>ENA-OQLI01000904-OQLI01000904.1-human-gut-metagenome-genome-assembly--contig:-NODE-904-length-27744-cov-3.635732_pt1 | contig 27744 bp, 30 predicted proteins | sample MGYA00242805_ERZ504812 | MGnify/ENA primary metagenome ERZ504812 (study PRJEB26092, sample SAMD00036430) | human gut metagenome | host: Homo sapiens | study: EMG produced TPA metagenomics assembly of... | reverse complement strand
TGCGTTAGACCTGCGGGCCAGTCCTGATAGGTATTGTTCTGTCGTTTGTCCCTTAGGATTACATTCCGGAGCGTCCAATCCGGTCATTGGCTCGGCTCCTTTTCTGTCCAGTCCGCAAGCTTCCCGGAAATTGTAAAGCATTTGGTCATCGTCCGTCTGAAGCAGAAATTCCTGCATCTCCTTCTGTGCTGTATAAAATCTGCTGCCCTCCTCCAGAGATGCTTCGCCATGATCGAAATATTCTATCAGTGGCTCGGTACCCTTCTTCTCTTTCCGAAGCTCCTTCTCTACTGTCACCGTACAGGAAACCGGAACTGATAGTCCGTCCAGCTCCCCTCTCTCCTCAAACCCTCCCGTCTGCCCATAGCAGCGTTTTGCCCCATTTTCCCAGAGAATCCGGTGTACCAGCGTCTTTCCTTCTGTGGTATGGATGACCGCCACATACGGAAGGTACGTCGTCTCCCCTGCCTGGGCTTTCTTTTGGAGCGGTTCTACTTTTGTCACTTCAATCTTTGGCTTTTCCTCCAGAATACAGACCTTGTATTCCTTGGTCTCACTTACGCCTTTGTAAAAAAATTCCGCCCACAATGAGATGATCCGGTCGCCGGTTCCATAGGCGGGTCTTCTCACATTTCCCTCGGTATCGAGGAAACGCTCATGCCCGGAAATCCAGTGGATCTCGGATCCGTATTTCCCTTTTTTCGGCAGGTTCAGATTGAACTCCACTGTGTTCAGATTGCCGAGATACAATGCCTCCATGTCTTTCCTGATGATTTCTCTTGCTTCCACGTGTTCTCTCCTTTTCTTTTAAGATTAAAAAAGAGAGCCATTGCTCCATAGATGTCCTTTCCCTATTTTGCAATGGCTCCTGTAAAAGGGTTCCTCTCCGGGTCAGCTTCCCGAACGCTTCTACGCATATACCCGGTCAGCTCTAACGGACAAAATTCGTCCTGGCCGGACTTTCCTTTTCCGGCAGTCCGTACTCCTCCTTACCGAGCTGAATACTCTTTATTAAAAACGACATATTTTTAGCGAGCGTCCGCATGATCTGAAGTCCTTCCGCATCCTTAAGCGCCTCACCTGGAGCGGCTCCATGGATACTGTTCCAGTATTGGCTTGAGGCTACCGGCATTCCGGAAATCGTAAAAAACTTATTCAGCTCGTCAAACGTAGAAGACAATCCTCCTCTTCTTGCTACTGCAACCGCCGCTCCAACTTTCATCGTTTTGTCAAAATGGGTGCTGTAAAACAGCCTCGTAAGAAACGCTACCAGCGTCGCATTTGCAGAGGCATAGTACACCGGCGATCCCACAACAAGCCCGTCACATTCCTTGAATTTCTCCGCCGTCTGGTTGACCAGATCGTCAAAGACACATCTGCCTTTTTCAAAACACTGTCCACAGGCAATACAGCCCCGGATCGGTTTACTGCCCACCTGAACGATCTCGGTCTCAATTCCTTCTTCCGCAAAGACTTTCTCCATCTCATGGAGCGCAATCGCTGTATTTCCGTCCTTCTTTGGGCTTCCATTTAATATTAAAATCCTCATGTCGCATACCTCCTGACTCAAAATTCGTTTCCTGTCAGTCCTATTATAACACCAATTTGCCATAAAATGGAAACTCACTTAAACATCGGGTGCCGCCCTCAATCTCAATCTGATTTGCCGGATAGACATTCTCATCTTCCAGAAGCCGCACGATTAGTCCCATTTTCTTCTGCTTTACAGATTCATTTTCTCAACAAAAGCAGTTGGCTTCACTGTCAGTTCCACCCATGCCGGACGGAACCCGCTCCGGATCGCGTTTCTTGCCGATTTTATATTGGACCACTCGGACGTATAAAGGTTTTGAAAATCCTGGTTTTCCAATATCCGTATCTTATAGGAACAGTACTCTTTTCTTAACACCCTTACATCCGGCAGAAAATACTCTGCCATAAAGCACACCCGAAGATCATATTTTGCAAAAGCATCATTCAGTACATACAGATTTGGCGTCTCAAAACAATGCTCTACTGGATATTTCTCTATGTAATGCCGGACAAGCCCCTCATACTCTTTACCGACGGACGCCACAATATTGGTCCCGTAGGAAACAAGATGACATGCAAGCGGCAATTCCAGATACCGCCGTGCGTCCGGCCGCTCTTTGGAATATACAATCTTGTTTTCTGTTTTTACGAAATCTTCCGCCAGACAATTTGCATCCACAGCCGACTGTTCCATGGCAATCCTCAAGATCTCTTCGTTAGTCATCATCTCTCCCACCCGTAATCCTCTCTCCTGATATAGACTCTTTTTCCAATTCCCAGATATGGGGATCTCTCCGGAACCAGAGGCAGACTCCGATTCCCACAAATGCAATCACGAAAAAGAGAGCCGCCGCTCCGGATCCTTTTCCGTCGCCAAAAAGACGAATCAGAAAACTTCCCTCTTTCTGTGCTGCCATCATCGGCTCAAAGACCCGATCCACAAGGAAACCTCCCAGGAAATATCCAATCGGTATCGTGAAGAACTGAAAGGAGTTACGCACAGAATATACTCTCCCCTGCATTTCCAGGGGGATTCGAGTCCGCAAGATAACGTCCAGATTAGTATTCATCAGTGGAATCGCAATCCATCCAAGGAAACCGCCGATACACCAGATAAGCGGTGTTCTTCCAAGCGCCAACATAAAGTTTTCAAAACTCATAGCAAAAAGCAGGCTGTTGCAGATCACCCGCACACGGCTTTTCGGCTTTGGTAATACAGATGCCAGAATACTTCCCACAAGCGTGGCAATTCCAATTACAGCATTTACCATTCCCATGACAGTTTCATTTCCACCCTTTCTTGAGAGCATCATAGCCGGAAAGGCTGCATCATAAATAGATGCAACCAGATTAATCGCAGCCAAAAAGAGAATCAGTCCGAAAATTCCCCGCTCTGTCCTCAAATAGACAATCCCCTGACCAGCAGAGGTAAGCAAAGATTCCCTCTTCCACTCTCTTCCACTGGTTTCCGGAATCCGAATCTTCCATGCCAACGTCACAAACGCTGCCGCAAAGGTCAGAAGATCGAAAACAATAACGGCGCTCATTCCCGCAATTCCAAGTACTGCTGTCGCAAGGATCGGTGTCAAAATGGAATTCGTGGCACTGGCCAGATACCTCATCCCACCGACTTTCTGGTAATATTTTTCAGGCAGGATTCTTGTCACCGCAACCTCAGATGCCGGCTGCTGTACCGTATTCATTAGCCCGTTGATAATGTTGATCAAATAAAGATGCTCCACCTTTAGCATCTGTTCTTTCATCAGAATCAACATCACAACTGTGGATGCCGCCGCGACTGTATCACAGACAAGCATAGTCACTTTTTTGTTCCATCGGTCACTGAGTGCTCCCGCAAAAATACTGAAAATCACATACGGTGCGTAAGAACACACCATCAAAAGCGCGGTCATCAATGCCGATCTCTCCTGGGTGTACGACCAGATCACAAGTGCGTAACTGGTCATTGCGCTCCCCAGTGCTGAAAAAGACTGCGTGCTCCACAGCATCAGGAATGGTTTCATTTCACGATATGTAGTTTTATATTGATTCATAAGACTTTGCTCCTTTATCTTTCTTTGATCCCGGCAAAGTCTTTGACGATCATCTTACTCCATGCAATGTGATCTTACAAGACTTTGCATGGAGCCGTTGCAATGCACAGCATGATCTTTTACCTCCTTCTGTCCAATTTAAGATAACCACTATAGATACAAAATTACCTTTACAATCATTTCATAGGATTTTCAAAAAAATCCACTCATTCATAAAATAGGATAGCATATCATAGTCTGGCTTTTCAATGAAAAATACTGATATTTCGCACTTTAGGTCGTTTGCTATTCTCAATCATCTGCCTATACTGCTCTTTATCCGGCTCAATTACAATAAATCTCTATTGTCTTTGCAACAAATACAGCCGTTCCACTTCCAGCTACTTTATCAATATTTTCTGTAAACTCCCCACCCGAAGCATACATTTTACCAAGATCATTTAATATCTTGCCCGAACACTTATAAAAATGCTCTGTGATATAATCCTGTAGTTTCCTGACCTCAAGTTGAACCTCAACATCCTCTGGCTTTTTATCTGCCACTTTCCCAAACTCCGCGAATATAAACATCTGTAGGTGGCAAAAGTCCTATGGTATCATAATATTGCAGAGTGCGTATACTCACTCCGGTCAATTTGCTCACTTCATTTACCGTCATCATTTGTCTTTCCCTCCTCTCGATAATGACACTCTAAACTATTACGTTGTTTAGGAGTCAATACTTTTTTCAAAAAATATATTACTGACGCAAATATTTCTATACTCCGGTTTCAATTCCAATTTGGATTTCTGTTTATTTTGAAAAATGGGCACTCCCATATAGGACTGCCCATTCGTTCTATTCACTATGCGATTTTTAGTAGAGCTTCGCTCCCGCCGGAATTCTATCATCTACCATCAAAAGATTCAGTCCTTCTCTGCCGTTTTCCTCATGTACCGCTGAAATCAGCATTCCCTCGGAATCGATGCCCATCATCTTTCTAGGCGGTAGATTGACAATGGCAATAGCAGTCTTTCCTACCAGCTCTTCCGGTTCATAATACTCGTGAATACCGCTCAATATCACCCGGTCTTTCCGCACACCGTCATCCAGTGTGAATTTCAGAAGCTTCTTGCTTTTCGGTACTGCTTCGCATGCCAGAATCTTCACGGCACGGTAGTCGGATTTCGCAAAGGTCTCGAAATCTACCATCTCCTCAAATAATGGCTCAATTTTTATATTGGAGAAGTCGATCTTCTCCGCTGCTTTCTTCACTGGATTTGCTGACGTTGCAACGGTGGCTGCCTGCGCCGCATTGTTAGCCGCGTTCTTTGCTGCTCCCTGCGCTTTCATTGTCGGGAAGAGCAGTACATCACGAATCGCCGCGGAATCTGTCAGAAGCATACACATTCTATCGATTCCGAAGCCGATACCACCTGTCGGCGGCATACCGATCTCCAGTGCATTGAGGAAATCTTCGTCTGTTGTGTTGGCCTCTTCGTCTCCTTGCGCCAGGAGCTCTTCCTGCGCTTTGAAGCGCTCTCTCTGGTCGATCGGGTCGTTGAGCTCAGAATAGGCGTTCGCCATCTCCCATCCATTCATAAAGAACTCAAATCGCTCCACATAGTCCGGATCGCCCGGTTTTTTCTTAGTAAGTGGGGAGATCTCGATCGGATGATCCATAACAAATGTTGGCTGAATCAGATGTTCTTCTGCGAACTCCTCAAAAAACAGAGAAAGGATGTCACCCTTTTTATGGCGTTCCTCAAACTCTACATTATGTTCTTTCGCAAGGGCTCTGGCCTGCTCAAGTGTCTCCACTTCGTTCCAGTCCACGCCTGCATACTTCTTTACCGCATCGATCATGGTGATACGCTCAAACGGCTTGCCCAGATCCATCTCCACGCCGTTGTAAACAATCTTCGTCGTACCGAGAACATCCTGTGCCACATGACGGTACAGATTCTCTGTCAGATCCATCATACCATTGTAATCCGTGTATGCCTGATAGAGCTCCATCAGAGTAAACTCCGGATTGTGACGGGTATCAAGTCCCTCATTGCGGAATACCCGCCCGATCTCGTATACACGCTCCATTCCTCCGACAATCAGACGTTTCAGATAAAGCTCCAGAGAAATCCGCAGCTTAAAGTCCTCGTCCAGTGCATTGAAGTGGGTCTCAAACGGTCTGGCCGCCGCTCCGCCGGCGTTTGCCACGAGCATCGGTGTCTCCACTTCCAGGAATCCCTCGCCGTCCAGATATTTCCGGATACTGCTTAAGATCTTGGAACGCTTAATAAATGTCTCTTTCACTTCCCGGTTCATAATCAGATCCACATATCTCTGTCTGTATCTGGTATCTGTGTCAGTAAGCCCGTGGAACTTCTCAGGAAGAATCTGAAGGCTCTTGGAAAGCAGTTGAATCTTCTCGGCATGAATAGAAATCTCTCCGGTCTTTGTCTTAAAAACCGTACCTTGGATTCCTACAATATCTCCAATATCAAATTTCTTAAAATCTTTATAGTGGTCTTCTCCAATATTGTCCCTTGCAACGTAGGACTGGATATTCCCTTCCAGATCCTGAATGTTACAGAAAGACGCTTTCCCCATCACACGCTTCTGCATGATACGACCCGCTACGGAAACTTCCCGACCTTCCAGCTCCTCAAAGTTGTCCTTGATCTGCTGGCTGTGATGTGTCACATCATATTTGGTAATCAGAAACGGGTCCGCCCCACGTGCCTGAAGATCCGCCAGTTTTTCACGGCGCACCTTTCTCAACTGGTTCAGATCCTGATCCTGCACATTCTTCTGCTGTTCTGCCACTGTTTTCACTCCTTTTCTCTGTCAGATAGATGTGTTCTCCCCCGCAGTGCGGCTATATAGAACGCTCGATCTTTAATACTGTATATCTGATATTTCCTGCCGGCGTCTCAACGTCTACTACATCGCCCACCTTTTTCCCGATCAGAGCCTGACCTACCGGGGATTCATTAGAAATCTTTCCCTGAAGACTGTTAGCCTCCGTGGAACCTACGATCTTGAACTCAATCTCTTCGTCGTACTCATCATCATGCACGAGAATCGTACATCCCACATTGATCTTTTCCAAGTCTACTTCTTCTTCTACTACAACCTCTACATTTTTGAGGATTTTTTCAAGTTCGTCGATCCGGGCCTCAATATCTCTTTGTTCATCTTTTGCTGCATCGTATTCTGCGTTCTCCGACAAGTCGCCCTGCTCCCTTGCCTCTTTGATCTTTCCGGCAACTTCTTTCCGCTTTACGACTCTTAAATTTTCAAGTTCATCTTCCAAAGCTTTCAAGCCCGCATAAGTCAATATTGTTTTCTTTTCTTCCATCTTGTTTACCTTCCTTACATAAATGAACTAGTACGCAGCCGGATCTGCTGCAAAATAGTATGGAATATTCTACTTCCGTAATTTCATTATTATACATAACGGGATCTGGCATGTCAAGATTTCTGCCTGATTCCGTCTATTTTCCGTAGCGGTTCGGCCATGTCTTGTTTCTCCGTCCTTATAGCCGTTCATTTAAGAGCGTTTCCAGCTCTTCATAGCACTCGGCATGATTGATCTCATTCCGCAACCTGGCAGAATTCGGAAATCCCGTTGTGTACCAGGCCACATGCTTCCGCATTTCCCGGATTGCCGTATAGTCGCCTTTGTACTCCATTTGAAGTTTTGCATGACGGAGCATCATCTCCCGAACCTCTCCGGCGCTTCGCTTTTTCGGCTCCTGTCCGGTTTCCTCAAAGTGAATAAGATCCTGAAAAATCCACGGATTTCCCTGGGCTCCCCGGCCAATCATCACTCCATCACATTCTGTCTCCTCAAACATCCTCTGAGCGTCTTTCCCGTCTGTGACGTCCCCGTTTCCGATCACTGGTATGGAAACCGCCTCTTTCACCTGACGGATAATATCCCAGTCAGCCTTTCCGGAGTAATACTGTTCCCTCGTCCTGCCGTGCACAGCCACTGCAGCGCCCCCGGCGTCCTCGATGATCTTCGCGATCTCCACCGCATTGACATGGTCATCATCAAAACCTTTGCGGATCTTCACTGTTACAGGCTTTTGAATAGCTCCTGCTACTTTGGAGACAATCTCATGCACCAGGCGCGGGTTCTGCATCAGGGCGGAGCCTTCCGAGTTCTTTACGATCTTTGGCACCGGACACCCCATATTAATATCAAGGAACGTAAACGGACGCTCTTCCATTCGTTTTGCAATCTCACTCATAATGTCCGGATCAGAACCAAAGAGCTGCAAAGACACCGGCGGCTCATCCGGATGAATCTTGAGCAGGCTTTCTGTATTTTTATTACCATATAAAACTGCCTTTGCACTGACCATCTCCATACAGAGAAGGCCCGCCCCCATCTCCCTGCACAAAAGGCGGAAAGGCAGATCCGTCACCCCCGCCATCGGCGCCAGAATGTAGCGGTTCGCCAGTTCCACGTTTCCGATAGTTAATGTCTTCATCTCTATCTTTATTCCTCCAGTTCCTCGCCCATAAAAAACACGCGGTAATAGAGCTGAAGCGACTGCAAAAGCTCCTCTTTCGTCCGCTGAAGCTCCTTGATTTTCAGAGCGCTTCCAATCTCGTCAAACATCGGATCCCCTTCCTCTGAGGTCACCTCAAAGCAAAGAGACCCATCCTCCTCGTATACGAGAGTCAAGATTCCACCCACGTCATGCACATAGAGGACACACATAATTTTCAGTTCATCTTTGATATGATCCGGAAGATTATCAAAATCCGGATTCAGATAATATTTTTCCTCATAAGAATTAGCGCCACATAATACTATTTTATCTTCGTACATCCTGCTCTTCTCCCCATATTCTGTTTTCTATTATCAAATGCCTCACTTTATCGTATTCTCTCCATCTACACATAGCCGTAGACGCCACGAACAGATACTTCCCCGGAACCGACTTCACGGATCTCTCCATCTTCCGCTTCCACAATCAGTTCTCCTGTGTCCGTAATCCCAAGAGCCCTTCCGGTCCACTCCCGTCCTGGCTCCAGCACACGCACCCGTTCCCCCCGGTTTACCAGAAGCTTCTCGTATGCCTGCTTTACAAACGCAAGAGAGCCGTACTGAACAAATCCCTCGTAGAGTTCCTCAAATTCGTTCAGGAAACGTGCAATAACCTTCTCCCGACAGACGTCATGGCCATACTCTTTTTTCAGCGATGTAGCTTTCTGTTCCAGCCCACCGGAAAACGTCGTCTGGTTGCAGTTGATCCCAACGCCTATGATCACATAATCCGGACGGCTTTTTTTCATCCCCATTTCCGTCAGAATTCCAACAATTTTCTTCCCACCGATCACCAGGTCATTCGGCCACTTGATCCGCGGGCTTTCATGTCCCGGCTCCATCGCTGCCCTTGCTGCGGCACAGGCGGCAAGCAATGTGAGCATTGGAGCCCTCCCTGGATCAAATGCAGGACGCAGGAGCATCGTCATATAGATATTTTCTCCCGGAGGGGAAATCCAGCCACGTCCCCTCCTGCCCCGACCACTCGTCTGCGGCTCTGCCACAATCACAAGCCCCTCCTGTTCTCCTGTTGCGGCCGCTGTTTTAGCCCGCTGATTTGTCGAGTCCGTCTCTTCCATCATCTGAAGATTTCGTCCAAGCCACTTCGTGTTCAGCCATTCCTCAAGATCTTCTCTTTTCATATTGGCATCCCTCCACTTACCCGCCTGCTATTATAACATAACTGGCGCAAAAAAGAAGAGACAATTCTGAAAACGTTTCATGGGGCAGGGCCCAATACATTGGAACCCTGCCCCATTGAGAAAAACGTAAAATCTATTCTTTTCCAAGTGTTGCTACCATAACCGCTTTGATCGTATGGAGTCTGTTTTCCGCTTCATCAAATACGACAGATGCCGGACTTTCAAATACGTCCTCTGTGACTTCATAGCCTTTGACTGCCGGCAGACAGTGCATAAAAATGGTCGTGTCTTTTTTCGTCTTCTGCATCAGTTTCCGGTTGACCTGATATTTGTGGAGAAGCGCTTTTCTTTCATCGGTCTTTTCTTCCTCTCCCATAGAAATCCACACGTCAGTATAGATGACGTCCGCTCCTTCCACTGCATTGGTATCGTCGGAGATGGTAATCGTTGCTCCGGAAGCCTCCGCATATTCCTGACAGGTGCGCACAAGAGACCGCATCGGCCACAATTCAGACGGTGCAATGAGGACAAAATCAATGCCGACTTTCGCACATCCGATCATCAGACTGTTTGCCATATTGTTTCTGCCGTCCCCGATATAGACGAATTTCAATCCCTCGAAGTACTCGAAATGCTCCTGGATGGTAAGCAGATCCGCCAGTACCTGAGTCGGATGATAATCATCAGTCAGGCCGTTCCACACCGGGACGCCGCTGTATTTTGCCAGTAATTCCACATGGGAATGGCGGAATCCACGGAATTCGATCCCGTCGAACATTCTTCCTAGTACCCTTGCGGTATCCTCCACACTTTCCTTATGTCCGAGCTGGATTTCGTTTCCGCTTAAATAAGTCGGTAATCCTCCTTCGTCATTTGCCGCCACAGTAAAAGCGCATCTTGTTCTGGTGGATGGCTTTTCAAAAATCAGGGCAATATTCTTGCCGTCCAGTGTATGACCTTTGATTCCGTTTTTCTTCTTTGCTTTTAATTCCGCAGCCAAATTGACAAGGTAGCGGATCTCATCCGGCGTGAAATCTTTCAGTGTTAAAAAGCTTCTTCCTTTTAAATTCATTTTCTTTTCCTCCCTGATTCCTGCCAATATATGGATAAATCCCGGCAATCCGGGCTCTTCCTTTCGTTTCGCATACTGAATATGCACGAGCTCTGAAAGCCCATTTTCCGTATAAACCTGATATTTAGGTATGCGGAAATATTTGGCGCTCGCCTCCAGCATTGCCAGATACAGCGTTTCGTTCGTCGCTGTGTGGGGAAGCCGAAGCTTCGCCCTGATCTCTTTTCTCGTCTTTTCGCTGATGTTCGAGAGCATTGTAGTATATTCCTCTTCGTCTCTGTCACTGTCAATATAGTAGATCAGACCCTTGAGTCCGTAGACCATACGCTTTGCGTCATAGTATCCGATTTTTAAATTCTGTCTGCTGCGTTTACCCTGGAATTCTATAATACTGCCCAGATGCACCCTTGGCGCGATCTCATAAACCTGTGTTCCCTGGTCAAGCCGAACCCTTGGCTCTCTGCCCGGTCCATAAATACGAACGGTAATAATGTCTCGATATCCTCGCTTTACAAGAGAATTCAGCGGCACATTATTGATTACGCCGCCGTCCAGGTAGGTCTTACCATGGAGCGGTTCATTCTTAAATCCGAGGAGGCAGGCGCTCGCCAGCAGAAAATCCGCCAGAAGTCCTTCCGGAATTTCATCGAGGGTAAGATCAAGCTCCTTCATATCAGAAAGCGAAAAAGTCAACAGCGAAAAATCAATTCCTGCACTCCTGATCCGGTCCTCGTCCAGAATATTGTGAATCAGATCCTTAAGCGGAGTCACATCAATACCGCCGTCCCGCAACCGAAGCATCAGCTCTTTTAAAAGTTCCCGCATCGGGACTTCCTTTTGAAAGAGTCGCTCCATCCAATCATCATCCACATCCATGACCTTGGAAAACGTCATTTCTTTCCATATATGCTCTGCCTCATCCACATCTCCCATGCAGATCAATGCGCCGTTGAGCGCGCCAACAGAGGTTCCCGCTATACCTCTGATCCGTACTCCTGCCTCATGCAGCGCTTTCCACGCCCCAATCTGGTATGCGCCTCGGGCTCCACCACCATCCAGCACAAGTCCGTATTCCTTTGATAAATCGATTACAGGTCTCATTTTTTCACTCCTTATGCATTATAATACTCTTTTTTGCATAAAATTACAATCTATATTTTCTACAATCTTTTTGCTTTTTTTACTTTATTCTTGTGTAAAACAGGAATTTTTTCTAAACCTATGTGGAAACTCTCAACTGCCCCACATTCTTTTTTATGCATTTTTATAAATTCCAGTGTTGTGATACCATTATAAGCCTTTTCCTGTTTTCCGTAAAGCAATCACCAGAAGTGCTAAATGGCACATTCCGGGATTATAAGCGGTCGCTAAGGCTTATTGGCAGGCTCGGACTCTGTCTTGCCTTCAATACAAAAAAGAGCTTCTTAAACTATAAGAAACTCTTTTCCTGTCTATCTGATGCTTTCTAACCCCTAGTGGAACCAGTGTGCTCCAATCTTGATTCCTGTATTTATTCCATCCCCAAAATGCAGTGCGTTTCCTACCGGACTGACACCCGATAGCGCGTCTACCGCTGCCTGACGGCAGGATGATGGGATATTTCCAGAGGCAAGTACTCGATCCAGTTTTCCTGTCATAGCCGTTCCGAATTGTCCGCTCTGGTAATTGACACCGCGCAGTGTACTTGCATATCCTGCATGCAATCGGTTCATCACAACCGCCCCAACTGCTACCTGTCCTTGATATGGCTGATTGCCTGCCTCACAGTAGATCAATGCCGCCAGAAGAGAAGTATCCGCCTCCTGGGCCAGCTTTCTCTGACGCTCTTCCTCTGCCTTTCTTGCCTCCTCTGCCTTTCTTGCTTCCTCGGCTTTCCTTGCTTCTTCCGCCTGCTTTTCTGCTTCAGCTTTTTCCTGCTTTGCAGTGTCTGTATAAGTAAGAAAACTCTTTGACACATTCTGTGCCGCCCCAGCGTTTGCTGTCACGGCAATGGCGGCTCCCTGCGGTTCTCCAGAAGTAAACACCGTATTACTGTCTGCCGCAAGTACCTGGATACTCATACTTGCAGTAAGTACTACCGCGGAAAGAACTCCCGCTACCATACCTCTTTCCAGACGTCTTCTATGACTATTCCACGTTTTCATATTCGTCCTCCTTCATGGTCCGCAGTACCAACGGCTGCGGTTCCTCTTAACTCCATCCTTAGTAACACAACTGCGTAATCTGCATTGTAATATATATTACGCTTTGCCGCCTTATTTTATTACAAATATTACAAATTTGTTACATTTCCTTGCGACGGTGTTAATCATAACAAAGATTGCCTTCTCTGTCAACCTTTACGCTGATTTTAGCCTATATTTTACATATTTTCTACTTATTTTCCCTACATTTTTATTAAATTTGCCATTTTATTATAAAACAAAATTGCCATTCATTTTTTATTTTTCTATTTATTTTTCAATTAGAGACATGTATGCTGATTTTTCTTTGTCATATTGACGTAACACAATTTTCTTTTTTATTATATTTTTTAAAAATCGTCGCATAGTATCACCGGAAGTTTCAAAATGCATATTTCAGGATTGTAATCGGCCGCTAAATACAAAAAAAGACCGAACGGGCCGGGAGTTTTCCGGTCTGTACGGTCTTTCAAACAACATCTGCCCTCTGTCGGGCTGCTCTGTTTTTTATGAGATACTTATCACCTGAAATCCTGCTCTTTCAATAGCACACCTCAGCTCATCTTCACTGACGACACGGTCGCAGGATACTTTCGCGTTTCCCTTACTTAGATTCACCCTGGCTGTGACGCCATCTACCGCATTAAGCGCTTCCATTACACTGCTGACACAGTGTTGGCACTCCATACCTGAGATGTGGATTGTCCGGCGCTCCACTACCGGACCGGACAGTTTCTTTTTCGGTATCTTTCTACTGCTTGGGCAGTTCCCTCCCGCAGGACAGCCGATGCACCTGGTTCCGTTTTTCTTTTCCTTTACAATATAGGAAACTGCCGCTCCGATCAGAATGATAAGAATCATCAGTATGATAACATCTGTCATGCAATCCCGTCCTTTCTGAATGAAGCATCAAAAGGTGGACAGAACCCTTTTCTCTCTGTCCACCACTAAAGTCATCTAATTTCTTACTTACCTGCGGAAGCCACATGTAAGCTGTATTCTTCCGCAAATTCTCTGTCTGATTTGCGGATTCTCCATAACACAATCACTGCGAATATCGCCACAGCGATCAGTCCAGGAACAAATGCGGTTCCGAGAGATCCGGTGGTAATGAGCGTACCGATCTGATATACAAGGAACGCTACCGTATATCCGGTTCCAAGCTGGAGACAAATACCTCCAAACAGCCATTTTCCGCTCTTCATCTCTGAGTTCATCGCTCCGAGAGCCGCAAAACACGGAGGCGTGTAAAGATTGAACATCAGGTAGGCAAGGGCAGCCACCTTTGTAAGCGCCATGACACTCGCTACTTCGTTGCCGCTGCCAACCAGCTCTAACGCGTCCGCGTCAATCAGGTTTGTCACACCGTAAACAACCGCCAGTGTTCCAACTACGTTTTCTTTTGCGATAAAGCCTGTGATCGCTGCCGCCGCAAGCTGCCATACACCAAATCCAAGCGGAATGAAAAGAATGGCAAACGGATGGGCAATGCTTGCAAGGATCGAAGTGCTCTCAGCGCCTTCTTCCACAAGCTGGAACTGCCAGTTAAAGCTCTGCATGATCTGTACAACTGTATTGCACACCAGAATAATCGTACCGGCTTTTACAATGTACGCTTTTCCACGCTCCAGCATGGATACGCACGCTCTCTTGAGGCTCGGAATCTTGTATTCCGGAAGCTCAATGATAAAGAAAGATTTCCGGTATTTCTGTCCTGTAATTCTCTTTACAAGAAGCGCGCCAAGAAGAATCAAAACGATACCTACCAGATACATGGTAGGAGATACCCACCATGCGTCCGCAAAGAAAGCGCCCGCAAACAAGGCGATAACCGGAATCTTTGCCCCACACGGCATAAACGGTGTAAGCATGGCGGTTGTTCTGCGCTCTCTTTCATTACGAATGGTACGGCAGGCCATAACACCCGGGATCGCACACCCAGTACCGATCACCATTGGAATAACGGATTTACCGGAAAGTCCGACTCTCTTAAAGATCGGATCCAATACAACAGTAGCACGTGCCATGTATCCACAGTCTTCCAGAAGAGCAATAAGGAAATACATTACCATTACCAGCGGAAGGAAACCAACAACCGCGCCGACTCCGCCGATGATACCATCAACCAGAAGCGCGTACAACAATGGGTTAGCATTTTCCATCATTCCACCAACCCAGCCCTGGAATGTCTCAATCCAGGCAACGAGCCAGTCTGCAATCCATGTCCCTAATGTCGTCTGGGATATGTAGAATACAAGGAAGATCACTGCCGCAAAGATCGGGATACCGATGACCTTATGCGTAATGACAGCATCGATCTTGTCCTGTGCGTTCTTATCTTTCGTAAACACTTTTCTGCGTTCCACTTCCTTGACAATGCCGTTTACAAACTCGAAACGCTTTCTGTCCTCTGCTTCTACAGCATTTTTATCATGCAGGTCGATATTCGCCTGCACATACGGCGCTTTCTGACCTTTCCCCTTTAACCTGGCAGCCGCCATGACAACTTCCTTTAAGCCTTGATGCCCGGAAGATGTGGAAATAGTCTTGATGACAGGACATCCCAGTTTCTCAGATAATGCCTTTTCATCAATCTTTGTCTGCTTCTTGTCTGTGATATCGCTCTTATTCAAAGCAACCACCACCGGAACCCCCAATTCCAAAAGCTGTGTGGTGAAAAACAGGCTTCGGCTCAAGTTCGTCGCGTCTACAATATTGATAATCGCATCCGGATTCTCATTTTTCACATAGCTGCTTGTGATACTCTCCTCCGAAGTAAATGGAGACATAGAATAAGCTCCCGGAAGATCCACTGCAACCAGCTCTTGGCCCCCATCATAGTAAGTCCTCTTGATCAGGCTTTCCTTTCGCTCTACCGTAACACCGGCCCAGTTGCCGACACGCTCATTTCTTCCTGTCAGCGCATTATACATGGTCGTTTTGCCGCTGTTCGGGTTTCCCGCAAAAGCAATTCTCATATAGTTCTCCTCCTTCTTTTTCGATTAGAAATGACTAACCGTTATACATACAAAAAACGATAAACAAAACTATCGTTTTTCATACATCATTTTATTATATTGAAATAGCTTTCGCTAGATCAGTATCAATATTGTATCTTCCATCCTTGATGGAAACCACACAGCCGCCTCTTACACGGGATACAACCGTAATCGGCTCGCCGCTGTAACATCCCAGGGAAAACAAGAACGCTTCCAGCTCTTCATCCTCTGTTACGATGTCTTTCACAATATACTCTTTGCCTTCTACTGCTTCCAATAAATTCATCTATCCTACCCTCTCCCATGATATACTGAGTCGGTTATCTATTTCAATTTTTCCCGTTATTATATCTAACAACAGATAGTTTAAACTAACCACCAGGTTTTGTCAATGCTTTTTCGTAAATCTTCTCGAAAACATGTTACAGTTCAGCCATGATACAAAAAAGCCTTTAAATAAGTTATTTTACTCTTATTCCCCGCACTTTCCCTTATTGAATTTTCATCTACCTCATTTTCAGAAATGCTTTCCAGATAAAACCTGTTTACAATCTCACAAAAACACTTTCCGGACGTCCTCTGGAAGTTGTTCTTTTCTTATAGGCCACCTGCAGTACCCCTTCCTTTTCAAGTGCCGCAAGCATCCTGTTCGCGCTTCTCTTTGTCACTCCAAGGCGAAAAGCCAGCTCCTGAGCCGTAATCCCCTTTTTCGGCGCTGCGTCCATCGCTGCGAACACCTTTTTCAAAGTAAGCGGCGAAAGACTCGATTGAATCTCCGGCCCTGCACTATTTTCTACCTTTAGAATAAACTCTGCATTCTGACCAAGCGGTCCTATTAGTTCCTCCCTCTCGCTCATCAGATAACTAACATTTTTTCTAAGCTCTGCTTCGTGACAGGCACTAAGGGCGTTCATTCTTGTCTGAGCAAGCCCCATCCCCAGTCCATATCCAATGCTGAATCCCCATCCAGTTTTTTTGCTTTTCAAATAAACTCCCACCCTGTCCTCTGTCATGTCTTCTGTCCACTCCAGAATCACTTTCCTGGATGTAACAATCTCCATTCCATAATGATAACGCTTTATAGAATAATCCATCATCCATTCTTTGAGAAATTCTGTCATCAGAGATTCAAGCCGAACATAGTTCAGATCAAGCTCTTGTGAAAATCCCTTTTCAGAGGCCGCTATTTTAATAATAACAATTCCAGGCTGGTGTTCCTCTAACTCCTTTTTGTCAATCTTTTGAAGAAGGTTTCCGCACACTTCCCGAATATAAGAACGTCCTGGATATGGAAAGTAAACGTTTACCCCGGCTTCACGCAGTCTTAGGACAATACTGGAAAACCTCGTAATAGACAGATCTGTCTTCCCTTCCCTCCAAAGTTCCAAGTGCTTCTCATACTGCTCCTGTTCCAGATGCAGCATTCTCTCAAGGCTGAATTCCTCTTCTGAGAGTTCACTGATATCAGGCATATTTTCCTTTCCTTCCGCAAATGCCTTAAGATCTCCGCCGAACATCTGTATAATATCTGCGTAAACACGATCAAAATCCAACTCTCTGTTCCTTTGCAACAGAATCAAAAGAAGTCGGTACATGGCCGATTCATCTGTATTAAAAAAACAGATCGGCCGCTCTTCTCTAGGATAATAGAGCTTTATCATATGTGCCGGAAAACTCCCACTCGTCAAAATCCCGTCATATTCTTCCGTAATATCTTTATAGATTTCTTTTAAATCCTGAAATGTATGGTAAGTAAAAATCCGGTACGTAAAGCCCAGGTTCAATTCATCCAACGTTTTACAAATAAATTCTTCTAAAAACTCCGTTGCAATCACTGCAATTTTCCTGACCATTCTAAGCCTCCTGCCTTTTCTTTATATAAATAGTAACACATTTATAACAAACAAGCATCCTTTTTCGGAATGATACGAATTCTTAGCTTTGTACATATCTCACATTTTACCCACAATATATTGACACCTTCTGTATGAATGTTATAATTAAGACACGTCTTTATATATTCTTTAAATACAATTAAGGAGGAATATGCATGAACCATTTTTTAGAAAGAGCAAAACAGCTTGAAGCACAGATGCAGGAAGACCGACATTACCTGCACAAACACGCTGAAGCCGGAGAGCATCTGCCGGAAACAGTTTCATATGTAATGAACCGTCTGCGTGAAATTGGACTGGAGCCAGAAGAAATATGTCCATCCGGTATTTCCGCATGTATCAAAGGTGCATACCCTGGAAAGACAATGCTCCTGCGGGCAGACATGGACGCTCTGCCAATGGAGGAAACCAATGATCTTCCGTTTCATAGTGAAACAAATGCCGCACATAACTGCGGACATGACCTACACACAGCAATGCTTCTCGGTGCGGCACAGATACTTTTTGAACACCGCAACGATCTCCACGGCAACGTCAAATTGATGTTCCAACCTGCCGAAGAACTGTTTATCGGTTCTAGGAAAATGATTGAAGCCGGTATTCTATCCAACCCGCACGTAGACGTGGCTATGGGCATGCATGTCATGCTCGACACAACAGTACCTTCCCTGAACTATGGCACCGGCTATATGACCTCTTCCTGTAATGGCTTTAAAATTACTGTTCACGGCTCAGGATGTCATGGGGCAATGCCACATCTGGGGATTGATCCGATTAATGCCGGACTGCATATTTACAGCGCTTTTCAGAATCTTATTGCAAGAGAATGTGATCCGTCCGAGAAAGTCAGCCTGACCTTCGGCGCCTTTCAGGCAGGTTCTACGACTAACATCGTCCCGGATCAGGCTATCCTAATGGGAACACTGCGCACATACAATAAACAGCTCCGGAAACAGCTCGTGAAAAGAATGCAGGAGATCTGCGAATACACCGGCAAGGCTTTTCATGTATCTGTTGACTACGTAACCGTCTCAGATGTGCCGTCCACTTACTCTGATCCGGAGTTGACGACAGATCTGGCAGAATATGCATCCGACATCATTCCAGACTTTATATGTGATACGAACTACAAGGTTACCCCATCTGATGATTTCGCATTTATCTCAGAGCAGGTTCCGACCGCTTACTTTATGATCGGATGCCAGGTAGAAGGATGCAGCGTACAGCATCACAATCCAGGTGTCCTTTTTGACGAAGCCGTCCTCCCTTACGGAGCGGCCACACACGCAGCCTGTGCCTTCCATTGGCTGAATAAGGAGAATTAATTATGGAAAAGAAAAAAATTTTTTATGGATGGTATATTGTCTTCGGATGCCTCATTATCACATGTACGATGGTGCCCCCGATCATGGCACTAAGTAATAAATTCTTAATCCAGGTAACCGGAGATCTTGGTATCTCTCGAAGCGCCTTCACCCTTGCAAACACAATCCTGCAGGGACTTGGCATCTTTATCTCCCCAATCGTATCTTCCAGACTCGCAAAGGGCAATATGCGCCGGATTCAGTGCATTAGTATTGTCGGATTTGTACTTTCCTACGCATCCTATTCACTGGCTCAAAATGCAGCCCACCTTTATATTTCCTCTTTCTTTACCGGAATCTTCTTCCTAAATGCGGCTCTTATTCCTGTCAGCATGATGATAACAAACTGGTTTGTAAAAAAAAGAGGACTGGCAATGAGTATTGCAATGGCTGGAATTGGCGTAGGGGGAACTATTTTTAGCCCGATTATTACCACACTCCTTGAATACTACGGCTGGCGCCACACTTATCAGATCATGGCGCTGATTATCCTTGTCCTGGCGTTTCCTGCAGCTTTCTTCCTTCTGCGGAAATCACCTCAGGATATGGGACTTCTTCCATACGGGAGCGAGGAACCCGCCCAGTCAAAGACCTCTGCCGCGCAATCTTCCTTTTCTTTCTCCCTCAGCGTAAAAGAATCCTGGTCAAAGGTCTTCTTCTGGATTTTTATTTTCGGTATGCTCTGCAATGGACTGATCAATACTGGCGCGCTTGGTCACTTCCCGCCTGCGATTGAGGAAATGCACGGTCCACAGGTACAGGCACTGATTATCTCCATGTATTCTTTAATCGGCATTTTGGGAAAAATCGTGCTAGGCTGGCTGAATGACCGGTACGGAGTTGTGGTCAGTACTGCATTTGGCTGTATTACATTTGCCGTCTCTTTTATCTTTATGCTGATGGGAAGCAACGTAATGATGCTTTATATTATGGCTGTCCTTTTTGGTCTCGGAGATGCTATCGGAACTGTAACACCGCCGCTTGTAACCTCCGCTATTTTTGGCACCGAAAAATATGGAGAGGCTTATGGAATCGCAAACAGCTTTACGCAGATCGGGCTCTCGCTTGGTTCGCTTTTAGTTGCCGCCATCTATGATGCAAGCGGTTCCTACAATATAGCCTGGATTCTCCTTCTTTTCCTCACAGTCAGCGCACTTCTGGGATGGATTGGCTCTTATTTCCTTTCCCAAAAATACCGTATGCATAATTAAAAAAGAAAAGCCTTTAAACACTCAAAATCCCGTGTCTAAAGGCTTTTCTTATTTATTCATCTTTTACGCTGTCAGAATTACTCCTGAACGTATGGCATCAGCGCAATATGTCTTGCTCTCTTGATTGCGACTGTCAGGGCTCTCTGATGCTTTGCACAGTTTCCTGTGATTCTTCTTGGAAGAATCTTTCCTCTTTCGGAAACATACTTTCTTAATTTTGCTACATCCTTGTAATCGATCTCATTGTTCTCTTTTCCACAGAATACACAAACTTTTTTTCTTCTGCGGCCTGGTCTTCTTCTCATCTGAGAATCCGGTTTGCTTGTTTTATCGTAAGCCATTGTTCTTACCTCCAATACTAATTAAATGGTAATTCCTCATCAATTCCATCCGGGATGTTCATAAATCCATCGCCCGCATCCATACTCGGTGTCTGCGGTGCCGGAGAAACCGGGCTTGCCTGATAACGGCTCTGATTTGCTTCACTCGCACTCTTGCTTTCCGCAAATTCCTGCTCTTCTACGACAACCTCTGTCGTATAGACCTTTACGCCATCTCTGTTTGTGTAGCTTCCTGTCTGGATACGTCCACTGATTGTGATACGCATTCCCTGGCGGAAATACTTCTCCGCAAACTCTGCTGTCTTTCCGAATGATACACAACTGATAAAGTCTGCCGTCTGCTCTCCATCGCGCTTAAACCGTCTGTCCACAGCCAGTGTGTAACGGGCGATCGCCAGTGGATTTTCTCCACCCTGTGAGTAGCGGACCTCAGGATCTCTTGTCAGGCGTCCCATTAAAATTACTTTATTCATAAATTTCCTCTTTTCTCTTTATGCTTCCTGTTTCACGCATAAATATCTGAGCACGTTGTCCATAATACGGATTCTCTGTTCGATCTCGCCCGGAGTCGTTGCATCAGATTCGAAGTGGATGAAATAGTAGTATCCTTCTTTCATCTTCTGAATTTCGTAAGCAAGTATCTTCTTGCCCCATTCATCGATGTCAGTTACGTTTCCACCGAAACGAGTGATTAATGCTTTCACTTTCTCAATCACATCTGCTCTGGCATCGTCTTCGATTTTTGCATTGACAACAACAGCTAATTCATATTTGTTCATGTCGCTTGCACCTCCTTATGGTCTTTTGGCTCCCGGTCTTTCGTGCCGGGGACAAGGATAAATAATATATCACAATATGACACTATACCATTTCTTCCCTTGATTTTCAAGTCTTTTTGCGTATTTCTTTTGTATTTTTTTCCACGATTTTCCTGGCAATCATAATCTGATGTCCGCACCCCTGACATTTCAGTCGAAAGTCCGCTCCCACGCGCAGAATCTCCCACTCAAAACTCCCGCAAGGATGCTTTTTTTTCATTTTAATGACATCGCCCACCTCATATTTGCTCTGTGCCATCTTATTCCCTCTCTTCCGGTTCATTTACTTCCACCTGATATCCCTGTACAATCAGACGATTCTCATTGTTTGCCTTCGTACACGTCGACAGTGTGACAACCTTAGCGTCGGACGGGACCTCCACCCCCGTGTCATAAAAGGAATGTTCCCTCGAAAAGGCCAAAAACGCCTCGAACGCCTCGTCGCTTTCAAATTGTGTCTTATAAGCCTGCGATGTGTCCTCTACTTCTCCGACTGCAAAGATCTGATATTTCAGCTCTTTTCCATCCGGCGTATAAATATAAAAATAAGGGTAGAGATGGAAAAAGGATGCCTCCTGGTACTCTTCCAGCTTCCCAAACATGGATTTACTATTCATCCGATGTCCATAGATAATACTGTTTTTGTCCGTCATCTCTTTATGGTTGTCTACATTCAGAAAAATCGCCCCGTATGTATTCGGATATCCAGAAATCGTCTTATCCAGATATTCCTGATTGTCTTTCCCCTGTGCGACCGGATAACTGATGATTGACGGCTCATCAAATCGGATCCATGCGACAATGTCCGGATTGACCTTCCAAAGTTCCTCGTATTTGACCAGATATCTCCCGCCTCCTTCTGCTGAATCATCTTCAGTACTTAGTCCGTTTTCCTTGAGTTTCTTGTATTCCTGCTCCCCCTTATGATAGCCGTAAAAAATCCGAAACAGTTGGAGCCCGGAAAAACAAAACACAACGACCGCCACAATCAAAATGATGGCGGAAAGAATCCCGCCTCTTTTCTTCGTTTTTCTGTTTTGATCCGTTCTGTCTCTTTTTCTGTACTCTCCCATCCGTCTTCCCCTTGTTCACCAATAGTCTCCTGACCTTATTTTCACACTTCCCCATTCCCTAGTATAACTGATTTTTCCAAGTAGAAAAAGAGGATGTTTGGAAAATTGTACTTTTCCTTCACATCCTCCTGATCACTCTGACTCTTCCGGTACCGGATTCTAGTATGGAATTTCCAGATAAATATCTTTTCCTTCTTTGATAGAAAGCACAAGCTTTCCTGCTCTTGCAGCCACCTGTGCTCCCTGCCCCTGCATTTCAACCGGTTTAGCCGCGTCCAGTATTTCCTCTTGCGTCTCTTCCAGCTCCTGTACCTCCTCTTCTCCTTCCACTACCGCATCAATTACATCGACAGTAATCGGGGTCAGAGAGTCGCAGGTCTTTGTTAGTTTGGCACCAAGGATCTGATGGATCTGAAGACATCCGTCCAGATTCAAAAGACCACAGTCCACCAGCTAGTCAAAGAACATTGGGACCTCCAGGTTCTCCGGTCCTATCGTAATTCCTGCCTCCGCTCTACAGCACAGAACTGCCGGATCATGTGCATGTTGTTTTGCGGTTTCTGCTGTGATAGACATATTCCTTCCTCCTTCAAATCTTCTTCTTTCATATTAGCCCCCTAAAAGGGGCTTTTCCAATTCATTCTTTTTATATATTAAATCTTTTTATCCAAAATGTCGATACCCCTGTCTGTCATTTCCGCCTTATTTATTCAAAAACATTTCCTCATCTTTTAAGAGTACGGAAACTGATACCGCATATTCTCCGGTTTTTGCCTGCTGCCAGCTAACATCCTTTCTGTATCAGAACATCAAATACCGAATTTATGGAAAATTTATATACAGTTTATTGATTCCTGAAGAAAATGCTGTAAAATAATATTCAAAGTATATTATGACAGGTTGTGTAGAGAAGATGAAAGATAAGTTTTTGCGCTTTATGTATGGCCGCTATGGGGTTGATCAGTTTTCCAAATGCCTGGTGGTGTTGGGGATTCTCTTTTTACTGCTGTCCGGTTTTACCCGGAATGGTGGTATTTTTTATCTGCTTTCCCTTGCCATCTTAGTTTATTCGTATTTTCGGATGTTTTCACGGAACCACTCGAAGCGCTACGCTGAGAATCAGCTCTATTTAAAGTATACGGCCGGAATCCGGAAAAAGATTTCTGCCATCCGTTACGGTTTCAGCCAGCGAAAGCACTATCATATTTACAAGTGCCCGTCCTGCGGTCAGAAGATCCGTATTCCACGTGGGAAGGGAAAGATTGAGATTCGTTGTCCTAAGTGCAATGCACATTTTATTAAGAAAAGCTGAGAAAGGAGACCATGATCATGTTGGATTATATGGTTCTGTATCAAAGTGAAACAGGAAACACAAAGAAGCTCGCCACTTCTATCTTTGCAGCTCTCCCTGGCATGGCAAAGGATTTGCGTAGTATTGATGAGCTTTCCTCCCTGCCGGAGGCTTCCACTTATTTTATTGGTTTTTGTGTTCACCGGGGTACATGCAGTCTGGAAATCGGCAATCTGCTTTCTACTATTTCTGGTAGGAATGTGGCGCTCTTTGGCACCTGCGGCGCCGGTAATACGGACAACTACTATAAGAACATCGAAAACAGTGCACGTATCTGGCTGGAAGATGACAATGCGTACCTTGGAGGTTTCTTCTGTCAGGGTAAGATGCCTTTGCAAATCCGCCAGAAATACGAATCCATGCTTAATGGAGATGAGGAGCATGACCGGCATCTAAAGCTCCAGCTTTTAAATTTCGACGAGGCGATGATTCATCCTACAAAGGAAGATCTGGAACACGCCACGACATTTGCAAAAAACTGCCTCAGCCGTCTGTAAGATGGCTGAGGCTTTCTTTCTTACAAAATCATCAAATCTTTCGGGAAGTGCGTCAGTGTTTCTGCACCGTTTTCTGTAATCAATACTGTATCTTCGATACGTACTCCTCCCCATCCAGGGATATAGATTCCCGGTTCCATCGTGATCACACAACCAGGCTGCATGATCTTTGAACCATAGTTGCCAAGGAACGGCTCTTCGTGAAGATCAAGACCCACTCCGTGACCGATTCCTGAATAATAATATTCTTCATATTTGCTTATCACTTTCCGAATTTCTTCATCCGGCTTGGCGGCATGAATTCCAGGCCCCATATTTTGAAGACCAATTTCCTGGCCTTGCTTCACCATTCCATAAATTTCTTTCTGCTTGTCTGACGCATGACCTACAACAAATGTACGGGTTGTATCTGAAATATACCCGTTGTATTTTGCGCCGTAATCTACGAGCACAAAATCTCCTTCTTCTACTTTCTTATCTCCTGGTTTGCCGTGGAGCAGCGACGTCTTTGTACCTGAAATCAATATGGTCTCAAACCCAATATCCTGAGCGCCGTGCATTTTCATACTAAATTCCAGCCTTGCGCACAGCTCTCTTTCCGTCACCCCTGGTTTGATGTAAGGAACCAGCTCTTCCAGCGCCTTATCCGCAATCTCACATGCAATTCTGGTGTTCGCCACTTCCTCTTCGGATTTTGCATAGCGAAGCTCCTCTACAATATTTCTTGTCCCGGTCATTTCAATCTGACAAACTGACAGGAGTCTGTGAATTTCTACATACTTATCGTATGTTGTGAAACATTCTTCAAATCCAAGTTTTTTGATTCCCGCTTTCATGCAGATACTTTCAAGCGCTTTAGGAATACTCCTATCATAATTGTGCCAGTTGACAACCTCGAAACCCGGACAGTACTGCTCCGCCAGCTCTGTGAAACGACTGTCTGTAATCAGATAATTCCCCTGAGGGCAGATAACAACATATGCAAGTTCATCTGGATAGCCACTGATATATTTGACATTTGCCTCTTTTGTAATATAAATCCCATCCAGTCCCTGACCTTTTAAAATCCCCAATACTTTCTCTATGTTATCCATCACGAAACTCCTTTCTTCTATTGTCTTTCATGTTGTGCCAGCTTCTCCAGCTTTCTGTTAAGAGCAAACAAAAGCAGACCAATCACCAACAGACATCCCGGAATAATGATAAACACCTGCAACATTCCCAGTTTACCGATCACTACTTCTACATAGCCTGACAATTTATTGGCAACAAACATACTGGCAAACCAAACGCCCATCAACAGCGAAGCGTACTTTGCAGGTGCAAGCTTATTTACCATTCCGTATCCGACCGGTGCGAAACACATCTCTCCGATACTCTGGAAAGTGATAAATGCGATAATAAAAAGTACACTTGCCTTTGCTCCTTCCCCTGGAATCTCTCCTGTTTTCATAACTGCCGCGATCATAAACACAAATGCTACCGCAAGAAACGCAAACCCAAGACTCATTTTTTGAGAAATGTTCAGATCCCCATGCCGGGTTTTTGAAAGTTTCACCCAAATCGCCGCTGCAATCGGTCCTAAAATGACGCAGAGCAGCCCATTGTAGGAGTCGATCCATGCCGTAGGAATCTGGAAATTCCCGATTCTAAGATCAATAAAATTCTGCATATAAAGTGCAATCGACATCGATGCCTGATTGTACGCAATCCAGAAAAAAATCGTAAAAAACGCAAGGATCAGAATAACACACATTCTTCTTTTTTCTGTTGTTGTCAGCGGTACTTTGGCAAGCTCTTTTTTCTCTTTCAGATTTTCCTTGGCCGTAGCAGACACGGCCATATTTTTCAAAAAGAATTTCTGGCCGATGGCAAAGAATGCAGCTCCAAACCAGATGACAATCGCTGTTGTCAGAAAAACCGCACGATATCCATATTCCAAAATTTCCCCTCCGTCTTTGACAGCAAACCACTGATTTGCTATCAAACCACACAGAAAAGGCCCAAGCAGCACTCCCACATTTGTAAACATATATGTCATGGAAAAGGCTCCGTCTTTCCTTGGGTCATCATTTTCAAACAGGCTTCCTACCAACGTCTGAGACGTACTTTTATACAGCCCACTCCCAATAACACAAAGAACAATCATAAGCTGAATTTCTTGTTTGCTGTGTGACATAAACGCCAGAAAATATCCGCATCCAGATATGATCATCCCGATGATCACGCACAATTTAGGACCCAAAAAGCGGTCACTGATCCATCCCCCGACAATCGGTGACAAATAAGAAAACGCCATAAAGGACGCCAGAAGGGAGGTAGCCTCCCCATTACTAAGCCCCAGACCTCCTTTTGCCGTAGATTCCGCAATAAAAAGCAGAAGTACCAGTTTCATTCCATAGTAAGAAAAATTAGTAAAAGAAAACACAGATCCGCAAAAATACATCGCTTTCGGATATTTTTTTGCGACCACCTCTGACGTACCATTCATATCCATTTACCTCTCTTTTGTAGTTTTTATAAAAATCGGCTTCTATTCCCAATTCATTCCGATTCCCGCTTCTACAGCCCGGTCATAAATTGCCTTTGCTGCCATCAGATCCTGAGCAGCTACACCAACCGTTTCAAAGACGATGATCTCTTCATCACTTTCTCTTCCCGGAATCTGCCCTTTGATTAACTGCCCCAGATCTCCTGTAAAATCTTCTTTCGTGATCGTTCCATCCGCAAGTGGAATCAGAATATCTCCTGACTCTGAAAGTACAGCTTCTTCTGAGTCAAAGTAAATTTTGGATGCCCGAGTCAAGATTGCCGGATCCATCTCCTGCATATGCGGCTGGTATGCTCCCACACAACTCACTGTTGCTCCTTCTTTTACTTTGGATGCATCAAAGACCGGCCTGGAAGATGGAGTTACCGTCACAAGAAGGTCCGCTCCCTCTACCGCCTCATCCGAGGACACCGCAGCGACGATCTTCGCCCCATATTCCTCAAGTTCTTCCTGCATGGTCGCCGCAAATGCCTGTGCACGCTCTGGATTCATGTCAAACACCCGGACTTCCTCCAGTTTTCTTACTGTCAGCATTGCCTCCAACTGGGCTGCCGCCTGTCCGCCTGTACCAATCAATGCCCCAATACGACAGTCTTTCTTCGCCAGCAGGTCAAAAGCTGCTCCCGTAGCTGCTCCTGTCCGAATCTGGGTCACATAGGTTCCATCCAGTACTGCCTTTACAATCCCATTCTTCCCGTCGATCAGAAATACCTGGGCCGGGGATGTCGGAAGCCCCTGGTCAATATTGTGTGGGAAAATATCGACGACTTTTAAAGACGCTGTGTCCATTTCCTCCACATAAGCCGGCATAAAAAGAAAACTGCCTTCATGTTTCGGAGCTTGAATATTCGTGCGGATCGGTGCGTCGCACTTTCCCTCCACGACAAGACGGAACGCCTCTTTGTCTGCTTCCACAGCATCTTTCATGGTAAATACTTTTTTAATATCTGCTTTTGATAATAATAACATGTCCAATCCTCCTGCCTTTTTCTATCGTTTGAATCGCGCGTCCAGTCCCCAAGGCTGCATCGCGCCCCCCTCTTCTGCCGGTCTGCACATCTTCGCATAAATATTCAGACATCCTTTTTCCTCTTTGAGCGGCGGACATACCCAATC
>ENA-OQLI01000883-OQLI01000883.1-human-gut-metagenome-genome-assembly--contig:-NODE-883-length-28593-cov-3.894435_pt1 | contig 28593 bp, 26 predicted proteins | sample MGYA00242805_ERZ504812 | MGnify/ENA primary metagenome ERZ504812 (study PRJEB26092, sample SAMD00036430) | human gut metagenome | host: Homo sapiens | study: EMG produced TPA metagenomics assembly of... | reverse complement strand
CGTGAAAGTAACTTCTTTGGCGGCACTTGGCGGGAATATCTGCGTATCCTGTCCCAGATTCTTTGGGGTGTATTTCTTTGAGAGCGTCAGTTTTACCTGCTGAGTACCATCATTAATCACTGCCCGCTGCACAGTTTTGCCTTTTAACAGCTCAATACCCTCGGAGGTATCGACCACTGTGGGCGCCATGGCTTGCGAGAATACCCAAAACACGGCAATCACGACAAGCGTCGGAATTCCCCATTTGAGCCAATATTGCTTGTTACTATTCTTTTTCTTATTCGCCATTTATCGGTTTCATACCCTATTAGCCGGTGCCGCTAGGCGGCGTTGTCTCGATAGATTTAAGCCTAAACGCTTTGCGCCCTAAATGCTTACTTTGGTTCTTGTCACCCCAATTATTATGCTTTCGGCGCAGCGGTTTAATTAACTGAGGAAAAACTCCTACTGATAAACGTGAGGAGCCAGTGTACCTACGAAAGGTAGGTTTCTATACTTCTCTGCATAATCCAGACCGTATCCAATCACGAACTCGTCCGGAATATCGAAACCTATGTATTTCACCTCGACTTCAACTTTTGCGGCCTCGGGTTTACGCAGTAGAGCCGCAATTTCTACCGAGGCTGCACCCCGCGATGAAAGGTTGCGGGTGAGCCAATCCAAGGTTAGCCCCGAGTCAATCACGTCCTCTACGATAAGCACATCTCTGCCGGTCAAGTCGGAGTCTAAATCTTTTAGAATCTTCACTACCCCAGATGATTTAGTAGCAGCTCCATAGGATGAAACTGCCATCCAGTCTATTTCGGCAGGAGTGTGGATAAGGCGAGCCAAATCAGCCATCACCATGGTGGCTCCCTTTAACACTCCCACCAGCAGTATTTCGCGTCCTCGATAATCTTCATCGATTTTTTTCGCCATTTTAGCGAGCTTATATTTAATTTCTTGCTCGCTGATCAATACCTTTTCGAGCGCATTGCCCATATCGTTTGCGTCCATTTTCCCAGTTTATCCTTTTGATTTTGTTCGATTCTGCCTAAATGAAAGCTTATAACTGCCTTTTGTTCGCGAACATACTACCTGACCAGGCAACTGAATCGGACCGGTTCCCCGGCGGGCAGTCGCTAAAAAGTCCACGGCATCTAGCTGAACTTTCCGCCGGTCTGAGGCGCGCGCACCAGCCGTAAGCGCCGCCAAGCGCCACACTCGTTTACGGATAGCTGCCGGTTGGGAAAGAAGTTCTTTGGTTTCCACTGCCACCGTCCCCACCTCGTCCTGACTGGTTTTGTTAAACCATTTTTCAGCGAGGGCATCTAAAGCATCAAGGTCTTCTTGTAAAAGCAAAGCAGTACGCGCGAGGGCGGGACGCGGATCAACTCTTAAAGCTTTTTCGAGGGCGGGTAGCCCAAGATGTCGTAAAGCAGCGCGACGCAATGGGTTTCCATCTGCTGCCTGTACCGGCCCATCTGGATAGTTAGACGGGTCGTCGATATAGGGCAAGCCCCACTGTTTACAGGCAGCGACAGTATCGGTGCGCGGTAGGTCTAACAGGGGGCGTAAATACCCGGCTCTCTTGGCGCTATGCCCGGTAGCTACGTCCTTTGGTTTTATGGTTTCAAAGGGGCGCATTCCGCAAATCGAACGCGCTCCACTGCCACGTATCAGCCCTAATAGAACGGTTTCTGCCTGATCGTCACGGGTGTGCCCTAATAGGATAAATACTTCCGATCCTATTTTCCCGTAGTATCTAGCTTGCTTCTCCAACGCGAGGTAGCGCGCTTTACGTGCCGCGCCCTCTTTACCACTGCCGTTTTCTTGGGCGGAAAGCTCTAATAGGGCGATATCTGCGTAGCCGAGTTCCTTGAGGGTTTGGCATACCTGCCTTGCTTGAAGCGATGATTCTTTGCGCCAACCATGATCTACGGTTACGCCTACCAGGTGAAAGTTTCTAGAGGAGGCAAGATGACTACAGGCAGCAGCCAGTGCCAGGGAATCTGGCCCGCCTGAACAAGCAACTAGCAAGGTGGCGTGCGGATTAGTTTTTTCCAGGCGCCTAAGATACGCCAATACGGCGCGCTGTACGCGCCCGCCAGCACCTGCCGGCACACCCGGTAGCTCCTGTGCTTTCACAGGGTTGCCAGTCCGTTTACAAAGTTGTCAATAGCGGCGCGGGCGTTTTCCCCCGTTCCTTCTTTATAGGAATCAATGATTACGGCAAAGGTTAGGGTGCGACCAGATTTTGTGGTCACCAGACCGGTTAAAGATCTGGCGCGCTGCAATGAGCCAGTTTTTGCCCGCACATTACCGGATGCGGCTTGCTGCGAATACCGGGTATCTAAAGTTCCATCTAGAGCCCCGATTGGCAGTGAGGACACTATGGGGCGCAACTGCGAGTCGCTACCTGTTGCCGCTTTCTGCATGACTGCCGCTAACAGAGCCGGTTTGATCCTATCTTCAGTTGATAGGCCAGAACAGTCTTGATTAGCGAAATCTGCGCTCTCTAGATGCAGTTTTTTCAAGACTTTCTGCGCTGCTTTTATCTGTCCGGCAAAGTTAGTACCGGAACCAATTTTGGCTGCCGATGCCCGACAAAGCACCTCTGCCAGCATATTATTGGATTCTTTTAGAGTTTCGTGAACGATTTCGTGCAGGGCAGCACTTTTTACTTCCGCTAACATTGCTGCTTCTTTAGGCGCAGTACCGCGTTGAACCGCTTCGACACTAATCCCGTTATCTTTCATTCGCTGCGCGAATTGTTGGGCTGCTGAAAGCGCAGGATCAGGCAGGTATCCGTAGGATAGCTGTGGGTTCGCCAATCCGTTATTGATGGCTATGGGAGTGGGCTTACTTTCATATCTGTCGTTTCCTTGCGCTTTCCAGTTGGGAAGCGGATTTTGGTCTCCGAAAATGCTTTCATCTAGGAACAGCTGCGTGGTGCTGACTTTTTGCGCTTTGAGTTTCTTCGCGGTTTTAGCAGCTAAATCTCCCAGACCTGCATGTCCAGAGATAGCGGCGGGATTGCCCGCATTGGGGGATAATAGCTGATCCCCGTTTCCTCGCAGGTACAGTTTCCCGGCTGCGAAATGGGTTGAGGTGGTGAAGCGATATTGCGCTCCGAGGGTATCCAATGCGGTGGCGGCGGCAATTATTTTAGAGGAAGAGGCGGGGGTCATCAGCTGGTTTCCGTTTATCTGGGCAATAGTCTTCCCGCTTGCGGTATCAATTACGACCGCTCCCGCTCTGGCGTTAGTATCCGGGGAAGCTGATTCCTGAGATTTATTGTCTACTCCGTGTTGTGCTTGACTAACTAGCTGATCCATCAGGGGTTTTAACTGTTCTGGCGTGACTTGATTAGCCTGTTCATTTATCCCTTTGGTAGCCTCGGCTTTCGTGGTGTTGAGGTCGATTTGGACGGTTTGCGGTAAATCTAGGGATTGTTTTTCTATTGTTAGGATTCCTGGAACCAGATTGTAAGCGTCGGCCACCGCATATCCGAGGCTTCCGATTACTAGGGCGACCAGAAGAATTAGCGGCAATAGGACGGATTTTCGCATTCTTCCCCTAGCTGACGAATTTTCAACGTATTCTTACAATATAAAAAGTAGATGCCATGACTTCGGCGGTAAATACTTTTGCCCCGATTGTCGCATATTTCGCTAAAAAGGCGGAAAGGGGAAAGGGAAATGGAATTTGACGTTACTATCGAGATTCCGAAGGGTAACCGCAACAAGTACGAGGTTGATCACGGAACGGGTCGTATCCGCCTAGACCGTATGCTGTTTACTTCTACTCGTTACCCTGATGACTATGGCTTCATCGATGGGACTTTGGGCGAGGATGGCGACCCTCTTGATGCTCTGGTGATTTTAGAGGAAAGCACTTTCCCGGGTTGCGTTATTCGTTGCCGTCCGCTTGGAATGTTCCGGATGCGGGATGAAAACGGTGGCGACGACAAGGTGCTATGTGTTCCGGCAGCAGATCAGCGGGCTTCGTGGCGTACCGAGATAGAAGACATTTCCGAGTTTCACCGCCTTGAGGTTCAGCATTTCTTCGAGGTTTATAAGGACCTAGAGCCAGGCAAATCGGTAGAGGGCGCGCATTGGGTTGGGCGCAAAGAGGCCGAGGAAGAGATTCGCCGTTCTCGTCAGCGTATGAAAGATTGGGAAGCGGAAAACGGCAAGAAGTATTTCGGACTGGTTGCCGATGTTTTCGACGGACATATAACCGAGTAGTTTTTTCTGTTAAGCACGCGAGAAACACCAAATAGCCTATATTGTGAGCTATTTCATACTTTACTGTTTCTCGCGTGTTTTTCTTTGTGACACCAGCTATAACACCTCGAAACTGCCGGTTTGATTAAAAATAAGCTTCAGCTTTCATCTTTGTTACACATGTTATTAATGTGAAATATGTTGTTAGAGATACTAAAGCGCGGTATTGTGACACTTAGCTCGACTTATAACTCCCAAAAGTCGCTCTAGGAGGATAGCTTATGAAGCTCCACGTATCTACGGAGCGTAAAGCCGGTAGGCGCGCGCTGGTAGTCTCGGCCAGTCTCGCCCTAGCAGCTTCCGCTTCAATATTTGCACCCGCTGCCTTTGCTTCACCTGCCGATGACAAGGTCGAAGCGGTCAAGGCGGCAGAAAATAGCGCTGCTAACTCAGTGGCAGACATTGAGGCTCAGCTGGTCAAGCTCAGCGCCTACACTCAAGATGTCCGCGATCAAGCAGAGGACGCAGAAGCCGGTTATAACGACGCCATCTCTAACTTGGTGGTTGCCAAAGAAACCGCTGACAAGACCGCGAAGGACTCTCAGGAAGCCAAGGGAAAAGTTGAGGAAGCCCGTAAAGCCCTGGGGGGACTAGCCCGCACGGTCTATACCACGCAAGGATCACTATCCTCGCTGACTCCTTATCTACATGCCGACGGTTTGCAAACTGTGGAAATGAGGAAGGTCTCCATCGAACTGTTCGGTTCGAAGGCGGATTCCCAGATGCAGACCTTCGACTCGATTGCCAAAGTTGCAAGCGTTTTGGAAGCGCGAGCTAAAGCGGCACAGAATGAAAAAGCTGAGGCAGCGCGGGATTTAAAAACTCAAAAGGAAGCTGCTGACAAGCTAAAGGCTGACACTGAGCAAAAGCTAGCTTCCCTGGGAGCTCAGCGTGAAGAGCTAGTGAAGAAACTAGCAGCTGCACGCGGTGTAACCGAGCAGGCAGAAAAAGAGCGCCAAGAGCAGATTGAGGCTGAACGGAAAGCCCGGGAAGAAGCCGCAAAGCAAGCTGCTCTAAAGGCTGCTGAAGAACAGGCAAAGCGCGAAGCAGCAGAAGCCGCCCGTAAAGCAGCCGAGAAGAAGGCTCGCGAGGAAGAAGCCGCTAAACGCGCAGAATCAAACCGGAAGTCTAAAGACTCTAAAGCTAGTTCCAGCCAAAGAAAAAATAAGAGCAATACTGCTAGTAGTTCAGATTCCAAAGCAAACAATACCTCTGAGAAAACCTCCTCTGCTAGCCAGCATGGCTCTAGAGCTGGAGTAATTTCTTATGCTAAACAGTTCATAGGGGTTCCTTATGTTTGGGGAGGCTCGACTCCAAAGGGATTTGATTGCTCGGGACTTACCTCTTATGTCTATCGGAATGCTGCCGGAATATCTCTGCCTCGGCGGGCGATACAACAGCGTAGCGCCGGAACTATTATCCCCAAATCACAGGCTCAACCAGGGGATATGGTGAACTACCGCAGCCACGTCGGAATTTACCTTGGAAATGGCTATATGATTCACGCTCCCAAACCTGGAGATAAAGTCAAGATTGCCCGAGTTTACGGAAATCCGGTTTACGTTAGGGTGATGTAACCCCTTAGGCACGTCCTCTAAAACTACAAATAGAAATGCCCGGTGGCGGCGCGGATGGTTTAATCCCCGCGCCGCCACCTTTTTACATATTCACTTTCATCAGCGCAGCAGGGCTAGCCTCGGTATTCTAGCTGAGCTAGTTTCGAGCATTAACCTCAATTTTCAACCCTGAAAGTTAACAAGACGATAACAATTTCCCCAATTAGACTTCCATCAGAAAGCAAGATGAGGTAGGTTATCTCTATACATCGGAAACGTTTCCGATGGGACGCAAGTAATCGCTTCCGTCTTTTACCAACGCTCCAAGGGAGGACGTTAATGAAAAGGAAAACTCGTATTCTGGCAGCAGCTGTTGCTGGAGCATTTGCGCTAACCGGTCTAGCTGCCTGCGGATCTGGTTCTGACAACGCTAACGAAAAAGGCTCTGTTTCTTTCCTAAACTTCAAACCAGAAGCAGAAGAAGCCTACAAGAAAATTGCTAAAGCCTACACCGATGAAACCGGAGTAGAAGTTAAAGTCGTTACCGCAGCCTCGGGCACATACGAGCAAACCTTAAAATCGGAAATTTCTAAACCCAAGCCACCCACCCTGTTCCAGGTAAACGGTCCGGTAGGTTTAAAGACTTGGCAGAAATACACCGCCGATTTAACCGATGCAAAGTTCGCTAAAGATTTAAATGACCCCAACCTGGCTCTCAAGGGCGAGGACGGAAAGGTTTACGGCGTCCCCTTGGCGGTAGAGGGCTACGGCATCATCTACAACCAAGAAATCATGGACAAGTATTTTGCAATGCCAGGCGCCAAAGCCACCAAGATGGACGAAATCAACAACTTCGCCAAGTTGAAGGAAGTTGCTGACGATATGCAGGCTCACAAAGCCGACTTGGGAATCGATGGGGTATTCGCCTCTACCTCGCTAGCTAGCGGTGAAGATTGGCGTTGGCAAACCCACCTCTCCAACATCCCCATGTATTACGAATTGCAAGACGCTAAAGCGACCGATATCGCCAAAGCAGAATTCAAATACAACAAAGAGTTCAAGAACATTTTCGATCTTTACCTAACGGATTCTACCGTTGACAAGAAACTGACCCCCTCCAAGACCGTGACTGACTCCATGGCTGAGTTTGCTCAAGGGAAAGCTGCGATGGTACAAAACGGTAACTGGGCATGGAGCCAGGTAAAAGATGTTGAGGGGAACAAAGTTAAAGAAGATAAAATCAAGATGCTCCCCATTTACACCGGTCATCAAGGTGAAGAAAAGCAAGGACTGGCAGTAGGAACGGAAAACTTCCTAGCTGTTAATGCCAAAGCTTCTAAAGCTGACCAAAAAGCTACTATTGATTTCGCTAACTGGCTATTCACCAGTGCCAACGGCAAGAAATTCGTAGTTGAAGATCTTGGGTTCATCGCTCCGTTCAAGAGCTTCAGCGCTAGCGAAACCCCCAATGATCCGCTAGCTAAGGAAGTTGCTGCTGCCTTAAGCAACAAAGATCGTAGCGTGGTACCGTGGTCGTTCACCATTTACCCCTCACAAAAGTTCAAGGATGGCTTCGGTCAGGCACTAGGACAATATGCTGCCGGAAACATGGACTGGAATGCGGTAGTAAAGAACTTCACTGACGGTTGGGCAGCTGAAAAGAAATAGCTAACCACCCTGCAGTAAGACAAATCGGGTGACAGCCCGGCTGGGAGGGGAGTAAAACTCCCCTCCCAGCAAACCTCCAAGTTATGCAGGACAAACAGCAGATTCTGATTTAATTAGTTTCAAAACTACAAGCAAAACAAGTTTCATCCTGAGACACTAACCATGATCAGGAAAAGGACAGACAATGAAGTCAAAGTTAAAATATTACTTCCCAATTTTCGTATTACCGACACTGTTGGCATTTCTTATTGCTTTCCTAGTGCCTTTTATTATCGGTTTTTTCCTATCATTTTGTGATTTCACCACCATAACCGATGCAACTTTTGTAGGAATCCAAAACTACGTCGATATATTCGATGGTCGTGACGGATTTACCTCTGCATTCATTTTTACAGTTATGGTGGTAATCGTATCTATCGTTTCGGTTAATCTGTTTGCGTTCGCAATCGCTTGGGTATTGACCCGTAAACTAAAAGGAACAAACTTTTTCCGGACTGTATTCTTTATGCCCAACCTGATTGGTGGCATCGTATTGGGCTACACCTGGCAAATCATTATCAATTCCATCTTGTCAGAATACGGAGCTACCCTCGTAAGTGACTGGAAATATGGATACCTAGGGTTAATCGTGCTGATTAATTGGCAGCTGATTGGCTATATGATGATTATTTATATTGCCGGACTGCAAAACGTACCCCCAGAGCTTACCGAAGCAGCAGAGATAGATGGGGCAGGTCGCTGGCAAGTGCTGCGTAACGTCACTATTCCCATGGTGATGCCCTCTATCACCATCTGTTTATTCCTAACTTTGTCAAACACTTTCAAAATGTACGACCAAAACCTGGCGCTAACCAATGGTGCGCCCTCCGGTAAAACCGAGATGGTCGCCCTTAACATCGTAAATTCCATGTTTGCCGAGGTAGGGGCAGAGGGCGTCGGTCAAGCTAAAGCCGTAATTTTCGTAGTAGTCGTGGTAGTTATCGCCATGTTCCAGCTGCGGACCACCAGAGCAAGGGAGATTGAAGCATGAGCGAAGTAAAAGCACCAGCTCCCCTACCCTCAACAGGAATGAAAATGAAAGAAGATAAAAAAGGAACCAGCCCGGTCACCAAAGCCCTGCTTTACGTGGTCTTAATTGCTCTTACCTGCATATTTTTAGGGCCGATTCTGTTCGTTGTAATGAACTCGTTCAAATCGAAATTTGAGCTATCGAACAGCCCCTTCTCTATCCCCCTCGGAGATTCCTTCGTAGGTTTACAAAACTACGTTACCGGTCTGCACCTATCGAATTTCTTCAGTTCGATTTTGTGGTCTTTCGTAATTACTATCGGATCGGTGGCGATTATAGTAATGCTTTGCGCTATGACTGCCTACTACATCACCAGGGTTAAGAGCTGGTGGACGAGCGCCCTCTACTATATTTTTGTTTTCTCGATGGTAATTCCATTCCAGATGGTAATGTTCCCCACCGTACAGGTATCCAGTCTGCTCCGCCTGGATAACCCGCTCGGATTAATGGTGCTTTACCTCGGGTTTGGAGCCGGTTTGAGCGTATTCATGTTCGCTGGATTCGTAAAATCAATCCCGATTGACATTGAAGAAGCTGCCACCATTGACGGTTGTAACCCTCTTCAAACCTATTTCCGAGTAGTCTTACCAATGCTAAAACCCACTGCCATTACGGTAGCTATCCTCAACACCATGTGGGTCTGGAATGACTTCCTGCTCCCCAATCTGGTGTTAGGACCGGGCAGTAGCTATCGAACCATCCCCATTGTGGTGCAGTTCCTGCTGGGGTCGAACGGAAACCGCGATATGGGTGCTTTAATGGCTATGCTGGTACTGGCGATTATCCCGATTGTAATCTTCTACATTTTGATGCAGAAATACATTATCGAGGGCGTCGCTGCCGGGGCTGTAAAAGGCTAAAACTTTAGCAGGGTTTGGGGCGAAACATCTCAAGTTTTCGCCCCAAACCCTGTTTTTATTTCCACCCGATATAATTTCAATACCTACTTTTATTTACTTTTACTTAAGGAACATCTACATGGCACAGTTAGCGGCAGTAACCATTAAAGACATTGCCGCTGCTGCCGGAGTGGGAATTACTACCGTTTCCCGCGCCCTCAATAATCAAGACGAAATATCTCCCGCCACCAGGGCACGCATCCTAGAAATTGCCGACGACTTACAGTATCGCCCCAATCGCCATGCACAAAACCTCAGGTCATCTCATATAAATAACATCGCTATGGTGATGAAGGGTCCTTCCAATCCCTTCTTCTTGTCACTAATCGACCCGTTAGAAAAAGAAATCCGTTCCCAGGGTTACCAAATGTCCCTGCTGCGAGTTCCGCACGGAGTAGAAGAAGTAGAAATCGGGCGTGGCGCGCAGCAAAACTCTGGAGCCGCCGGAGTGTTATTTTTAGGGGGAGAAGCCCATCAATCCACAGCCGTGTTCGACACTTTCCCCTTACCTTTCGTTATGTGTACTGTTCCCCCCGGTTCACAATGGAATCACACGGTTGCCACTGTCAGCGTGGACGAAAACTCTGCCATTGCCAAAATTGTCTCCCACCTGGTGAAACTGGGACATAAACACATCGCCTTTTTAGGGCCGGACAAGTCAGAACATTCAGTGGGACTAATCCGTCAAGAAGCTTTTATCTCCGCTCTAAAACAGGAAGGAATATCTTACGATAAACAGCTAACGGTACAGGGAAATAAGAAAGATAACCCCTATTCTCTAAGCTACGGATACCATATGGCTCAGCGCCTCTTGGCACGTAAAATCCCGTTCACTGCGGTAGTAGCTATCAGTGATGTGATTGCTATTGGTGCTCAAAAAGCCCTAATAGATGCCAATATTAGAATCCCACAAGAGGTTTCGGTAACTGGATTCGATGGCATAGAGTTCTCCCGTTACACCAACCCCGCTTTGACCACCATTGAACAACCCATTGAACAGTTAGCTGAAAACACCTGTCGCCTATTGTTTTCCCAGATAAACAAGAAAAAGGTAAAACAATCACAAATACTACTACCCGGCAAACTGCTGGTCGGCGATTCTACTGCCCCAGCACCAAATTGTTAATCGTTTTCTCCAACAATCCACATTTACCATGAACCGATTCTTTTCCCATGAAGGCTCCTTAGCCGCTCTCCTGACTCTCCTCGCTGATATCGCCATGATTAGTGCCTTTATTACTATCGCTTCGATTCCGGTAATCACTATCGGTCCGGCTCTAAGCGCCGGATTCTATGTTCTTTTACAAATCGTCCGCGAGGAGGGAGCAAGACCGGGATTTACCTTTTGGAGACGTTTTCGTGCAGATTTTCGCTCTTCCTTACCCGGTGGCATCATCCTAGTCGTCCTCTTGCTGGTAGGTATCTATCAGTTACAACTAATAAAATATCTTCACCTCACCCCCACCTGGACCTTGATAATGCGCTCCGGAGTAATCCTCGGCTTGGCAGCAATCGTTGCTATTGCTACTTGGTTTTTTGCCTATGCTTCCCAGTTTTCCGCTTCCTTTAGCCAAACTCTACGCAGTGCTGCCCTGCTGGCTCTAGGGCGGCTACCGCGCACCCTCATAGCCCTATTGTTTAGCGCCCTGCCGCTAGGGGCTATTTACTTGCGTCCTTCTTTAGCCTGGAGCGCAATAATCTTGATGCCCCTTTTTGGCTGGGGATTCATCCTCTATTTGCAAGCATTGATATTAGATACTCCTTTGACCTTGCTCAAAGATGCCGAATCCACCAGATAATCCCCCTTAGTTCCCAGCTAAGAATGATTATTACCCGCTCTAATAACCTTTAGATGACCTAGATTGCATTTAGGTGGCAGCGCGCCCTTTGGGAATGCCCTATTTCGTGGTTGCTGACCGGGATTGCTTCGCAGCGAGGGCTTTGCGGGTAAGCACTTGTCCCCCACCTTTAACCGGGTCGCCAAACCAGGCTTTATAAAACTGATAAAAATTTAGATTCCCCGGTTGCGCACACTCATCATTTAGTCCCGCAAGCGCATCTGATGAGGGCAAATAGGGGGTGTAATTGTATAGTGCGGCAGTTGCCCAGTTTTGGGGAACAATTTTCTTGCTGCCGCAACGCGAATCTGGCCCATACCCCAAAGTAACTGCCTTACCAGCCACTACGTCATAATCCTGCGGATTTAGCTGGTAGCGTCGCCATTGTCGCGCCGCGTAATAAACCTGAGTACCAAACCCATAAAACTGCGAGTCACAGGCTTTATGATCCGGACAGGCATACCCCATGGCAATTTGGTATCGCCGAGGCGTAAGGCGGGTTGAAGAAGCAGTAATAAGTCCCTGTTCTTTTTGCAAGGTAACCAAAATAGCTTTCGGGTTAATCCCACAGGCGCGGGACACCTGAGCAATAATTTGCCCCGCGGTTAAGTTCTCGCCACCTTGAACTGCCCGAGAACAAAATCTGTCAGCGTCGTGAGCTGCAAGGACGCCTCGATAGTCTTTCAAACAGGGTACCGATTGGCTCTGTTTATCCTCACCGCTACCAGGGTTATAGATTCCAGTATCTTTCGGCATTTTTTCGGTTTTCCCGCTGCGACATCCATAGCCCCAATCAGTAATGAATGCTTGAATCTGCTGTGAAGAAAGGGAATCCCAGCGAGTGAACTCGCTTCCACTAATCAAATTAGTTTCATCAAATCCCTGAGAGCTAACCGGAGGCATTCTAGGCTCAGGCGGTAGATTAACGCTATTATCCTGCCGGGTAAATTGATAAATTATGCTCACTACCAGGGTGATTATTATCGTCAATATCAGCAAACTAACTAGACGGCGCAACCGATATTTAGGAGCATTATTAATCACCTCTTTATTATCCCTAGATTACATCTTCCCGGGCAAAGAGGGTCATAACGGTTTGTCGATTTAAATAAGCAATCGTTCTAACTAAAGTCACAGCATCATAGCCGCTACTGAGCATCCCTAGGTGCAAGGGGAGGTAGCTTTCGATAGACTATAGGAGCGTCGGACCGTTTAGCCCCGGGCTCCAAAAATTGCCGCTACGAGCGGCCTCAGCGCCGACTGGCGCTTGACGGTCCGGCGTTTTTCTCCCTATCCCCTGGACAGCTCCCCCTATAAAAATACCGAGATAGCTAATTATCGGTTAGCTAGAAAAGTTGGATACCCTTAAGACGGATGGTTCTTCGTCAAGGAGGCAAGATGCTGTTCGGCAAGAAAAAAGAAGATAAAGAAGATTTCTTCGACCTGTTCAATAAAGCGGCGCATAACCTAGAAACCGCGTCGGAATTACTACTTAAAATTACCGGTGTAGATTCCTTTGAGGAGCGAAAACAGTTACGTTCTCAGCTGCACGATCTCGAACATAACTCGGACGAGATTACGCACCGCACTATGAATATGCTGAACGCCACCTTTGTCACCCCCATGGATCGAGAAGATATTTCTCTGCTAACGGCAGCATTAGATGATTGCATGGACGGTATCGACGAAGCAGGCGACCTAATCGTCCTTTACGAAATCGAAGATATTCCCCGGCGGCTAGAAAAACAGGCACAAATCCTGCAAGAATGCGCTAAGGAAACTATGCAGGCTCTCCCGAAACTGCGGAAAAAGCAGAACATCAAAGACTACACGGTAAAAATCAATAGCCTAGAAAACAAGGGCGATAAACAGTATCGCAAGATTTTGGCAGAGATTTTTAGCTCCGAAACCGACCCCATCTATGTTATTAAACTGAAAGATGTGGTCGAGTCGTTAGAAACCACCTGCGATTCTTTTGAACGCCTAGCCAACGCGGTTGAGGCCATCTATATCAAGGAGTCCTAAATCGTGGACACTACTTTGGTACTGGTCAGTATCGTTGTGGTTATCGCTTTAGTTTTTGACTTTACTAACGGTTTCCATGATGCCGCTAACGCCATAGCCACCTGTGTTTCTACCCGTTCGATGCGCCCTAAATCTGCTCTGTTAATGGCCGCCATAATGAACATCGTGGGGGCGATGTTGGGAACGGGGGTGGCTGAAACCATTGGGAACGGAATTATCGACATTTCCCATTTCACCGAGTCCACCTCTGTTGCCGAGCAGCATCATGGCCTAGTGATTATTTTGGCTTCCTTGGTGGGGGCAATCGCCTGGAACATTATCACCTGGTATTTCGGGCTTCCATCTTCCTCTAGCCACGCCTTGATTGGGGGGATGGCAGGGGTTGGTTTAGCTTCTGCCATCACTGTTCAATGGCTGGGGATATTAGATCATGTAATCATCCCGATGATAGTTTCTCCCCTGGTAGGCTTCTTTACTGCCTATTTGATAATGCGAGCGCTCTTAGCGCTGCTCAAGAACGTCAGCTATCACCGCACGATGAACAATTTCCGTTTCCTACAGCGTTTTTCGGCTGCTGCTATGGCACTCGGTCACGGCTTGCAAGATGCCCAAAAGTCTATGGGCATTATTACCATGGCGCTGCTCACCGCTGGTTACCATGGGGCTTCATCCGGGCATTTGACGATTCCTTTCTGGGTTAAGGTTGCTGCTGCCGGTGCGATTTCTCTGGGAACCTATTTCGGGGGAGGACGGATTATGCATACCCTCGGTTCTAAGGTTATCGACGTTACCCCGGCTCACGGTTTTATTGCAGAGCTAACGTCTTCTTCAATCCTGTATTTCACCGCATTCGTTTGGCATGCTCCGATTTCTACTACTCAATCGGTTTCCTCCGCGATTATGGGGGTAGGGGCTACTAAGCGTCTGTCTGCGGTTCGCTGGGGGGTTGCCGGTAATATCGCGATTGCGTGGGTGCTTACGCTTCCCGGGGCAGGTTTGATTGGGGCTCTCAGTTATTTCTTGATTCACGCCGTATTCCCTTATTAGACGCTAGTGTGTAAGTAATGACTGTTTTTAGTTGTCCTCGTCTAAGGACGCACCTGGGGTTGCTTTGCGCCCTGGCAGCTTTGGGCCTGGGGGCTTTATCTGGGTGTTCCTCTCAGCCAGTTGCTACCTCTGATTTAAAAATTGGCGATTGCTTCAATATGAGCGAGGAAGTCTTGACCGGAAAACAACCAGCCGGATAGGTAGAACGGGTGGATTGTAACCGCTCTCATAACTCGCAAGTGGTTGGGATAAAATCCCTGGACGGAAGCTCTTTTGCGTCTCAAAAACAGCTCTACGATTTGGCTCTTAAACAGTGTGCCCAGGATTTTCAAGATTTCGTGGGGATTAGCTACCGCGATTCCCGCTGGGATCTTTATCCTCTTTCCCCCACTGAGACCAGTTCCAAGGACGAGGGTGCACGAAAGCTAACCTGCGTGGCCTTAACCCTTCCTCCACACAAGACTTCTTTACAGAATGCGAAAGAGTAATCTTTCGCATGGCTAATCCAGAGCTCTAAGTCCCATTAAGGTTTCTCTTATAGTAGGTAAGGTTATATTTAGTTAGGTGCGCATAAGCAGCCTCACTAATATCGCAGATTTCAGAGAGGATTAGGCTATGCGAATCGCCTTTGCCGGTAACCCCAATAGCGGTAAAACCACTATGTTTAACGCTTTAACCGGCGAAAAAGGGAAAGTCGGAAACTGGAGTGGAGTTACCGTAGGGCAAACTGAGGCCAGCCTAAAGCCAGAGCTAAGTGGGCAACACGTTGCCACAGCGGTAGACCTGCCCGGAGCCTACTCTATGTCTCCTTTTACCCCCGAGGAAACCATCACCAGTAAATATGTCCGTGACGCTAATCCGGATGCGATTGTAAATATCGTTGATGCCACCAATCTGCGCCGCTCCTTATTCTTTACCACCCAGCTACTTGAGCTAGGGGTTCCGGTAGTAATCGCCCTCAATAAAAGCGACATCAACGAAAAAGAAAACACCCAGATAGATACGGTAAAACTGCAAAATAAACTGGGCTGTCCGGTCGTGCCCACCGTTTCCACCGCGAAAGATAATAACGGTTTAGCGCAGGTACTAAAGGAAGTATTTTCCCAACTCGGCAAGACCCAAAACCCGCCCTATCTCCAAGCAGATATCGACCTTACCGATAAACAAGCCGTAGAAAATGCCGACCGCGAGCGCTACCATTTCGTAGACCAAGTGGTAGACCAGGTGGAAACCCGGGCAGTTAAAGTTGCCTCCCATACTCGCCAAGACACCCTGGACGCGATACTAACCAACAAATTTGCCGGTATCGCTATTTTTGCTGGGATAATGTGGGCGGTTTTCGCCATTTCTCAAACCTATCTGGGGCCGCTCTTAGCCGATTGGCTAGTAGGTTGGATTGAAAGTTTCCAAGACTGGGTCAGCGAACAAATGGCAGACAGCCCCGCGCTACTGACCACGATTGTTGCTGACGGTCTTATCGGTGGCGTAGGTGCAGTTATCGGATTCTTACCACTGGTTATGGTGATGTACTTCCTACTGGCGCTGCTGGAAGAATCTGGTTATATGGCCAGGGTAAGCGCCGTCCTCGACCCAATTTTCAAACGGGTAGGACTGTCCGGTAAATCAGTAATTCCTATCATCATCAGCACCGGATGCGCCATTCCGGGCATCATGAGTTGCCGTACTATCCGAGACGAGCGCGAACGGCGAGCAACCGCCATGCTGACTTCCTTTGTTCCTTGCGGGGCAAAAATCCCGGTAATTGCGCTATTTGGTGGTGCATTCTTTGCCGGATCCGCCTGGGTCAGCTGGGTTAGCTACTTTGTAGGTCTTACCCTAATCTTCTTGGGAGCCTTGCTGGTAAAAATGGTTACTGGTTACAAGTTCCGCAAATCCTTCTTCATTATGGAACTGCCCCGCTACAAAGTCCCTAACCCGTGGCACGCAACCATATCAATGCTAGAACGCGCCAAAGCCTACATCATTAAAGCTGCCACCATTATTTTGCTTTGCAACCTGGTAGTACAGCTAATGCAAACCTTTACCTGGAATTTCCAGGTAGTTGAAGAGGGCGCCGAAAACACCTCCATATTGGCTTCTATTGCCACTCCCTTCTCGATTCTGCTTATCCCGCTCGGGTTTGGCACCTGGCAGCTAGCTGCCGCCGCTGTTACCGGGTTTATCGCCAAAGAAAACGTAGTAGGTACTTTGGCGGTGGTCTACGGTCTTACCCGGTTTATCGACACTGAAGAACTAGCGATTACTGGAGGTGCAAACACTATTGCCACCACTATGGGGCTTACCTCAGTAAGCGCCCTCGCCTACCTGTTCTTTAACCTGTACACTCCTCCCTGTTTTGCGGCTATCGGAGCTATGAACTCGGAAATGCAAGATCGCCGTTGGCTCTGGAGCGCTATCGGTCTCCAATTTTGTACCGGTTTCACTGTTGCTTACCTGGTGAACCAGGTGGGAACCCTGGTACTCTACGGACATTTAGCCGCAGGTTTCCTACCGGGACTAATTGCGGTCGCCCTAATGGCTATGGTCATTACGGTGATTGCCCGCCGAGTACGCGCTAGCTTTGCTGCCGAATACCAGCTGCACCAGCAAGCCAAACTAAGCGCCAACTAAAGAAAGAGATACTGCTTTGAGTACAGTAATTGCTAGCCTGGCTTTAGTCGTAATTGTTGGTCTAGCTATCGGTTACATTGTGAAAGAAAAACGCAAAGGTACTAAATGTATTGGGTGTCCAATTTCTTCCGACTGCACCTTAAACCCCAATGTTGCAGCCCAGTCGGAAAACCGTCATAATCTACAGATAACAGAGATTGCCAATCAGCCAGGTGAAGCGAAATGTCACTGTCATTAGCGTGCCAGACAAAGCAAGCCTGCCGGACTAAGGAACGAATGAATCTTCTGGAAGCTATCGAAGGTCGAACCTATATCGTCAAGGATATAGCTACTGATGACCCGGAAATGGATAGTTTCCTGTTTCGTCTCGGCTGCTACAGCGGACAAGAAATCACTGTTATCTCTCGTAGGCGCAAAATGTGCATCGTGGTGATCAAAGACAGCCGTTACAGCATCGACAATCAAATTGCCGAAGCCATTATGATCTAGAGCGCCGGCGAGTGCCTTTGATAGCTGTTACTTCGGCTGATTTTCCTACCTGGGGGCGCGGCCGGTAAAAGATACGAGAGGGGCTTGAGCCGAGCCTTGCGAGGCTCACGGGGTCCCCGGAGTGCTTTTACCGAGCCAGCCCCCATTTATAGTACCAATTCGCGAAAAGCAGAAAAGGGGTCCCGCCGGTGGATTTTTCCACCGGCGGGACCCCTTGATTTTCAGCTATTACGCCTTTGCCCTAAGGCGGGCACGGCAATCCTTAGCGAGGATCGTCAGTCGCTAAATCTTTAGTCAACGAGCTATCCAAAGGAATAGACGGTCCCATCGAAGTAGAAATCGCAATCTTCTTGATGTACTGACCTTTTAGAGCTGATGGACGCAGACGCAGAACTTCATCCAGAACTGCCTGGTAGTTCTCAGACAACTTCTCGGCATCGAACGAGCTCTTGCCCAACACCACGTGCAGGTTGGCATGTTTATCCACCCGGAAGTCGATACGACCACCCTTGATTTCGGTAACTGCCTTAGCTACGTCCATGGTTACAGTCCCGGTACGTGGGTTAGGCATAAGCCCACGCGGACCGAGGACGCGACCTAGACGCCCTACCTTACCCATCATGTCCGGGGTAGCTACTGCCACATCAAAGTCCAGGTATCCCCCCTGAACCTTTTCGATTAGCTCGTCGCCACCAGCTTCGTCAGCGCCAGCGTCCAATGCTTCTTTATCCTTGGGGCTATTGGCAAAAACCAGGACCCTAACGGTCTTACCAGTGCCATTAGGCAAAGAAACAGTGCCACGAATCATCTGATCGGCTTTACGCGGATCTACTGTGAGACGGAAAACCGCATCTACAGTGGAATCAAACTTGGTGGAAGCAATATCTTTCGCCAAGCGGAAAGCCTCTAGTGGCTGGTAGAGACGATCCTTGTGTACTTTTTCAGCGGCCTGCTTAAAGGCCTTTGAGTGCTTTTTCATCTGCTTTACTCCTTGCAGTTGTGGTGAGGGCGCACGTTCCCCTCCACGGTCTATAAGTCTTATTTATTAGTGCCTTGAAGTTAGCCTTCGACAGTTACACCCATAGAACGAGCGGTTCCCGCGATAATCTTTGCAGCTGCATCGATATCGTTGGCGTTCAAATCGGCTTTCTTTTGTTCGGCAATCTCTTTAACCTGATCCATGGTCAGCTTGCCTACCTTATTGGTATGCGGAGTGCCCGATCCCTTTGCAATCCCAGCAGCTTTCTTAATCAGCTGAGCAGCCGGCGGGGATTTGAGAACAAAGTCAAAGGAACGATCCTCATAGACGCTGATCTCTACCGGAATAATATTTCCACGCTGATCCTGCGTAGCCGCATTGTAGGCTTTGCAGAATTCCATGATATTTACCTGGTGCTGCGATAGCGCCGGGCCAACTGGGGGCGCCGGGTTAGCAGCACCGGCCTCGATCTGTAACTTGATCAGGCCGACTACTTTTTTATTCTTTGCAGCCATTTAGGGTCCTTCTCAAAATAATAATTTGTTGTTTTACTTTTCCCGACGGTTGCCGGAAATCTTTACTGCTGTCATGTCCTGTCTAAAACAGAACAGCCAGCACAATCGTCCATTCTAAGGGCGTGCGCACAGATTGAACCAATTAATACTGGTCACTGTGAGCAATTAAATCTTTGCGACCTGGTTGAAGCCGAGCTCTACCGGAGTTTCCCGATCGAAAATAACCACCAATACCTTGAGCTTCTGCTGGTCAGGCATAATTTCCGAAATGGTAGCTGGCATAGTAGCAAACGGACCATCGGTAACGGTAACGTTCTCTCCAACCTCGAAATCAACCTCAATAACCGGTTGTTCTTTAGCCTTGGTCTTGCTGGCACGCTCGTCCTGAAGCTCCGCAGCTTTAATGGAAGCGGGGGTCGGAGCCAACATTGAAACTACCTCGTCCTCGGTTAGTGGCACGGGATGCTGGGAATCCCCTACAAATCCGGTGACCGCCGGGGTGTCTTTAACAACCCGCCAAGCATCAGGGGCGTCCTCTACCGCTTCCATACGCACCAGAGCGTAGCCAGGAATCCGAACCCGGTCTATCACTTTACGTTCAGTAGATTTAACCTGAACCACTTTTTCCATGGGGACTTCAATTTGATAAATGTAATCCTCCATATTGAAAGTGACAATCCGTTGCTCAAGGTTGGCTTTTACTCGCCGTTCGTAACCAGAATAGGTGTGCAGCACATACCAATATCCGGGCAGGAACTCTAGTTCTTCGCGTAGTTTGTCCTGCTCTTGGCGACTAAGTTCCTCAGCGGTAGCCGAGGGCACGAGCGGTTGATCTTGAGCGGTATCAGTAATTTCCAGCTCGGCGGGTACTAACTGTTCTGGGGTCGTATCTGCATCCGGTGCTGCCACTGCCACCTCATCGGGAGTGGTCTGCGCTGCCTGTGCAATGATTTCTGGCTGCGCATCAGCGCTATTGGAGGATTCTACCTCCGAGGAGAATACAAGATCGTTACTCACGCTATTTTCTTCCTGCTCCATATTGCCTTCTTGCAAATCCTGTTCCTAAACTAACCGCCAAATACCAGGTTCACCAGCCAGGCGGTGATTACGTCAATAACCCCAGAAAAAGCCATCATTGCCAACACAAACACGATTACGACCACAAAGAACGTGGTTAGCTCATCGCGGGTTGGCCAAACAACTTTCTTTAATTCCGCAATAACCTGTCGCACAAACTGTAGGATGCGGCTGAAAATATCGCTCTTTGCCTTTTTGGCATCTGCCTCTACAGAGGCTGAGCCCTGGTTAGGTGCCAAGATCGTTTCCTCACTTGCTGTCTTGGGACTCCCGTCGAAGCCCCTATCTCGTCCTGTACCGGGCCCGGCACAGGTTTCAAATTTGCAGGGCAGGCGGGACTCGAACCCACAACCTACGGTTTTGGAGACCGTTGCGCTACCAATTGCGCCACTGCCCTTCCAGCCTAACGGCTGACCGATTAAGGTGCTAGATAAGTTTATGAGGTTTTCCTAGTAACGTCCAACCTAGGACGGTATAGTGGGGAAAAACGCATCTTTAGCTTGCTTGCCCCCAGAGAAAACTGGAGATAAAAACCCGCGCCACGTCCTCATTATTTAGACAGTTGGCAATAGCTAGATGAAAATTTGATCCGGAGGGGAAAGGAAACCCACAGGCGTGGCAAAATGAGAGTATGAACAAACCACAAGAATGCAGAGTTTCTAACCGTCTAGCGCAAATTTCACCTTCCGCAACCCTGGCAGTAGATGCCGCTGCGAAAGAACTTAAAGCTCAAGGGCGTCCCGTTATCGGCTTTGGCGCCGGAGAACCCGATTTTCCCACCCCTGACTATATTGTGAAAGCCGCACAGGAAGCCTGCAGTGACCCCGCCATGCATCACTACAGCCCCGGTAAAGGACTACCCCAACTGCGGGCGGCGATTGCGGAAAAGACACTACGCGATTCGGGATACAGCGTAGATCCCGACAGCGAAATTATTGTCACCAATGGCGGCAAACAAGCTGTTTACGAGGCTTTTTCTTCGATTATCGACCTCGGAGATGAAGTAATTGTCCCCACTCCCTATTGGACTACCTATCCGGAAGTTATAAAAATGGCGGGCGGGCGCATGATAAATGTGGTCGCGACCGCAGAACAGGGATATAAGGTGAGCGACGAGCAATTGGAGGCCGCGCGCACCCCTGCTACCAAGGCTCTGCTGGTGGTTAGCCCTTCCAACCCGACTGGCGCGGTCTATACCCCTGCCGACCTAACCGAAATCGGTCAATGGGCCTTAGAGAACGGGATTTGGGTAATCACCGATGAGATTTATGAACACCTCCTCTATGACGATGCCCCCAGTGCCCATATCGTAAAGCTGGTTCCTGAACTGGCAGCGCAAACTTTAGTGCTTAACGGGGTTGCCAAGACCTATGCAATGACCGGTTGGCGTGTGGGCTGGATGATTGGCCCAAAGGATGTGATTAAAGCCTGCGCCGCGTTCCAGTCTCACACCACCGGGAACGTGTCGAATGTGGCGCAACGTGCAGCCTTGGCGGCGGTGTCTGGACCTTTGGATCAGGTAAAGAAAATGCGGGAAGCCTTTGATCGGCGACGTAAAAAAATGGTTTCTATGCTCAACGAGGTTTCAGACCTGGTAGTTCCAACTCCGAAGGGCGCTTTCTACTGCTACCCCTCTGTAAAGAACATTTTGGGGCGCAGCTTAGCAGGAGAAACTCCCCAAACTTCCGCGCAATTAGCGGATTTAATTCTGCGAAAAGTGGAAGTGGCAGTAGTTCCCGGCGAGGCGTTTGGTCCTTCAGGATTCTTCCGGCTCTCCTATGCCCTCAGCGACCAGGATTTAGAGGAAGGCGTAGGGCGCATTGTCGATTTTCTTAATCAAGTTAAGTAGGTTGCCCTTTGTACCCAATCCATCATCTATAATAATTAAAGGAGAGGACGCGAGTATCTCTTAGAACAGTTGGAAACCCGAAGGAGGGGCTAGGCGTGCGCAAGTTTGCATCGGTTGCGATAACCATCGTTGCCGTATCCCTAGCTGCTTTCATCGGGATACGCGCGATGCAACTAAACGGGGTCTACGAGTTAGGACCGGCGATTAGCTTCGAACCTCAAGCCCCGGTTCAAGTTCAGCAATCCGCTCCCAGCGAACCTGTCTCCCCCATACCTGAAAAGGCAGGTCAGCCATGAGCGAGCAACCAACTTCCCCTCGCCACAGCTATCCTGGCAGCCCTAAAGCCTCCCCGCTTTCACCTGCCACCCCAGCTGGGCAACCCTGGGGAAATACGCCGATTCAACCCGCGAGCCCGCCCGCCGCGCGGGCGCCACTTCCAGCAACTCCTCCCCTAACCGATAATCCCCCCAGCTCAGTTAGCCTACTAGAGGAAATGACCATCCCTAGGGTCGAAACCAAACCGCTAACTACCCCGACCAAGATTTCTCCCCCAAACCCCTCCTCCCAACCCTCTAATCCCCAAGGTAAAACTAATCCTCAAGGGGAAAGGGGAGCCTACCAAAGTCGTCCCCGGCGAGTAGTAGAAAAAACTCTAGATCCTCATAACGGAGGACGAAAGTTCAGGATTCAAAGCCTGCGTAACCGGATGTTGGTACACTCGATGCTAATCTCGGGATTCTCCCTGACGGTCGTGGGAATCATCATGCTGTTTACCGGGGTGCTCCAAGTTTTCCATGCAGAACGAGTCCAAACCGAAGCGATTACCACCGATTTTCGTAATTTCGTTAAAACTGAAATTGCTAAAAAGGGCGGCGGTCTTAGCTCCGCTAAAGAGGCTCTAGAAAAATTTGTACGCCTCGAAGACGCTCCCAATAAGGGCGCTCTCCTGGGATTTTCTGATGGGAAACTTAGCGTAAACAAGGCTTCTCAAGGTTCAACCATCCACCAGGATGCTCAACTTTTAACCAAGTTAGCCAGCTACTCGGATGAAAACACGGCGCAAATGTTTATAGTGCGCACCGATACCAGCACCTATGTGAGTGGAATCGTACCTATAAGCGCTGCTGGAACCGATGATGCTATGTTGGCAATCATCTCAGACTATTCGACAGATATTACCCCCACCTACACCCAGCTAATGCTGTTTGCCGGAATTTCTTTCCTAGTGTTGGCATTGGTAGGGCTGGTAAATGTTCGCGCTTCCCAATCACTACTTGCCCCCATTTCCAGATTGCGAGAGATGATGGCCTCGATTACCAGCGAACAGGATTTATCTAAACGATTGCCAATGCAAGGAAACGATGACCTAGCGGATGTTTCCCGGCAAATGAGCTTGATGATTTCTCGCCTCCAAACCAGTTTTGATGAGCAACGCGACCTGCTAAACGATGTGGGACATGAGCTACGCACCCCAATTACGGTGGTTCGCGGACATCTAGAGCTACTAAATCCTGGAGACCCTCAAGATACGGCTCGCACCCGCGAACTGGCGCTAGAAGAGCTTTCGCGGATGCATAGGCTGACTGAAGACCTAATTACGGTGGCCAAGAGTGACCGCCCCGATTTCATTCGCCCCTCACGGGTAGATATTGGGGACTTGCTAATGGATGCTTTTGAAAATTCCACCCAACTAGGGGACTTCAATTGGCGTATCGACAACCTAACTTTGGTCTCTACCACTGCCGATCAGCAACGTTTGCAGCAAGCACTCCTCGCCCTCGCCCAAAATGCTTCCAAGTTTGCCCCTCCGGGAACCCTGATTGCTTTAGGGGCGGCAATCGATACTCTGCAACCTTTATTAGACCAGGAAGGAAAGGTTGTAGAGGTCGAAACGGTAACCGCCCCCGATTTACAAATGGTTCCCCAAGTTCCCCCAGTCGATGGTTCGCATCGGCTTAACCTGTGGGTACGCGATCAGGGAATCGGGATTCACCCCAAAGATCAGCAGCAAATATTTGCTCGTTTCATGAGAGTTGATCATTCCTACGCCGGTTCTGGACTGGGACTGTCAATCGTTAATGCCATTGCCCAGGCGCACGGCGGAATCTTGCAACTCAAATCTGCACCCGCTGTGGGGTCAGTGTTTAACCTCAGTCTGCCCATATCAAATGATGATTGCAAAGATGAAATACAAGGAGAATAAATCATGACCAGTATTTTGGTGGTAGAGGACGAGCCCGGAATCTCCTCTTTCGTCGCGAAAGGGCTAACTTCCGCCGGTTACAACGTGACCGTAGTAGACAAGGGCGCCGAGGCAATCTCGGGCGCATTGGGTGGTGATTATTCCCTAATCGTCCTCGATATTGGGCTGCCCGATATGGACGGTTTTGAAGTATTAGAGCAGATTCGCGGACAGGGAGCCACATTACCGATTATTGTATTGACCGCCCGTTCTTCGGTAGAGGACACTGTTTCCGGTCTGGAACAGGGTGCCGATGACTATATGGCTAAACCTTTCCGTTTTGAAGAACTTTTGGCTCGGATTCGTCTACGGCTACGTACCGCTATCTCGGACGACCCCTCTAATATGGTGCAAATCAATGTTGGGGGACTCCACCTGGATTTGCGTACCCGCTGCGCCACCATTGACGGGGAACCAGTGGAGCTATCAGCGCGCGAGTTCACTATGCTACAAGCCTTCATGGAACACCCCGACCAGGTTCTTTCTCGTTCCCAGCTGCTCGATATGGTTTGGGGATACGATTTTGACCCCGGTTCTAACGTAGTGGATGTATATGTGCGTTACCTGCGCCGCAAGATTGGTTCGGAACGTATCGTGACCGTACGCGGCATGGGATATCGCCTGGTCGTGATGTAATTTTTCCCTGTATTTTTGATTCTATTTAAGCTATCAAGCCTTATAATTAAGTGCTTGATAGCTACCTAAAACAATCATTTATTCTCCAGCTACTACCAGAAAGAAAAAGATGACAACCGGTCGTTTTACTCTTCCCAGTGAAGAAAACTTTGCAGAAGAAACCGCACGTATCGGCGAACTTTGGGGCGCTGACGCCATCCGTAACGCCGATGGTACTCACCTTGACGAGGACGTGCTCAAGCTCGGGAAAAAAGTCTATTCGGCATATTTCCCTACCCGTGGACATAACGAGTTCATCAGTAAACATATGGAGCAGACCCCGCAGATTTACCTACTGTCGCAGCGGGTACTAGCGGAAGATGATTCAGTTTCTATTCCCTATATGCAACGTTTCTATAGTGAACAGTTGCAGGCTAACCAGGACGCAGATCCGAAGAAATACTGGGAAGTTATTGACCGTACCACCGGTGAGGTTGTTGATCCTGGCAGCTGGGATGTTGATTTCACCTTGCAGGTAGTGAAGATTTCTGATGCCCAGCCGATGCACGAGTACACGGTTACTTTCCTGGCTTACATCATTTGGGATCCGGTGGAAATGTATAACCACCTGACTAATGATTGGGGGGACAAAGAACACGAGATTCCTTTCGATATTCGTAACCCCGAAACCCACCAGTTCGTAATGGACACTTTCCGCAAGTGGCTAAAGGATAATCCTCAAACCGATGTGGTACGTTTTACCACTTTCTTTTACCAGTTCACCCTGGTTTTTGATGAAAAGCATCGGGAAAAAATTGTGGACTGGTTTGGCTATGCGGCAACCGTATCCCCCGAGGCTTTGGCCGAGTTTGAAAAAGCCAAGGGATACCCGATTCGCCCTGAAGATTTCGTAAATGGTGGAACCTATAATTCGACTTTCTGTATCCCCAGAAAGGCGCAGCTAGATTGGATTGATTTCGTTTCTGACTTCGTGCATGAAAACGTGAAAACTATGGTCAAGGATACTCATGCTGCCGATAAAGAGGCCATGATGTTCTTGGGGGATCAGTGGCTAGGCACCGAGCCATATCGTGATGGTTTTGAAAAGCTTGGTTTAGACGCAGTGGTGGGTTCGATTGGAGATGGCACCACTACCCGCATGATTTCTGATATTCCCGGGGTTAAATACACCGAGGGACGTTTCCTCCCCTATTTCTTCCCCGATACTTTCTACGAGGGTAATGACCCCAGTATTGAAGCTTTGGATAACTGGCGGAAGGCACGGCGCGCGATTTTGCGTAGCCCGATTGCCCGCATGGGTTATGGCGGTTACTTGAGCTTGGCCGCCAAATTCCCGAAGTTTGTGGACACGGTAACCGATATTGCTAACGAGTTCCGCGATATTCACGAGCAAACCGACAGTGAACCTGCTCAAGGGATTTTGAACGTGGCGATTGTGAATGCCTGGGGCAAGATGCGTTCTTGGCAAGCATTTACGGTGGCACACGCCCTACCTAATAAATACAACCATTCCTATTACGGCATTTTGGAAGCACTGTCCGGGATGCGGGTTAATGTCCGATTCATCAGTTTCGAGGACGTGCTGAGCGACGGGATTGCCAGCGATATTGACGTACTGATTAACGCCGGCCCTTACAATACTGCGTTTACTGGCGGGGATGTTTGGAATGATGGTCGCTTGGTGTCCATTATTCGCTCCTGGGTACGCCAGGGGGGCGCTTTTGTGGGGGTTGGTCAGCCGGCTTCTAGTGACCGTCCCGGCCGCTTCTTCCAGTTAGCGGATGTGCTGGGCATTGACGAGGAACGCTACCACACTCTTTCGGTCGATAAGTATTTCCCCGAGGTCGTTTCTGAGCATTTCGTGACCGCTGATTTGGATAAGGGTGCGGCGATTGATTTCGGCGAACCGGTTCAAAATACTTTCCCAATCAGTGAAGACACCACTTTGATTTGTGCTGAGGACGGGCAGGTGCAGTTGGCAGCCAACGAGTACGGTAAGGGTCGCGGAGTTTATATTTCCGGGCTTCCCTATTCGGCTGCTAATGCTCGTTTGTTGGAGCGGATTTTGTTCTTCGCTTCTCATAACGAAGAAAAATATGCTGCCTGGAGTTCTTCTAATCCTCATTGTGAGGTGGCAGAGTTCGTTAAGGCCGGCAAGTACTGCGTTATCAACAACACCGAGAATCCGCAATCAACGGTGGTTTATTTGCCTGGAGGTCGCGAGGAAAGCTTCGAACTTCCTGGCAGTGGCATTGCTTGGAGCAACATCTAAGTAGCCCGATTTAACGGGTTCGCCTAAGCATTTCGGGTGGGTGGCATTATTTATGCCACCCATCCGATTTTTATTTCTCGCACATTTTCTAATTTCATTTTCAGGGAGAAGAAAAATTGTGCAGCAATTTTTATCCAGCGTTTTCTTATATTATTTTCGTAAAGTTCTAATAGTTAATGTAGGTCTGCCAATGAGGGCAACCTGGTAACGAAAAGGCTACTGATAAATGAAACTAGAAAACCGGGTATTTGCGCATCGAGGGTTAAACACTCTAGCTCCCGAAAACACCATGTCAGCGTTCAAAAAAGTAGTTGAACATGGGCTTAACTGGATTGAAACCGATGTTGATATTTTAGGTGACGGCACTGCCATTATTTGCCATGACACTACTTTAGATCGCACCACCAACAAAACTGGTGGTTATTATGAATTAACTGCCAAAGATTTACCCAGCATTGATGCCGGTAGTTGGTTTAGTCCCGAATTTGCGGGGGAGCCTTTACCAACGCTCCATCAACTGGTGGATTTTATGAACGAAACCGGACTGAACGCCAATATCGAAATAAAATCGAATGAAGCCGGAGCCACCATGACCCGCCAGCTCATAAAAGCCGTAATCAGTGAGCTAAAACGTCTGGACGGACCAGAAGTTATTGTTTCCTGCTTCAACCATGTACTGCTATCCGAATTTCACGCCCTCGCCCCAGAGATTCCCCTGGGGTGTCTCTATGAGACTTGCGCCCTCTATGATGATTGGCGCTCAGTTCTAGAACTGGTGGGGGCTAGCTATATCCACCCCGAGGACACCGGTTTAACCCGCGAAAAAGTGCGGGCATTTAGAGATGCTGGTTTTGGGGTAAACGTGTGGACAGTGAACTCTCCTGCCCGGGCTAATGAACTATTCAATTGGGGCGTAACCGGGGTATTCACCGATACTGCCCACCTGATTCCTCCCCGTAATTAATTCAATCAATCGACTATTTACCCCCAAACTCGGTTATCTACCACGAGTTTCAAGCAACCAATAAATATATCAACCAAATCAATATGATTTTCCCTTAAATGAAAGGAAAAATATGTCTACTACCGAGACAAAAGCTTCGCGCTGGCCGCATTTTTTGAGTCGCGGAAAAATAGGTTCCTACCTGACAGTAGTTATGTCAGGTCAGATTCCCTATTCCTCCTTCGAGGCTTTTAAGGGCGCTTTACTGTTGCCCCTATGCGCAATGCTTGGCATTACCGAAGGTCAATTCGGAACCCTGATGGGTTGGATTGGGATTGCCATGTTCTTATACGTTCCGGGCGGCTGGATAAACAACCGTTTCCAAATCAAGCATATTTTGATTGCCTGGTGCGGATGGCGATTAGCCACACACATGATCTTGTTCCTGGTACCCAACCTGTCTTTCAAAGTAATGATCGCTATTCCTCTTTCCTGGGCAGTGTGGGATTCCATCGGCTGGCCCGCCGGTATGATCGGGGTTGCTTTTGTATCCCCGACCGAAACGAGCAAAGTCAGCCGGATGGCAACTG
>ENA-OQLI01000867-OQLI01000867.1-human-gut-metagenome-genome-assembly--contig:-NODE-867-length-29049-cov-3.682837_pt1 | contig 29049 bp, 28 predicted proteins | sample MGYA00242805_ERZ504812 | MGnify/ENA primary metagenome ERZ504812 (study PRJEB26092, sample SAMD00036430) | human gut metagenome | host: Homo sapiens | study: EMG produced TPA metagenomics assembly of... | reverse complement strand
GCAAGTTGGCAGCAGTCCCAAATCTCCGAACGACGCTGAGAGAATAATCTATATTCACCCCAATCTCCCGCCTGATCTACCGGATCTGCGACTTCACCGGGGACGAAAAGTACGCCGCCGCCATGCCGGCAGGAAAGACGAGGCAGGCGAACCTAGCCATGCTGGAGCAGAAAGCGGAAGATGACGAGAAGACCAGTTATCAGGGACTTTTCGACTTTATCCGGTACATCGAGAAGTTAAAAAAATACAACACCGACTTCGGTGAGGCTTCCCGCTCCGGGGAACATGACGACGCGGTGCGGATTATGAGCATCCACAAGAGCAAAGGTCTGGAGTTCCCGGCAGTGCTCCTCTATGGGGCAGAAAAAGGCAGAATTCCATTGGAAAGTGAATACTACGAGACGGACTGGGAAGAAGAGAGGCGGCTTCTATATGTAGGTATGACGAGGGCAAAGGAAGAGCTGGTGCTGACCTCGACAGGTGAAACGAGCCCATTTCTGGCAGAGATTCCAGAACACCGGATCACAAAAGAAACAGCGGGCCCGAAAAAACAGCAGGAGACATGGCATCAGATGAGTCTGTTTGAGTAATCCATTCTAATCAAAAAAGAGGAGGACAGAAAGCATATCAAGCACTGTTCTCCTCTTTTTTTATACTTCTTCGTCAATTTGAAACTGTACCATGCTTCCGACCTGTTCTGTCACCCAAAAATGCAGTACTTTTTTCATCAGCATATCTTTCAGCACCTTTGCGTGTGGATGTCTGTACTTATTTTGATATCCGGCGCTGATGATCAAAAGGAATTGCCCACAGGAGAGCGCTTCATTATAATTGTGCTTGGAACCATGGTGCGGCACCTGGACTGTTCCCACGGATGGCATATAATCAGAGAGATAATCAGTCAGCTCTTTCCAGCTGTCTTCCGTCCTGGCGTCGTAATCTCCCAGAAACAGACAGCCGTCAGGATAAGCGTTTCTGCGTCCAGACTGCGGACTCGTCAGATCAGGAAGGAAAAAGTGATATGGACGCACCATTTTGACGTCCGGAATTTGTGGACCGGAGTAGACGACCAGGGAATTGGAATTCAAGCTTCCTGGTGCGTATGTCTGGTAAACCTTACGGATATCGTTCCAGTCATAGGAAAAAATGTCCGACGTCTCCAGATAGGATTGCAGTGTCTTTTTGTCATATCCGTTTTTCTTCAGTCCCCGGAAAAAGGCCTTGCTTCTTCGGGTATTCTGGAAATTATATGGCACGTAAACCCAGTTTTTCCGTGAGGTTTTCAAATCCGCCAGAGCTTTTCCCGAGGGGATGGCCGTGGTATTGCCCCGGTTTCTGAGGTTGGAGGCCACAGGCATGACGGAAAAGAGTTCCGGCGTCGTTGTGTCCACGGGTAATGTATACTGCTCCACCGCCTGTAAAGGATCTTCAAGAAGATCTGCCAGAAAGGTGGATTCGGTATTTTCCAGATGAGCAATCAGCCGTGTCAGTAGAATCTCTTCCTCTGTCAGAAACGGCAGATAAATCTTCTCCACACAGCAGTAGGAGAGAAGAAATGGAAGCCCGTTGATGTGATCTTCATGCAGATGGGAAATAAATACCGCCTGAATCTTTTCCCTCGGCTCAAACGTATCGGCGATCTGCTTCTCAACGGCGGATTTGCCCGTCGAAGAACCACAGTCGTAGACGATGTTCATGCCACAGTCAAATTGTTCTGTATAAAAAGCACCCTGTCCAACGGGTAAGAAACTTCGGATCATATTGGAACCTCCTTTGTCATTCGTTCATCATCATTTGCTGGTACGTTGTACCCCACTGAGCCATCGCGTCCAGAATAGGAGACATGGATTCTCCCAGGGGTGAAAGCGCGTATTCCACTTTCGGAGGAATTTCCGGATAAACTGTCCTTGTAATAATACCGTCATCCTCCATGGCACGCAGGCTGTCTGTCAGCACTTTCTGGCTGACACCCTCCAGATCTCTTCGTAGCTCGTTAAACCGCCATGGACGCATACGGAGATTCCGAAGAATCAGAAGTTTCCATTTACTTCCGATCAACTGAACCGTTGTCGCCACCGGGCAGGCAGGCATTTCTTCTTTTGTCATCATCTCATGTCACCTCGTCTCAATCGTTTTATCAGAAATATTATATCAAATCACAATGGAACATACCAGTGAAAACCGTGGGTTATAAAAAGGTAACTAAGTAATAGAATTGTGCGTACTTTTGTATCCGGAGGGAATAGAGTACACTGATCTTGCAGACAGGAAATAGTTTTATGAAACAAAAGGAGGAACAACAATATGGCACTTTTCAATCTTTTCAGTTGGAGTAAAAAGATGGAAGAAGGTACGGCAGCGGCATGTGGCACGGCCTGCGGAGCGGCGGACAAACCGGAAGAAACATCTGCGGCATGTGGCACGGCCTGCGGAGCGGCGGACAAACCGGAAGAAACATCTGCGGCATGTGGCACGGCCTGCGGAGCGGCGGACAAGTAGCACATGTTACAACAGTGATGTGAGAATATCATATTATTTATTAGAGAAGCCCCGGCAGTGCTGTACGCCGGGGTGTAGAAACAGGGCTCCGGCAAAAATCGGTCGAGATAGAGTGGGATCAAAAAAAGGAGAGGGATAATGAAACAGTATTTTTCTTTTCAGTGGCATATCACAGACGAATGTGATCAGCGGTGTAAGCACTGCTATATTTTTTCGGAGGACAACTGTAAAAAACTGGATGCGATGACGTGGGAACAGATACAACAGACATTTTACAACTGCTTGGATTTCTGTAAGGTGTACGACCGCTTTCCCTACTTTTATCTGACTGGAGGCGATCCGATTCTGCACCCGAACTTCTGGAAACTATTGGCGTTGATGAAAGAACATCAAATTCCGTTTACAATTCTTGGAAATCCGTTTCATCTAAATGATGAAACCTGCAGGAGAATGAAAGAATACGGGTGTGAGAAATACCAGCTCTCTCTGGATGGAATGCGAAAGACTCACGACTGGTTCCGCAAGCCGGGAAGCTTTGACATTACGTTGGAGAAAATAGACTGCCTTCGGAGAGCAGGAATCCGATCTGTAATTATGACGACAGTATCAGGTACGAATATCGATGAGATCCCGGACATTATCGATATCGTAGTGGCTCACGATGCGGACGTGTTCGCTTTCGCAAGATATTGCCCGACCAGTGAGGAAAAGGAAGTGGGGATTACGCCTCTTCGTTATAGAAGCCTTCTGGAAGAATGTGACCGGAAGTTCAAGATGTACGAGGCACAGAGGTGCCATACCTATTTTAATAAAAAGGATCATCTCTGGACGTTGTATGAGTATGAGACAGGACAGTTTCAGATTCCTAAGAACGCTCAGGATGGAATGGTTTACGGAGGCTGTAATTGTGGAAACTGCCATATGACGATTTTGCCGACAGGGGATCTTTATGCGTGCCGAAGAGTACAGAACAGTAAAGTAGGAAATGCCTTTACTGATCGGATCGCGGATGTCTGGGTTTGCCAGATGGAAACTTACCGAGGCTATACAAAGTTTGAAAAATGTGCAAAATGTGAATTGCTGGCCTGGTGCCGGGGCTGTCCGGCTGTGGCAAGCGGTCAGACAGGGAACTTCTACGCGGCAGATCCACAGTGCTGGAAGGAAATAGCTATGTGAGTTAGAGGAGGAAGCCAGGATGGATTTAGAAACATGTTTGAAGAAACTGCAATACATCGGTGTGCTCGCTTTTGCGACGGTCGATCTGGAAGGAGCCCCGCAGATCCGCAATATCAGTGCGATCCATTATGAGAAGGACGCTATCTATTTTTTTACCGCCAGAGGAAAAGAATTTTGCCGCGAACTGTTGGAGGACGGGCGGGTGCAGATCCTTGGGTACAGTAAGTATAAAGAAATGATCCGGTTGTCCTCCAGGGCGAAACAGACCGCAGAAGAGGAACAAAAAAAATGGATGGATTTGATTTTTGCCGAACAGCCCTACCTGGCTAATGTCTATCCTGGGAAGACAAGAGATATTGGGATTATCTTTGAAATCCGAGACGCTCAGATCGAGTATTTTCATCTGGGAGTCTCCCCGATTTTCCGGGAAACGTATATACTGGGACGTGGAATCGAAACGAAACAAGAAAATGCCGCGGAAGTCGAAGCAGGAGACGTAGAGCCAGGAAAAAGGAGGGTGCGGATGAAAGGATATCGTATCACAGATGCATGTATCGGGTGTGGAATATGCCAGGGAAGCTGTCCGCAAAGATGTATTGAACCAGGCGTACCATACCGGATTCGGCCGGAACATTGCCTGCACTGTGGAAATTGCTATGAGCATTGCCCGGTTTCTGCAGTCAAAAGATTATGAGATGAAAGAATATGTTGGCAGAACGTCGGATAAAGCAGACGGAGAGAACGATGGACAACACAAGGGGGCAGAGTATGAAAAAACTGAAATCAATATGGGCAGATACGGACACGATACTCATAGGAGCAGGAGCCGGACTTTCCACATCTGCGGGATTTAGCTACACTGGAGAAAGGTTTCAGAGATATTTTGCGGATTTTGAGCAGAGATACGGATTTCACGACATGTATTCAGGTGGATTTTACCCGTATGAGACGCTGGAAGAATACTGGGCATTCTGGAGCCGTTATATCTGGATAAACCGATATATGGACACCCCTGAAAGCGTCTATCAAACACTTCATACGCTTGTGAAGGGCAAAGACTATTTTGTACTGACTACTAATGTGGATCATTGTTTTCAGAAGACTGGATTTGATAAGAACAGGCTTTTCTATACACAGGGGGACTATGGGCTGTTTCAGTGCAGTATGCCATGCCATCGGAGCACATATGAAAACAGGGAGATTGTCAAAAAGATGGTACTGGCGCAGAGATTTACGATCGGGGCGGACGGCACGTTGATTTTTCCAGAGTGTGGACGATTGGTCATGCGTGTGCCGGAAGAACTGATCCCATGTTGCCCGAGATGCGGCAGGCCAATGACGATGAACTTGCGTGCGGACGACACGTTTGTGGAAGACGAGGGATGGCAAAAAGCGTCTGACCGTTATGTGGATTTTCTAAGAAGACACGCAAACGAGAAGGTGCTGCTGTTGGAACTGGGGGTAGGATTTAATACGCCGGGGATAGTGAAATATTCTTTTTGGAGGATGACGGCGAAGAACAAAGAGGCGGTTTATGTCTGTGTGAACCTGGGAGAAACCTGTGTACCAGAAGAAATTGAGGAACGCTCTGTCTGTATCGATGGGGATATTGGAGAAATACTAAAAAAACTAAAGTAAAAATAACCGATTTAAAGTAATTATAATATGAGATATACTCTATTCTATCTGCATTGCTTGTTGAGCTATTTACCAAAACAATTACATCAGAATCGAGTCAATCGAGTCAGATGCACTGACCTGATTGACTCGATTTTGTATTATGTGACTATCAAATGAAAACATAATAAGAGAAGCTGTCAAACCAGATCCTTTTATTCTAACAGATGCTTCAGGTTCTTCCTCATCATTTCTGTGAAATGTGTATTGATCTATCAGTCATCTCCTAAGAAATTGATATATTCACCGCAGATATGTCACACGTTCCGGATCAAAGTGTCCCCTTGGAGCCGGGGCTTCGTCCGCTTCTCCCACGGCTACAATGGCAACCGGGATACTCGACGTGCCCAGTATCTCCTGCAATTTTTCTACCCGGTCCATAGATGGATAACATCCGCACCAGCAGGTTCCATATCCCAGGTCTTTTGCCTGAAGGAGAAGATTTTCAATGGCGGCGCCGCAGTCCTGAGGCCAGAATTCTAGGCAGACGCCCTCCTGAAGATCCGGACGGCCACAGACTACAATGGCAGCAGAAGCAGTGGAAAGCATTTTAGTAAATGGATGAGCCTCCCTAAGCTTTGCGATCATTTCCCTGTTTATTACCACAAAAAACTGCCACGGTCTTGTGTTGCACGCACTTGGCGCCATCATGGCGGCTTCCAGCATCCTCTCAAAATCTTCCTGGGGAATGGTGACGTTTTCTTTGTATTTTCGAATACTTCGTCTTTCACGAATCACTTCTGAACAATTCACAGTATGCACTCCTTTCATATGATTTCGCTACTCTTATTATACTGCCGTGACGATTAAGAATCAAATCCGTCTGAACAATCCGTCAGAAGTTTCTTGTAAATTTCGTAGTCTTCCTTTTGAAAAACATTAAAGACAACCTTTTTAATGATTGGATCGGTCTTTTGATAATCCCGGACGCTCTGTATGGCAATACGGGCCGCTTTCTCTCGGGGAAAGTGGAACTCGCCAGTGGAGATACAGCAAAAGGCAATGCTTTTCAGACGATGTGAGGAAGCAAGTTCCAGGCAGGAATGATAGCAGTCAGCAAGCTGTCTGCAATGTGTCTCGGTCAGAGGGCCGGATACGATCGGACCTACCGTGTGTAGAATATAATGGCACGGGAGATTAAAGGCGGGAGTAATCTTGGCTCGCCCGGTCGGTTCTGGAAAGCCCTGTTTTTCCATCATCGTTTCACAGAGAAGCCGGAGCTGTACACCACTGAATGTATGAATACAGTTGTCGATACAATGGTGGTTAGGGATATAGCATCCGGTCATTCCGTTGTTGGCGGCATTGACAATGGCGTCACATTTCAAGGCGGTAATGTCCCCCTGCCACAGATAGAGGCCGTCCGAGTGTGGGGCCAGATCTGCAAGATCCGTTACACCTTTTTCTCTTGTTTTTTCTTGAAGATAGGCATCCTGAATCTTCAAGAATTCCTCATCCACCGGGCGGGGCGGCCGTACATTGAGAAGCCCCCGTAGGAGGAGTTCCTGTTTCTCTGTCCCTTGGGGGATCTGTGTTCTCCGGTATGAGGGTTCTTCCTTTAAAAGAGACTTAATCAGATACAGTCTCCGTTCGCTCTGATTCATTGCACATTCTTCCTTTCCTGACGAACAAATTCGGTCTTCTTTGAGGGGAGCAAAGGGTAATCCATCCGCTTTTTATTATTCACCATTACTCTAACTATCTATAGAGTATAAAGAGCGTAAAACAGAGAGTCAACAGTTATAAAAAAGTAACCTTACATACAGGGCAGCGTGTTGCTCTGCTATTTTAAGGACGATATCTGTCCCTGCCAACAAACCGGGCAAAATTGTACAGGACTACTGCTGGTAACCAGGTCAGAAAACAGGTAGAATAAAAAGCATCAAAGGACAGGAGGAATGATGATGAATCTGGGAAATAATCTATACCATGCAAGGAAGAAAAAGGGACTCTCTCAGGAAGATGTAGCGGAAAAGATTGGAGTGAGCAGACAGACGATTTCTAAATGGGAGACGGACGAGACGCTGCCGGATATCCGGCAGGCAAAGCAGCTTGCGATATTGTATGGGCTGGCATTAGATGAACTGATCGAATTTGACGTGGATCTTCAGGAGATTCAGGAGACCATCGAGCGTATGCGTGATGAGGTGACGAACAAGATCGACTGGACAAAAGCGTGGAGTAAAAAATACCCGATTCTCGAATCGTACCAGAAAGAAGTGAATGTCACCTACTATGCGGAAGCATTATGTAAGCTTCTCATCCGCTTGGAAAAGGAATACGGATATGACGAACTCAATTCCATGCTGGTGCTTAAAGATATTCTGGCGACAGTGTGGAAGAAACGAAGTGAAAAGAAATCTTAAAACAGATATGAGAATATAAAAGAAAAGTGCCTGCACATTGGAAACAGTGAGCAAGTACTTTTTATTATACTTTTATAGGGAATGTGTGGTGAATGTTTGCTCCCAGTTCGATGGCTGTACCGGGTATTTCGCACATTGTCTTGTGGCATCATATAGGCGTCGATATTTTCAAGAGGCGCCTGAACCAGAACTCCGCATTAAAAATGCAAGAACAATCTATAGAAAAATGCTATGCATATATCATAAAAAACAATTTGCCAGAAAAATGTTGGGGGAAATATAATGTTTATGAATTTTTACTGTGCGAGGAGGAAATGAAAGTGAAAAAGAAGATTTTGACTGCGCTTCTTACAGCAGCGATGGCAGTTTCCATGCTTGCCGGATGCGGCGGAAATCAAAGCGGCAAGGGAGACAAGCAGGCGAGCGGAAGCGGGGGTGAAGGAGGCGGAGGAACCTTTATTGTTCCGGTCAATGCGGATACGACGAACTGTCTGACCCCGTATGATGCCTATGGGGCGGACGACAGACTGATGACCTACGGTCCGTGCTATGATCCGCTGTTCATTGTAAATAAGGATGAGACAAGATGGTATTTGGCTGAGAGTCTGGAGGCAGTGGCGGATGATGGATGCCATTATCAGATGAAGCTCAGGGATGGAATGACTTGGCATGACGGGGAACCGATCACAGTAGATGATGTGATCTTTTCTATCAAGGTGCTGCAGGATGGGTCCAATGCAACAGATGCCAGCAATGTCAGATATGATGGAAATGATCTGACGGCAGAAAAAATAGATGATCTGACAGTGAATCTGACATTAGCACAGCCTTACAGTGCATTTGAAACAGAGTTTGGACGTCTTCAGATTTTCCCGGAACATGTATTTGACGGCAACACACATATCATTGATAACACGGAGGCTCTTACAAAAGGAATTGGCTCTGGACCGTTTAAACTCAAAGAAATCAATGCGGGCGAGAGCATCGTATATGAAAAATATGATGACTATTACAGAGAGCCGGCGAGCCTGGACGAAGTGGTGATTAAAGTGATGCCGGATGAGAGCGCTCAGGAAGCTGCACTTCAGAGCGGAGAGCTCTCCATGATGCGAATCACAAGTCAGACAAAGCTTGAAAAGTACCAGAGTGATGATGAGTACACAGTTTACAATATTCCGGAAGGCCGTCTGAATTACATGGCTTACAATTATCAGAGTCCGAACATGAAAGATATCAATGCGAGAAAGGCTATCGCTCTTGCGTTGAATAATGAGGAGATTGTGCAGGGAGCATACGGTTCTGAAGATCTTGCTATCCCGGCAACGAACTTCTGCTCTCCGGAGAACCTTTACTACAATGACGAGATGAAAGGATATCAGCAGAATATCGAGGAAGCGAAAAAGCTTGCCGAGGAGACAGGTCTTACAGAAAAGACGCTACACTATATCTACAATCAGAACCGCCCGAATATGAAGGAGACAGCACAGATTGTACAGCAGCAGCTAAAAGAGATCGGAGTGTCCGTAGAGATTGAAGGCGTGGACTCTTCCGCTTTTTTCCAGCACCTGTTTGCATCCTGGATCACAGGAACTCCGGTGGAGGATACTTCCTGGGATCTCGCGACAAACGGAATGGATCAGTTAAATGCAGACCCGGCATCCAAACTGACTTCCTGGACAGGTGACAATCTGGAAATCGGTTTTTATGTAAGTCCGGAGACAAAAGAACTCTGGAAGAAAGCATCCCAGGCTCTGACAACAGAAGACCGTGACAAGTATTATAAAGAGCTTCAGGTACAGATGAATGAGGACTACTCCATGTACCCGATGGCGAATACCAACTATGTAATTACGGCAAGAAAGGAATTTACAGGGCTGAATGAGATTATGAGGGTGCCGATTTTTGAGGATTATACAAAGATTCATATGACAAATTAGAGAGGAGACTGACCGTTTATTTAATTTTCAATAAACGGTCTTTCTTGATACTTATCTGTATCACAGGAAGAGGAAGAAAATATGAGAAACTATATCATAAAAAGATTTTTGCAGCTCATCCCGGTGTTGATTCTTGTCAGTATTTTTTCATTTCTGATTATCCATGCCGCACCGGGAGATCCGATTCAGAACTATGTAAAACCAGGGATGTCGGAAGAACAGATTCAGACAATTCGGGAAGAATATGGTGTAGATGGAAATATTGTAAAGCAGTACGTGGCGTGGGTAGGTCATGTCGTCCGGGGAGACCTCGGTACCTCCATCTATAAGAATCGTCCGGTCACAGAGCTTTTGGCGGCGAAGCTTCCTGCTACACTGATTTTGATGGGGGCGGCGCTTCTTATCTCGCTGCTTGTCTCAATTCCGCTTGGGCTTTGGGCGGGGCTGAAAAAGAATAAAATGACAGACAATATTATCAGTTTTTTGTCTTACTTTGGTATTTCAGTGCCTCAGTTCTGGCTGGCAATGATTCTGATTATAATTTTTGCACTGACTCTTGAAATTCTACCAAGCGGTGGGATGAGGACGGTCAATGTCGATACGACGTGGGATCTTCTTCGTCACCTGGTACTACCGGCTGTTGTACTTAGTTTCAGCAACACGGCAGTGTTTACGAGATATATACGTTCCAGTACGATTTCACAGCTTGAGGAGGACTATGTGCTGACGGCCAGATCTAAGGGGACGAGCAGATATAGGATCCTGACCCGCCACGTCCTAAAAAACTGCCTGCTCCCGATTATCACCTTGGTAGGGATCAATCTGGCAGGGCTGGTGTGCGGCTCGTTTGTCATTGAAAGTGTGTTTTCCTGGCCGGGGATCGGACGGCTTGCCATGGATGCGGTGAACTCCAGAGACTATCCGCTGATTATGGGATTCACGATGTTCTCCTGTACAATCCTGATTCTGGGAAATTTTCTGGCGGACATCCTGTATGCAGTAGCGGATCCGAGAATTAAGCAGGGGATGGGGAAGAATAATGGATAAAAATCAGACGATAAGAATTGATAAACATAGTTTTGATAAAGTGGAAAAGAAAGAGGCACGGGCAGAGACTAGATATGAAAGAAGCGTGTTCCGGGACGTCTTACGATCTCTTAGGGAGAATAAGCTGGCGATAGTATGCTGTGTGATTCTTGCCATCATTATTATCGCTTCCCTTCTGGCGCCTCTTTGCCCTTATGATCCGGATGAGCAGGATGTATTGAGCAAACTTCAGCCGCCGTCTACCAAGCACTGGTTCGGAATGGACGAGCTTGGGCGGGATTATTTTACAAGAGCGCTCTACGGGGGCAGGATATCCCTGACCGTTGGCTTTCTCTCCATGATTATGTCCGTCGTGATCGGGACTGTGATTGGAACGGTAAGCGGATATATGGGAGGGAAAGTGGATGCATTTTTGATGCGGTTCACGGATATCTTTATGTCGGTGCCAAGTTTTCTTCTGATGGTAGTCATCAACGCCTTGTTTCCGCCAAAAGTGTATTCCATGGTTATTATTCTGGGATTGTTTGAGTGGTGCCAGATTGCCAGAATCACCAGGGCGGAGACGCTGTCTTTGAAAGAGCGGGATTTTGTGCTGGCGGCGAAGCATCTGGGGGCAAGTAATGTAAGAATCATGTTCCGGCATATCGTGCCGAATATGAGCTCTTCGATCATTGTGGCGGGAAGTCTTGCGGTGGCGAGGGCTATCCTGACAGAATCGACGCTGAGCTTCATGGGACTGGGAGTTCAGCTCCCAAAGGCATCCTGGGGAACAATGCTTCAAGGAGCCCAGGTTTATATTATGGATACGCCATGGCTTGCGGTTTTTCCGGGAATTTTTATCGTAGCGACTGTGATGAGCTTTAATATTCTTGGAGACGCCCTTCGTAATGCGCTGGAACCAAAGATGACGAAATAGAGGTGAGAGTATGGACGATTTACTGAAGATAGAGGATTTGAAAATATCCTACTATACATATGCCGGAGAAGTGCAGTCGGTTCGGGGAGTAAGCTTTTCCGTGAGAAAGGGTGAGACGCTTGCCATCGTGGGAGAATCAGGCTGCGGAAAATCTGTGACGGCCAAATCAATTATGGGGCTGATCCAGGTGCCTCCGGGGGAAATCAAGGAAGGGAGCAAGATTCTGCTGAAAGGGAAGAACCTGCTGGAACAGTCGGAAAAGGAGTGGGAAAGCTATCGAGGAGCTAAATGTGCCATGGTATTTCAGGATGCGCTTACGGCGCTGAATCCTACGATGCGGATTGGAAAGCAGATTGCAGAGAACATCACAAATCATCAGAAAGCTGGAAAGGATGAAGTGAAAAAGCGGGTGTTGGAGATGCTGAGACTGGTCGGGATTGCCGACGCCAAGGGATGCGTGAAGAAGTATCCCCATGAGTTGTCGGGAGGAATGAGACAGCGGGTGATGATTGCGACCGCTCTTGCCGGAAATCCGGAAATTCTGATTGCGGATGAACCGACCACAGCGCTGGATGTGACGATCCAGGCGCAAATCATGGATCTGTTGGTTGAGATTCAGCAAAAACTTGGCATGACGGTTATTTTGATTACCCATGACCTAGGTGTGGTGGCCAACAGCGCCGACCGGGTTGTGGTTATGTATTCTGGAAAAGTAGTGGAGACCGGGACGTGTACAGAGATTTTTGAAAAACATAAGCACCCTTATACCTGGGCGCTTCTGAAAGCGGCACCGGATATGGAGTTAGGGTCCAAGCAAAAGCTTGTGGCAATCGAAGGGACCCCGCCGGATCTCATTCTTCCTCCGAAAGGCTGTCCGTTTGCCGAGCGGTGCGGCCATTGTATGAAGATCTGTCTGGAAACAGAGGCGCCCCGGTACACATTCAGCAAAGACCACAGTGTATTCTGCTGGCTGTATCATCCAGAATCTGGCTATACAGACATCACATTTGATGAAGGAGAGATAGAATGATGGAAGAAAGAAAACCGCTTCTGGAAGTCCGGCATCTGAAAAAATATTTTGGACTGGGCGGGAAGAAAGAGCTAAAAGCAGTTGATGATGTCTCCTTTGTCATTTACAAAGGAGAGACATTTGGAATTGTGGGAGAATCAGGATGTGGGAAGACAACCTGCGGACGGACCTGTATCGGCGTTTATGATGCCACGGGCGGAGAAGTACTTTATGATGGAAAGGATATCCGGAAGCAGACAAAGCAGGAACGAAAAGAATTTACAAGAAAGGTTCAGATGATTTTTCAGGACCCATATTCTTCCCTGGATCCGAGACTGAAAGTACATGATATTATTGCGGAAGGAATGCAGATTCATCATTTGGTATCATCCAAAAAGGAGGAAGAGACGATGGTACAGAGGCTTCTGCGTCAGGTGGGATTGAATCCGGAACACGCAGGGCGGTATGTCCATGAGTTTTCCGGGGGTCAGAGGCAGCGAATCGGAATTGCCAGAGCTCTTGCGGTGGATCCGGAATTTCTTCTTTGCGATGAGCCAATCTCCGCGTTGGACGTATCTGTGCAGGCACAGATTATCAATCTGCTTGTCCGGCTTCAGAAGGAACGGGGACTTACCAGTGTGTTTATCGCCCACGACCTGTCGATGGTGAGACATATTTCGGACCGGGTAGGAGTGATGTACCTGGGTAAGATAGTAGAGCTTGCAGATTCCCAGGAATTGTACTCCCATCCAATGCATCCTTATACACAGGCTCTGCTTTCCGCCATCCCTCTGCCTAAGCCGGGAAAGATGGCATCGGTGAACCGGATCCATCTTCAAGGCGAACCGCCAAGTCCGGTGAGTCCGCCAAAAGGATGCAGATTCTGTACCCGGTGCATCCATGCATCCAAGCAGTGCCACCAGGAAGAGCCGGAGCTTATGGAGACGGTGCCGGGACATTTTACAGCGTGCCATCTTTACAAGAAGAAATAGCATGAGTGAAAAAAGACAAAAGAAAGGAGCAGAGCCAGAAACCGGAGAAGACGGATTTGGCACTGCTTCCTTTTCGTTACGTCAGTCTCCCACGGCAAAGCTGCAAGAGAAAAACGGCTCCGATGATACAGAAGAAACCAGCAAGATCTGTTGCCGTAAAAGTTGTACCAAGCAAAAGGGCGGTCAGGAGTACAGAAGAAACCGGATCAAAGTTTGCCAGGGTTCCTGCTTTGACAGGAGACAAGAGAGACGCACCAAAATGATAAAAGGTTGATCCGGCCGCAGTCCCCACCAGGATCAGTCCGCAAAAGCCAAGGATCACCCCGGAAGAGAGCGGGATCTCGTATGTCCATGGACGGACAAAAAGGGAGAGGAGAATTCCACTGATCAGCATCCCGCGCCCCACTACATATTTGGCTCCGTACGTGCGGACAATCCGTCCCGGAATCAGCGTATAGGTGGAGTAAGAGATAGCGCAGATCACACCAAAAAGCAAGGCGTACCCTGAGATGGCAAGATTTCCCGGCCGCCCTCCGGTGCTGATAAGAAAAGTGCCGGCTACAGCAGCCAGAACAGCGGCAGATTCTGTCTTTGTGGGCAGTGTTTTTGTACGCACACAGGTGACGAGGAAAATAAGGATCGTAGACAAGTACTGCAGGACGGTTGCTGTGCCGGAGTCAGAATAATAGATCGCCATGAAGAAGGTATACTGTGTCAGACAGATACCGAAAATAGCGAAAAAGATCAGTATCAGCAAATCCTTTTTGGATGTCCGGATGGAGGAACGGCAGGAGGCGTGCCGTTGTGTGGATTTCCGGAAAAGGAGATCCAGCGCAATCAAAATGATCCCGGCGCTGATCTGTCGGATGCAGAGAACGACGGGGGTTGGGAGAGCCAGATCGTGCAGGAGATACTGACCGGAACATCCGGAAAATCCCCAGCACAATGTGGCGAGAAGGATGGAAAGGGTGCCTGTGATATCTTTATGGGGTGTAAAATGACTCTTCATGTCAGATCCTTTCTGTTGGTTGGGTATTTCCGCGGAAATGCGGCTGCTTTTTGTATTATAATGCAGAACAGCCGAAAAAGCTATGAAATATAAGTATTTCTAATAAATAATCATCTGAAAATATAATATACTAATATATTTTCAAGCCTATCGGATTATGATATGATGAAAATCGAAAGAAAGCGGAAGCTTTTGGCACAATCAAATATAGTTGAAAATTCTTCAAGATACATTCGCAGGACGGGAAACCTGTTTAGCCTCTGGCCGATGTATCTTTTTTATTTTCCGGGGAATTGGCGGGAAGTAAAGGCAGCTTTAAGAAAACCCTCTCAAAAGAGAGCGCGGTGCAAGGAGGATTTGAAATGGAAAGAACAGTGGAAAATTTGAAGGAAATGATCCGTGCGGGACGGGGAAAGATCCCGGCTCACAAAGTGATCCGCGGTGGGATGCTTGTTAATGTCATGTCCAGTGAGATCTATCCGGCAGATATCGCCGTATACGAGGATATGATCGTGGCGGTCGGCGATGTGGAAGAGTACATTGGGCCGGACACAGAAATCATTGATGCGAAGGGCAGATATCTGGTGCCGGGAATGATCGACGGACATATTCACAGTGAATGTAGTAAGCTCAGTATCACAAGTTATGCAAAGGCGGTTGTGCCAAGAGGAACGACGAGTATGATTTCCGGTCTGGATGAGTACATCTCGGTATCTGGTCTGGAAGGATTAAAAGAGATTCTGGCGGAAGTAAAGCAGAGCCCGCTGAAAGTATTCTGGGGAGCGCCATATAAGACTCCGTATACGATTCAGGAATCAACGGTCGCGTTTAATTTTACAAAAGAAGTTCATCAGGAAGTCCAGAAATGGCCGGAATGTTTCGGCGTTTGGGAGACGGTAAGAGAGTTCCTCCAGGAAGAGGATGAGAATACCCTGGGGGCAATCGCAGAGGCATTTAAAAACCGCCTTCCGGTATTCGGATGCGCTCCAATGGCAAGAGGGAACGATCTGAACGGCTATCTGTGCGGGGGCGTACGTCTTGACCATGAAAGCTACACCCACGAGGAAGTGGTAGAGAAGATGAGAAAGGGAATGCATATGCTGATCCGGGAATCTTCTGTCACACATTTCCTGGAAGAAAATATGAAGGCTGTGACTGAAGTGAATCCGGCTTTTGCACGCCGTGTCAGCTTTTGTACAGACGATGTGACCGCAAGCGATGTTTTGGAAAAAGGACATTTGGACAATGTTGTGCGTCTTGCGATGAAAGCAGGGGTAGAGCCTATGACGGCCATCCAGATGGCAACCATCAACAGTGCGGAAGCATACCGCATTGATCATCTGGTAGGTTCCATATGTCCGGGCAGAATTGCCGATATTCTTTTTGTCAATGATCTCCACGAATTCCAGGTGGAGGAAGTTATGACGAACGGAAACATGGTTGCAAAAGACCACAAGCTTACCTATCAGTTAGACGCGCCGGAGAGAAGTTCCATACTAAAAGGGGAACTCAAATGTAAAAAGACGATCCCGGCAGACTTTGAATACAAGGTGGAAATCGGACACGGGGAAGCAAAGGTACTGGCTATGGATGTCAAAGGTCCATTTGTAAGAAAAAGAAGAGACGTCGTACTGAAAGTAGAAGATGGAATTGTTCTGCCGGATCCGGAGCAGGATGTAGCGATGGTATCTGTTTTGGAGCGGTTTGGTAGAAACGGAAATAAGTCTCTTGCGTTTTGTTCCGGCTGGAAACTGAAAAAAGGCGCAATGGCGTCCTCTGCGGCGCCGGACGACAATAACCTGGTTGTCATGGGAGTGAGCGCTGAGGATATGTCGGTTGCGGCTAATTATGTGATTGAACAAGGCGGCGGGCAGGTCGTTGTGGCAGATGGCAAGATTCTGGAATTTTTACCGCTTCCGGTTGGAGGAATTGTAAGCGATCTGGAGCCGGAAGAAATTGCGGCATGGGAGAAGAAGATTGACCAAGCGGCTAGAAGTCTTGGAAGTGATCTTCCTGATCCGATGATGTATATGTTTTTCCTGCCGATCACAGCGATTCCAGATTATGCGATCACGGACGCGGGTCCGGTAGACTATACAGCACTTACCACATTTGAACCTGTTCTGGAAGTAATGGAAAAATAAAAGAAGAAGGTAACGGCCATGAAAAAGGATGAATTAAAACGACTTATTGATACAGCGGCGGGACGAATCCCAGCGGATGTTGTGATCAAAAATTGTAAGATTGTCAATGTATTCTCCGGAAATATCACAGAAGGATCTATTGCCATCTGTGGAGATCAGATTGCGGGAATTGGAGAGTACGAAGGGAAAGAAGTGATCGACGCCGAAGGACGATATGCGGCGCCTGGATTTATCGACAGCCATATTCATATTGAATCTTCCTATGTCAGTCCGGAGGAGATCGGCCGTCTGCTCGTTCCGCACGGCGGTACGACTATCATTGCAGATCCACATGAGATTGTCAATGTTTGTGGAATCCGGGGATTGAACTATATGATGGAAGCTGCCAAGGGGACGAAACTGGACGTGAAATACGTGCTTCCTTCCTGTGTGCCGGCCACCCCGTTTGAACATGCGGGTGCAGTTTTGAATGCTCCGGAAATGAAAGAACCGATCAAAAGAGAAGAGATTCTGGGGCTCGGTGAATTTATGAATTTTCCGGGAGTCATTGGTGCGGATGACGCGGTGCTTGATAAGTTGATGACAGCCAAAGAAGAAGGGAAGATCATAGACGGACACGGACCTGGGATTGCCGGCAAGGAACTAAACGCCTATGCGGCGGCGAGAATTCTGGCGGATCACGAGTGCTCTACTGTAGAGGAGATGAAGGATCGTCTGGAGCGGGGGATGTATATTCTGCTTCGCCAGGGATCCGCTTGCCATAACTTAAGAACCCTCCTGCAGGGGGTGACGCCTGAGAACAGCAGAAGATGTCTGCTTTGCTCCGATGACCGCCAGCCAAAGACCATTCTCCATGAAGGGCATCTGGACAATCACTTGAGAATTTGCGTTGAGGAAGGTTTGGATCCGGTGACGGCCATTCGTATGGCGACGCTGAATGCGGCGGAGTGTTTCCGGCTGTATGACAGAGGAGCGATTGCACCGGGGTATCGGGCGGATCTTGTACTTCTTGACGATTTGAAAGAGTTCCATGTCAACCGGGTATGGATTGCGGGAGAACTGACTGCAGAAGAAGGGACCTATCTGCAGGAAGTCCATCTTCACGATATTTCCTCCGTCAAAGGGAGTGTTGTGGTGGAGGATTTCTCAAAGGAGAAATTCAAAATGCACCTGAAATCAGGGCATGTCCATGTCATCGGCATCCTTCCCGGCGGTGTTGTGACAAAGAAAGAGACGGCGGATATTCAGTTGGATGAAAACGGGGAATTTGTCCGGGATCCTAAGGTGGACATCGTGAAAACCGCAGTAGTAGAACGGCATCAGGGAACAGGAAATGTAGCGTGCGGCTTTCTGAAAGGTTATGGAATCAAAGAGGGTGCCGTCGCGCTTTCCATTGCTCATGATTCCCACAATATAATTGTGGTGGGCGTCAGCGACGAGGAAATGGAGGCGGCCGTCAACGCTCTGATTGCACAAGAGGGCGGTATCGTTCTTGTGAAAGACGGACAGGTTATTGAAAGTATGCCAATGCCGATTGCGGGCCTGATGAGTGACTGCAGCGGGGAGTGGGTGGATCAGAAGCTGACGGATATCCATGAGAAGGCATATTCGGAGCTTGGAATCTGCGGGGATGTGGAGCCGGTGATGACGCTTTGCTTTATGTCTCTGGCAGTCATTCCGGAGATCAAATTGACCGATATGGGGCTGTTTGACGTGACGACGTTTTCGTTTATCAGTACAGAAGCATAAAATGAATAGGAAGAGAGAAAGAAGATGAGCAGACAAAAGACACTTGTGCCATGGTTTCAACGTGGCGATATCGGTGGAATGACTTATTCCATTACAAACAATATTGTAAACTATCTGATTGTCATTTCGACTTTGTCAGGGGTGCTGGGATGGCCGGATGAGATTGTATACGGGGCCGTCATACCGGGCATGTCCGTTGGACTGATGCTTAGTGGGATTTATTATGCGTTTATGGGCCGGCGACTTTCCAAAAAAGAAGGCCGTGCGGATGTCACGGCGCTTCCTTCCGGAGTATCCACTCCGGCTATGTTTGTTATGCTGTACGGGGTGATTATGCCGCTCCACTATGCGTTGGACGATCCGATGCTCGCATGGTCGGCGGCTGTCGCGGCTTGCTTTATTGGGGGAGCTGTGGAGGCTCTGGGCGGATTCATTGGTCCGTGGATGAAACGGAGACTGCCAAGAGCCGCTCTCCTTGGTACGGTAGCTGGAATTGGATTTATCTGGATGGCAACACAGGGAGTCTTTGATGTGTTTGGAGATCCGGTGGTAGGACTTCCGATTCTGTTTGTAGCGTTTGTGGGAATTTTCGGGGGATATCTGTTCCCGAAGAAGATCCCGCCGCTTGTAGTAGCCATTGTGGGTGGTATCATTTATGCGTTCTGTCTGGGCCGGACTTCCGTGGATTTCAGCGGTGTCGGATTTTATATCCCAAATCCGGTCAACAGTATCCAGCATTTGATTAATGGATTTACCGTCGTTGTTCCATATCTGACAATCGTGATTCCGGTAGAGATTTATAATTTCATCGAAACGATGGACAATGTAGAAGCGGCCAATGCGGCCGGGGACAATTACAATGTGCGGGAGACACAGTTCGCGGATGGAATCTGTACGATGATTTCCGCAATTTGCGGGGGTGTGATCCCGAATACGGTATGGCTTGGTCATGCGGGATTGAAGAAATCTCATGCGGGAATCGGTTATTCTCTCGTGTCGGGTCTGGTACTTGGGGCAGCCGGAATTTTTGGATTGTTCACATTTTTGAGCAACATGGTTCCACCGGCGGTCTGTGCGGTAACCTTCCTCTGGTGTGCGGTTGTTATGGTGGCGCAGGCTTTCAAAGATTGCCCGGTAAAGCATTATGCGGCTATCGCAGTCGCCATGCTTCCTCCGGTTGCGGATTACCTGTACACTCAGATTACGGGAGTAGCCGGTCTTGCGGGATACAGTACGGAAATACTGGCGGATGGTACATCTGGGTATAATGCGGAAGTGACGCAGATGATTAAGGATGCCGGGGTGATGTGGAACGGTGTGCCGGGAGTGAAGGCGGGAGCAATCATTATTGGAATTCTGCTGGGAACGATGACCGTCTTTATTATGGAGAAACAGCTTCACAAAGTAGGAGTTACGGCGCTTGTCGGCTATGTGCTTGCGTGTTTCGGATTCATACACAGCGCACAGCTTGGATTCTATCCGACTTCCCTGTTTGCGATCGGTTATCTGATTATTGCTGTGCTTGCGTTTCTTCTCCATCTGGGAAGAAATAGCTGGTTTAAAGGGCCGGATGATTTTGAGTATGTTTAAAATTATAATATTGGTTTGATTTGAGAAGCATCAGGCTTCGGACAGACGGAAAAGAGTCTTGTCCGGAGCCTGAAATTGTCTTATCATAGGGATGTGTGAATGTGAAAAGGAGGAAAGGAGAATATGATGAAAAAAATATGTTCATGGCTTCTTGTTATGGCTCTGTTTGCGGCGGCTCTTGTAGGCTGCGGCCCGAGAGAGGCACAGGGTGATGAGACCATAAAAGATACGGGAGAGAAGGAAGAAACCAGTACCCCGGTGGATGTCCGGATTGCCGCTTTGAAAGGACCCACGGCAATGGGAATGGTCAAACTTATGGATGATGTAGACAAGGGGGAGGTAAAGAGTGAGAATTACAGCTTTCAAATCGCTGCTTCCGCGGATGAAGTAACACCAAAGCTGGTGCAGGGTGATCTGGATATTGCGGCGGTTCCGGCGAATCTTTCATCCATACTTTATAACAATACGAAAGGAAAGGTGCAGGTGTTGGCGGTCAATACTCTTGGTGTTCTTTACATTGTAGAGAATGGGGAAACGGTACAGTCCGCAGCGGATTTGAAAGGGAAGACGATCTATGCAAGCGGAAAGGGATCCACTCCGGAATATGCGCTCAACTATATCTTAAAAGAAAATGGTATGGATCCTGCCTCAGATGTAACAATCGAGTGGAAAAGCGAGCACTCTGAATGTGTAGCGGCACTTGCCAATGATCCGAGTGGAATTGCGATGCTTCCGCAGCCATTTGTGACAACGGCGCAGAAGAAGAACCCGGCTATTCGTGTAGCTCTCGATCTGACTGAGGAATGGGATAAGACGCAGGAGAATAAGGAAGAGAAAAGCACGCTTTTAACCGGAGTGGTTATCGCTCGTACTGAGGTTGTAAAGAAACACCCGGAGGCAGTATCTGATTTCCTGGAGCGATATGCGTCATCTGTGGATTTTGTCAATGCGGACACGGATCAGGCGGCAAAACTGGTGGGGCAGTATGAGATTGCGACAGAGGAAGTGGCCAAGAAGGCACTGCCGGAATGTAACATTGTCTGCGTCACAGGGGAGGAGATGCAGAAACAGCTCTCCGGTTATCTCAAGGTGCTCTATGATGCTAATGCGGAATCGATAGGAGGCTCGTTACCAGAAGATGAGTTCTACTACAGCGAATAAAAAGAAAAAGAGAACGATCCGGTTCTGGGCTGTAGCAGTCTGGCTTTTTGTGTGGCAGGCAGTCAGTGTGTGGATAGGACAGGAGATCCTGCTGGTATCCCCTGTCGTCGTTTTGGAAAGACTGACCGGACTTGTCATGGAAACAGAGTTCTGGCGCTCCATCGGCTTTTCTCTTGTACGGATTCTGGGAGGCTTTTTTCTTGCAGCAGCGGCCGGAATTCTTGCGGCGGGACTCTCCGCGAAATTTGAGAGAATCCGTGAGTTTTTTGCTCCTGCGGTAATGGTGGTCAAGGCAGTGCCGGTGGCGTCCTTTATTATTCTTGTGCTCATCTGGGTGCCATCCCGGAATTTGTCGGTAGTGATTTCATTTTTGATGGTATTTCCTATTCTTTACACGAATGTGTTGGACGGTATTCTCAGTACGGATCCTAAGCTTCTCGAGATGGCAGATGTTTTCGCACTTCCCCACGCAGTGCGGATCCGTTACATTTATGTTTCCCAAGTACTGCCGTTTTTCAGAACCGGGTGTTCCATCGGCCTTGGACTCTGTTGGAAAGCCGGGGTGGCGGCAGAGGTCATCGGGATTCCAGACGGTTCCATCGGGGAAAAGCTTTACAATGCCAAGGTATATCTCAATACGCCGGATCTGTTTGCATGGACGGTGGTGATTGTCCTCATCAGCCTGCTGTTTGAAAAACTGTTTCTGGCAATGGTGGACGGTGCCGTTATCAGGTTGGAAAGGATGCGATAAGATGGAACAAGGACAGATCAGAATTTCACATCTTTCAAAGAGCTATGGAGATCACACGGTCTTTGAGGATTTTTCGGCGGTTTTTCAAAAAGGACAGACTACATGCATGATGGCGCCCTCCGGGGCAGGAAAGACGACTCTGCTGCGCATCCTGGCAGGGCTGGAGAAGGTGGACTCCGGACAGATTGAAGGGCTGGAAGGTTTAAGAATCAGTATGGTCTTTCAGGAGGATAGGCTGTGCGAAAACTTAAGCGCATCCGCAAATATCCGGCTGGTGCGCGGGAAAAAGCCGTGGGGCAGAGACAAAAAGTTGGAGGCAAAGATCAGCAAGGCTATGGCGGCGGTGGGACTTGGCGGATGCGAGGATCAGCCGGTGCGGGAGTTTTCCGGCGGGATGCGGCAGCGGACAGCGCTTTTACGTGCCCTTTACAGTGAGTGGGATGTGCTCTTTTTAGACGAGCCTTTTAAAGGACTCGATGAGGAGACGAAAGAGCTGGTGATAGAGTATACAAAAAAGCAATGCTTCGGGAAGACAGTGATCTTTGTAACCCATGACCGGAGTGAGGCCGGGAAAATGGGCGGCAGACTCTTTAAGATGTAATAAAACTTCATACAAGTAAAAAGGAAAGGGGACAGTCTGTTTTGACTGTCCCCTTTCCCGTAGGATGTTTGTATATTTAACCTTCGATGGAGATGTAATTGGTCTGTTCTACCTCCTGTTTTGTTTTTTTCGGAATCGAAAGTTTCAGAATCCCATCTTCGTACTTCGCGTGGATGTCGTCCTGGTGAATGGCATCACCTACATAGAAACTCCGGCTCATTGTACCATTGTAGCGTTCGCGGCGGATGTAGTTACCTTTCTTATCCTTCTCCTCATTCTCTGTGTTTTTAGATGCGGAGATCGTCAGATATCCGTCTTTTAATTGTGCGCTGATCTCGTCTTTCTTGTATCCTGGAAGATCAACATCCAGTTCGTATGAATCCTCAGTGTCTCGGATATCTGTCTTCATAATTGATTTTGCGTTCTTTTTGTAAGCAGGAGTCCCACGGAAGAAATCATCATGAAACGGGAAATCCATCCAATCATCAAATAAGTTTTCTCCAAAAATACTAGGCATCATCATAAGTCATGTCTCCTTTCATTTGACAAAATGTTTATATAATCACTCTCGGAGGAGAGTGGTGTTTCAGAACTGTGGGGGGCCTTTTTAACCCGTTCCATTTGTTCTATGTGTAATATAGCACACGTTATTAGCAGTGTCAAGAGGTGAGTGCTAATATTTTTGAAAAAAATCATTAACTTATAACTAGAAAAACGAAAGATTTTAAATATTTATGCGTCTATATATAAAGAGCTTTTTGTTTTTGTGAAAAATGCACAGAAATATAAAATGGCTTTGTTAAAATACGCAAAAAAACAAAAAATAATGTAAAAATGATGAAAAATAATAAAATTATTGAATTTTGTAAAAGAATATAATATTATATATAAAACGTATTGTAGAACAAATTGGTTTGAAAATTTACACAGAGTTCTTGGCTTTCCGTTTTATATAATATTAAAGAAACTATGTGTATTATCCGTAAGTATACAGAATTTGTGTAAAGATTTGTAGGTTGGTAAGTTTGAGAAATGCTTTTGACCTAATACCATACTAAATTTGGTGCCAGACGAGAGATTATGGAGGAAAAATAATGAAAGGTTCACAATTATTAATGTACGGCGATAATGTATCAAATAGTAATGAAAAATTTAATACTTACACTTTTCAACCTGAAATTAAGGAGAAGGATTTAAAGATTTTTTCTTGCAGTGCTAGTAAAAAGGGGGCTAGTGGCCCACCTAGAATTCCTGATTTAAAACCAATACAACCGACTCAAAATCTGAAGGCAGAAAGAACAGCATAAATATTTTATTCGTCTGGCACCTTAGGGAGGAAAAAATGAAAGAAATAAACACAAATAATGGCAAAATATATTTTGATGAATTTACTCGTTATTATTATAAATCAGAAAATGAAAAATTAAAAAAAGGATTTTTTGAGAATTATGCCGAATATTTCTCCTATATTCAGCAAATAAATTATTTCGATACAATTTATTACAACATTACAAAAAAATGCAATATGCATTGTTCTTATTGCTATTCTCATAGTGAAAATATTGATATTAGTAAAGAACAAAATGATATTATCCTAAAAAAGTTAGTGAAGTTAAATTGCCGGTCTATAGCTTTAATCGGTGGTGAACCAATGTGTAATTCTAATTTTTGGGAAATTTTAGAATCAATAAAATCCATACCAAACATTTCAGAAATTACTATTGTCACAAATGGAACACTTATTGACAAACAGAACATCTCACTTCTCAATGATCCTCGAATATGTTTACAGATTAGTCTGGATGATATAAATGAGGAAGACAATGCAAAAACTAGGGGTTACGGACAACTGACTAAAGTTTTTGATATTTTACCTGACCTAATACAAGCAAAAATTAACATACGTATAATGAAGGTATTGACAAGGGAATCTATCAAAACGTCTGAAAAATTTTATCATTTTTTTCATCAAAAAGGTATTTCAGCAGGTTTTTTTATAGTAAAAAAGGTCTCGGATGATATGAAGCCAACAATAGATCAACTTCGTCAATTACTTGACTTCCTTCAAAGCCATTATAATATTGATGTTACGGAAGCCTTTGAAATAGTAAAGTTTGCAGATAATATGATGTTCGGAAATGAAGGGTTTCCTGTAACGCACTGCGGAGCGGGAATCACATCCTTAAGTATTCATCCGGATGGTAATGTATATCCTTGTGTAAAAAGATATGGAGAAACGGATTTGATAACAAATATATTTAATACGGAGGCAGTATATGATATACTAATTCATAGAAAAGAATTAATAAAAAAAGATTTAGTCGATAATAATAAAAGCTGTCAAAAATGCGAATTAAAATATTTTTGTGGGGGTGGATGTAGGGCAGAGGCTACGAATCATTTACCTTGTAAATATAATTGTAGTTATTATAAGTTTGCTCTTGAGTACTATGGAGAAAATATTTATAAAAAATAATGATTTTCAAACCCTCACGCTTTCAATCCTGATTAGTTTTGTCGGGGATACTCTGTTCGATCTGTTTATTGTTTGGAAAGTGACATATGACTCTGGAAATATTATGAATGCTGCATATATGATAGGAGGATCCCTCGCTTTCCGGGGGATTTTATCTCTTATCGTTGGGATTATGATTGATCGGTTTAATAAAAAGAAGTTGATGATTGCAGTAAACAGTATTTCAGGAGCTATTATTTTTTTGTTTTGGTGTTTTTACGGTTTTGCAATTCAGCATATCAGTCTTTGCATTTTTTTCATACTGTTAAATGATATATGTAATACTGTGTTTTCATCAGCATATACAACTTATGCAGCAGAAAGATTCGAGAAGACAATATTTATCAAATTTCAATCTACTGTAACAATGTTATCCAGGACAATTTATATTATTGGATCAGCGGTGGCAGGATGGATGATTACCTGGGTTTCAGGAAAGGGTTTGTTTTTAATAGATACAACCAGTTTTTTTGTATGTGCTTTTTTAATAAGCCGGTTAAGTGATTCTAAGGGAAACGTAAAAAGGATTAACAACAGCAAAGTTTTGATGATTTCTTTAGTAAAAGATATAAAAATCTCATATCATTCCATTTTTCAGACCCCGTTGCTAAGGAGCATGGTTATCATTATGTTTTTATTAAATTTGGCATATGGGTTTGTACCGAATATTCTGCCGGTCATGTTTTCTGTTCAATCAAAAAGTTCAATTACCCTTGGGGTTATAAAGTCAATGATGGCTGTAGGTGAAATTATTGGTTTGATGATTGTAAATAAATTTGGTCATTATGTAAGCAGACTTTTTAAACTGGCAATGTTGGCTTGTGGAGTGTGTATGCTGTGTATTCCAATATGTCCTTTTTTTCTGACGGGCTTTCTCTTCTTGATATATGGAATGTTCGATTCCCTAACACAGCCTTTATTTAGTTATGTCATCACAACAATTGATGCGGATAATCGTGGGAAAATACTGGGAGGGATTGACACGCTTATCTTGATGTCTCCTACCATCGGCATTGCTATTGGAACTCAATTCCTCACAAGTAACTATGTAAATGGATTTTTATATTTATCAGGCATATTTTTGATAGGTTTATTATTAATGCTTTTTAATAAGAATTTAAATCATATAAGGCTAAATTGTAAGAGTATTACAAAAATATAACAATGACTATTTACGTATGATACTGTAACAAGGAATTGATGGAGGCTAAACTATACTATATGAGGCATGACAAAACGGATACTTTTAGCTCCATCCATGATCGTACAAGTGAAGCACTCTGGTCTGGATTATTTATATTATATGTTCAATAAGCCTAGAGAAAACCGGTTTACAATATACAGGAATTATATTATCTATTCTATTATATGTCATATTTTAGAAAATTGGAAAGGTTAAATATAATGATGAAAAATATCGATTTATCTAGCTTAATCCTGAACAATGAATTGGAATGGATGGAAAGTATTGGATGTAAAATAAAAAAATGTAGTAATAATATATTCATTAGTCATCCATATAATAATTCAATTGATTTTAATTTTGTAGCGGTATATTCAAATGATTTCCTACCTAGTAGCAAGTGTTATAGAATCTCTAACAAAACCAATTCCCAACTCACAAAGATTGAAATTTTAAAAAATTATATCCCCGAGTATTGTTTTGATATTAATTTTATCTTTAATGGAACAAAAAGTTCAAATGGAGATTTTCGGTTTTCTGAATTAAATTATGAACACTGGAAACAAGAATGTGAAATAAAAAGAAAAAAATTATTTAATGCACATTATTATTTCATTTGGTATAAAAATTTAAAGATAGGGAAATTCAGCACAATTGAGGATGATGAAATCATAGGAATATATGATTATGAGATAAATCCTATATTTCGGAGAAAGGGGTTAGGCAGTAAATTTTTAAAGTCATACTGTAGTGTTCAAAATAAATTGATTTTTATACAAACTTGGAGTGAAAACCTTGCCGCTATTAAATGCTATAAAAAAGCAGGTTTTGCTACATATGAAATTTTATATAGATATGTAAGCTACAATTGACATAAACGGCCAACCTTATACGAAGTATACATTCCAAAGGATATTAAGGGGGATTTTTGTATATTGGCAGGAAAGGAGCATTGTAAACATGAGTATTGCTCTATTTTTTGATCACCGTTTCCGGTGGTCAGATTTACACATTTTCTGGTGGTACTTAGATAAAGGATAAGTATAGGATAAAGCGGACGCAAAAGTGTTCTATAAATGCCTAAAAGTATTCACAACGGCAGCCGTTTCTGAAACATAAATGCGGAGGAGGCAGCGGTTCTATCGTATTGCCCGTTTCCCGCCCTGAGTTTCCATTATCTATTTTCCAAGCCTCTTTTTCCCTGTGTTCTTCCACACTCTTGCAAGAATATCTTTCAGCATCAACATAAAAACCAGCTCATTTCCAAGGCTTTCACACTCGAGTGCTAATTTTTTTAAAATTTAAAAATGCTAAGTTCTTGTAAGATGAACCGCTTTGGAATGTATAGTATGAAATTTTTACTGGCAGCATATTTATATTTTTTTAGTTTCATCCCCGGTCCGATAGAGGTGAATCGTGCCGGTCCGATTCAGATAAGTGAGAAGAGAAAGTCCGATCGGAAAACCGAAGAGTCCTACCACACCAAAGAGCTGGACTCCGGCGAACATGCTGACAAGAGTCACTACCGGATGCAATCCGATCTGACCGCCTACGATTTTTGGCTCGATGATATTCCGTACAATAGTAATAAATACATAGAGGACAGCTAGTTTGGCAGCGCCCGGATAATCGCCCAGGATGGCTGAAATCAGAGCCCATGGAATCATGATGCCGCCGGTGCCGAGAACCGGAAGAATATCAAAGACCGCAATACAAAAGGCGATGAATACGGATTTACGGATGCCAATCAGGGTGAGTCCCACAGACAGCTCCACGAAAGTGATACTCATAATCAGAGCGTAGGAACGGATACAGACAAAAAGGGTGCCGACCACGTACTGCTTGATCTGCATCACGACATTTTGGGCCTTTTCATTTAACTGCCGCATACAGAAAGCGGAAAGAGCTTCATAATCCATTGCGATAAAGAAAGTTGAAATTACCATCAGCACCAGCCTGATAAATAGCATAGGCAGGGAGGAGGCGAAGTCGGAAATCACTTCCATACTGCTGAGTGAAAGGCCTGATACAAGGGAACGCAGGGACTGCATTAGCTGGTCCCACAGATAATCCACAGTCTCCAGAATCGAAGGATCTACCTGGGAGAGCGCGTGCTCTAGTTCGTCAAAGAGATCCGTCATCACCGGGCTTACATAGCGGAGATAGATCTGCGGAAGCCGCTGTACCAGGTCACTGACATAGGAAAAGGCACGGATGCTTCCAAGCACAAGTAAGGTGCCGATCGTTACATAGAAAATCAGAACGATCAGGATAGCGGAAACCTTTCGGGAAAGTCTGGTTTTGGCGGCGAGAAAGTCAATCGGGCGTCTTAAGACGTAGGAGATAAACAGTGCCGCAACGAACGGAAAGAGAAGCGTCAACGCAAATCTCAGCACGAAAAGGGATAGTGCTACGATGATTGCAAAGTACAAAAAGTTGATGATAAATGTTCTGCGTTTTTCCATTTCTTTTTGGTAACCTCGTTATTTATTCATTGTAATCTGATAGTATAAGAATATCCAAGAACAGGAGGTGTGTCAACAGGAACCGCAGGGAAAAGAAAATCAAAAATCCGCAAAAATCCTTTGCCTGGATGGGTAGAAAAAAGGGTCCGCAGGATGATATAATAGTCAGTATCAGAGAAAGGAGAGATCAACCAATGAATATGGAATATGTACTTGGCCAGCTTACAAATCTGCTGGCAATCGACAGCCCGTCAGGATCCAC
>ENA-OQLI01000849-OQLI01000849.1-human-gut-metagenome-genome-assembly--contig:-NODE-849-length-29806-cov-3.584925_pt1 | contig 29806 bp, 23 predicted proteins | sample MGYA00242805_ERZ504812 | MGnify/ENA primary metagenome ERZ504812 (study PRJEB26092, sample SAMD00036430) | human gut metagenome | host: Homo sapiens | study: EMG produced TPA metagenomics assembly of... | reverse complement strand
GTGCTCTATCCAGCTGAGCTATGACGACACATGCCGCAAACCCTTGATTTTACTGGGTTTCTGGGATTTTTCCCTTCGGCCATATATAAGATTATCAACTCTTTTTCGAGTTGTCAATCTACAGATTATTTCGGTAACTGTTCGCTACCTTCACAGATATATTTATTCTACTATAGAATACCTGAAATGACAACCTTAAAAATTCAGGCTTCCCTGCAACCAGATAATTCCCTTGAACCTTCGACCAACTTCCGGGATTCCCATCAGATCTTCCTGGTTCATACAGATATCGAAAATCAGGTCGTTACAGTTGATTGTCATCTGATACAGCTTCTCGCCGGTCAGTTTGTTCGTGGTTTCCATCCATTCAAGAATCTCTCCCATTACATTATACCGGTCGCACTCCATGCCATAAGGCATAAAATACGTATCTACAATAGAAAAAATATCTTCGTTAGCGATTCTTCTTGAAATCATGGCATACGTATCCATATCATCCATAGTCAGATTTTCCATCGCTTCTTCATTTCCCCGGCGTGCTTCGTAGATCATCTGCGTTCTTTTCCGGGTCAGCTGCTGATCCCGTTCTCTCTGGGCAATATTTTTTTGAATTGGCAACAAAATCTTGCCCTCCGTAGAAAGACCGGATAAGGTCAGGTTGCTGAATCCTTCCCCCGGTGTCCCCTTGGTACGTTCTGTCAGATATTCTCCTGCATTTGCCAGATAAAAGATCAGAGTCACACCCACACGCACATCGTCACACGCTCCGGAAAAACAGACTTTTTCAGAACGTTGTTCTACCATCACATCTTCCTGACTGGTGATACCGCTTCCGGCAAAATACGGAAAATAATATTCCATCCGAAACTGATCCTGCTCATCATAAGTTCCACAGACACGCAGTCCGATATTCATACCAAAATATCGGGACAATTCCGCAAAAATCTCGTTTTTTCCCTGCTCTGCGATCTTTTTCTCATCGCAGGAAACAATCACCTCTTGCAGGATCTGATCCAGATCTTTCTGCTCCAGTTTTGAAAATCCTATAGCCCGAAGATAACTGTGCATACAGTCTTCCTCCTTTCTTATTATCCATTTTCTGTTACCGCATCACAGGAATGACCCGGTAACTTTTCTCCGCATGCCAACACCAGATATCCATTGTTCTTCGGATATCTGGTGTCCGTAACAGCCGCTGTCTTTTAATTATTCCATCGTAACTGTTCAGTATCCTCACAGTTACGAGTCAGAATGCATTTCTAATCACCTTCGATGATGGCATTTTGACTTGCATTCCATCTCTTATTTATGTTTCGGTACGATTTTTTCGATTCCACCCATATATGGCTGCAGTGCTTTCGGGATATTTACACTTCCGTCTGCATTCAGGTTATTTTCCAGGAAGGCAATCAGCATTCTCGGCGGCGCAACTACAGTATTATTCAAAGTATGTGCGAAATACTTACCATTTTCACCATTTACACGGATTTTCAGTCTTCTTGCCTGTGCATCACCCAGGTTGGAGCAGCTTCCTACTTCAAAGTATTTCTTCTGTCTTGGAGACCATGCCTCTACATCGATGGATTTTACTTTCAGATCAGCCAGGTCACCGGAACAGCATTCCAGAGTACGAACCGGGATATCCAGGGTACGGAACAGCTCAACAGTGTTCTGCCACAGTTTATCAAACCACATCTTGCTGTCCTCCGGTTTGCAGACAACGATCATTTCCTGTTTTTCAAACTGATGGATACGATATACACCTCTCTCTTCCAGACCATGTGCACCTTTTTCTTTTCTGAAGCAAGGAGAATAGCTTGTCAGAGTTCTCGGCAGCGTATCTTCCGGCAGAATGGTATCGATGAATTTACCAATCATGGAATGTTCGCTGGTTCCGATCAGATACAGATCTTCGCCTTCGATTTTATACATCATGGCATCCATCTCAGCAAAACTCATAACACCGGTAACTACATCGCTTCGGATCATGAAAGGCGGTACACAGTAAGTAAATCCTTTGTTGATCATAAAATCTCTTGCGTAAGAGATAACTGCGGAGTGGATTCTTGCGATGTCTCCCATCAGATAATAGAAACCATTACCTGCCACTTTTCTCGCACTGTCCAGATCCAGCCCATCGAAAGATTCCATGATCTCCGCATGATACGGAACTTCATAATCCGGAACAACCGGCTCGCCGAAACGTTCGATCTCTACGTTCTCGCTGTCATCTTTTCCAACCGGGACAGAAGGGTCGATGATATTCGGGATTGTCATCATGATTGTTTTGATTTTTTCTTCTACTTCTTTTTCTCTTGCAGACAGTTCATCAATTTTTGCACCGGAAGCTGCAACTTCTTTCTTCACTTCTTCTGCTTCTTCTTTTTTACCCTGTGCCATCAGTGCACCGATCTGTTTACTGATTTTGTTTTTATTTGCACGCAGGGATTCTACTTCCTGCTTAATATTTCTGTTTTCCTGATCCAGAGCGATGACTTCATCTACCATCGGGATTTTCTGATCCTGGAATTTTTTACGAATATTTTCTTTCACCACATCCGGATTTTCCCGGACAAACTTGATATCTAACATATTTTCCTCCCTCTTTCAGGTTACTATTCTTGTTCTTTATTATAATAAGTAATCATTCTCTTTATTTTATAATAGTATTGCCTTTTTTTCAAGTGGGATTCACACGGTTCTTGGATAAATACAATTCTCTCACAGGATAGGCTTTGCCTCGTTATCCCGTGACCAAAAAAAGCAGATGAAACTTTTTTCGTTCCATCTGCCTTCTGCAATCTTTTTTTCTTATCGAACCTTATTCTCTCCAAAATGTACTGCCTGACGCAAGGCATCCATTTCCTCTGAACTGAGTAGAATGTAGGACTCTCCTTTTACTATTTCTTTAATATAGAAGAAACAGTTATCTCTGCTGTGAATTGCATTCAGGATAAATCCGGTATTGTTCATATCCAGAAGAGCGATTGCAAAACTCAGTTTTCCTCCTACGTCATCGAAAGCATCGTATTTTACGATCCCGTATTTTGTCAGGGACTTGGACAGCATATCCTTCAGTCCCCTGACTTCTTCAAGGCTCTGTTCGTTTGCTCTTGAAAGCCTGTCTACTTCTTTTAATTTTTGAGAAAATACTCTCTCCAGGCTTTGTCCATCCGCGCCTTTCATAAACATATTGTAACGACGTCTCTGCCGGTGCAGTCCCAGAGAAACATTTAACACCAGTACAATCAATACCAGTACCAATACCATAAGCATGACTACCAGAATCCCCAGGTCAATACCTATTGCATCAAAAAAATTATTCATGTGTCAATCTACCCTTTCTATTTATCAGCTGCCACTACCAAAATGATTCTCCGTAACTATTCAGTAGGTAGCATTCCGCGAGGTGTTTTTGCATGTTTTATGTCAAAATGCCTTCACCGAAGGTGATTAGAAATGCATTTTGACTCGTAACCGTGAGGGTACTGAGCAGTTACAAGTATCCTTCTTATGCTCCTTGCACTTATTTCTTAGCGGACGTTTTTCAAGATTCCTTTATGGATTCGAACAGATCAATCAGTCGTTCCAGTTCAGCCTGAGAATAATACTCAATCTCTATTTTACCCTTATTCTTATTCTTGTGCTGGATCGCCACCTTGGTTCCCACGATCGATTTTATTCGTTCTTCCAGTTGCTGATAGATTACTTCCATCTGCGGATCTGCTTCTTTTTTCTTTTCTTCTTTTTTTGGTTTTTGCAGATCTTTCACGATTTTTTCTGTATCTCTGACACTCAGTTTTTCATCAAAGATTCGCATCGCCAGATTATATTGCTGGTCTTTGTCTTCGATTCCCAGAAGTGTTCTTGCATGTCCCGGAGAAATCATATCCTGAATCAGCATATCCTGCACTCTCTCATCCAGTTTCAACAGTCGCATCGCATTCGTAACCGCAGTTCTGCTTTTGGATACTCTCTCTGCAATTTCATCCTGTTTCAGATGAAATTCTTCCATCAACCGTTTATAGGCAACCGCTTCTTCAATTGCATTCAGATCTTCTCTCTGAATATTCTCAATCAGTGCAATTTCTACAACTTCCTGATCTGAAAAATCTTTGATAATAACAGGTACTTCTTTCAACCCTGCCAGTTTTGCAGCTCGCCATCTGCGTTCCCCGGCAATAATTTCATAGTAATCATCCTTTTTCTGAACCAGCAGTGGTTGCAAGACGCCAAACTGTTTGATAGATTCTGCCAGTTCCAGAAGAGCATCTTCATCAAAATTTTTTCTTGGCTGTTCTCTATTAGGCTCTACTTCTGTGATTTTCATCTTCATTTCAACCGGTTTCTCAACGATCTTTTCCACTACTTTTTCTACTACTTTTACCGGTTGTTTTTTTTCTTCTGTTATATTTTTCTTATTTTTCGGAGCTCCGGATGGAATCAAAGAATCCAATCCTTTTCCAAGGCCACCTTTTTTCACTGCCATTCTTCATCCCCCCTGTGTATCACTTCTTCTGCTAACAGCTGATAACTTTCTGCTCCTGTGGATCTTGCATCATAGTAATTAATCGGGAGTCCATGACTTGGTGCTTCTGCCAGACGTACATTTCTCGGAATAATAGTTTTATAGATTGTCTGATTCAGATTGTTCTTAACATTTTCTACTACCTGTAAAGAAAGATTCGTTCTTGCATCATACATAGTAAATACAACACCCTCCATTTCCAGATCCGGATTCAGTCTTTCCTGCACCAGTTCGATTGTGTGCATCAATTGAGAAAGTCCTTCCAGTGCGTAATATTCACACTGAATCGGTACCAGAACGGTATTTGCAGTTGTCATTGCGTTGATGGTCAACATATTCAATGATGGCGGACAGTCAATGATAATAAAATCAAATTGATCTCGGATCTTGCTGATTTTTTTCTGTAATATATATTCTTTATCTTCGATACCAATCAGTTCAATCTCTGCTCCCGCTAAATTGACATTGGAAGGAATTAAAGACACTCCTTCGAATTCCAATTTCTGCAGACATTCTTCTACTTCACACTCACCAAGTAACAATTCATATACTGTATTCTCTGCTGCATCCTTCTCTACCCCCAGACCACTGGTTGTATTCCCCTGTGGATCCAGATCTATTGTCAAAACCTTCTGGCCCATGGCACCAAGGCAGGAGGATAAATTAATCGCTGTCGTGGATTTCCCCACGCCGCCCTTCTGATTTGCAATTGCTATTGCTCTTCCCATAACTGTACTCCTTCCAGTTCGTTTTCATCTGTATTTTTCTGTACAATTTTAATTTACGTGCAACTGTTTTAAGATTTATTTTATATACATCAATTGCTGGTTCTATTATATCACTTGATTTTCTATTATTCCACACAAAACGTTTCACGTGAAACATTTTTTCTTTTTTATACAAAAAGCATTCGTTTCCTGTTTCTGTTTTAGTAATATTATGATGCCAGGGTCATAAGTTCTTAGATTTGATGTGGATTTACTTGTGGAAAGATTTTTGAACATAGGGTTCGCCAAAAGTATGAGTAAGTAGTTATTTTCAAAAGAACGAACGAATTGTGAATGTTTTTGTTAATTGTGAGAATGCGAAGTGCAGAATAATTCGGTATCAAAGGGGGTAAAATACTTTTCAACCATAACATCATATTATTGTATTTTTAATTTGAAGTGTTTTATTACATGCGTGAATCTTTTTAATTATTTAATGTCCAGTAGTGCTGTCGTAACTGTAAAAGTGTTGAACAGCTACGACTTATTTTCTGAATGTTTCACGTGAAACATATACGCTGTTATCTCTTCATAAAATTCTGCTATTTTTGAATGTTTCACGTGAAACATAGTTACTATTCACTCTTTTTGCTTCCACCTGAATAAAATTTTGTTGTCAACTCAACCCTCTTTAATAGCAGCCTTTTGTATCGTATATCTCTGAATTTTGACATATTGTAACTATTCAGTAGTCACTGTCCCGCGAGGTGTTTTGACATGAATATGTCAAAATCCCGAGGCATACAAGTCAAAATGCCATCACCGAAGGTGATTTACGCGAGCAATGAGTCAAAGTCCGTGCTTGCACGAAACCTTGCGGAGTACCGCGATAACGATAAAAACTCGCAAAGCGTGTTTTTATCGTTTAAATGCATTTTGGCTCGTAACTGTGAAGGTACTGAACAGTTACGACATATTTATATTAAAAGGTCTCTCCCAACATTACCTGTAAACAGTTATAAATCATCTGCTTTTCCACTAAGAGGTTTAAAAAATGTTTGTATCTTTTCTCCGTATGAATTATAATAGATATAACAATTGCCATTCAAACAAGGAGGTAATCTATCATGAAGAAAAATGTTCAGCGCTTACTAACAATCAGCATTCTGACTTCTATGACCGGTGCTGGTATTTTTGCTGTAAATAAACTGATCAACGCTTCCGCTGTAATCCGCAATGCGTTGCATAATAAATCTCAGTATTTCTACGACTGGAAATTTGGACGTATTCATTACACGATTGAAGGTTCCGGTTCTCCACTGTTACTTTTACATGATCTTTCCCCTGCAAGCAGCTCTGTCGAATGGAAATTTCTCAAAAAGCAGCTCGCAAAAGATCACACAGTATACTGCATGGATCTGTTGGGCTGTGGATGTTCTGATCGTCCAAAAATCACTTATACAAACTTTCTTTATGTTCAGTTGATCACCGATTTTATCAAAGCTGTCATCAAACAGCCAACGGATGTACTGACCAGTGGATTATCCGGTTCTTTTGCTGTCATGGCATGCAAAAATGATTCATCCATTATCCGCCGAATCATGATGATCAACCCGGAAGATCTCGCAGTGTTGAATCAGATTCCTGACAGACAATCCAAAGCATCTAAATTTCTGCTTGAACTTCCTCTGATCGGTACTTTGGTTTATAACATTCTGAATTCCCGTCCAAATATTGATCTGGCATTTACCGAAAAGTATCTTCATAACCCATTTCATGTGGATACAGAACTGGAAGATCTCTATTATGAGTCCTCGCACCTGGAAAATGGTGCCGGAAAGTACTTGCTCGCGAGCATTACCGGGAAGTATATTTACTGTAATATCAGTCACGCATTGAAGACCATTGACAACAGTATCTATATTCTGGAGGGTGATTCTGAACCCCGTGCCAGAGAAAGTGTTGCTTTATATACTTCTATTAATCCCGCAATCGAATCCGAGATGATAAAAAGCACCAAACACCTGCCTCAGATAGAAGCACCCGAACAGGTACTGGAAGCTGTTAACATCTTTTTTGCCTCATAAATTCTATTGTCCAATGCTAAAATATCCAGTATATTGTTTCGTAAATAACTGTATCCTACGCGAATGATACAGTTATTTCGAATAACGATATACTATTTTTAAAGAAAAAGCAAGAATATTCGAAAAGGTATTCTTGCTTTTCTGTCGTTTTCACTGCTTTCATTTTATATTTTCCTGAAAGTTTACATAATATTTTTGTTTTTACCACATTCCCTGCCAATTTTTAATTTTTTCTGTCGATATTTTTTCAATCTTCTAACGTTCCAAAATCCCTTTAAAATCAACGGTTTTCCCATCTTTTTCACCCGTTATTTTGTTGACATGCTTACACTGTTATTATATTATAATAGGTACAGCACTTTTTTGTTGGTTTATGTGGAATTTCGTCGCATCATGGCATAGATACATATGTTTTTACATTCAGCTGATATCTATTTTACTGATTACTTATATCATTTACACACACGATTTTCCATGCAAAACAGTGCCCGACAGACGGTATCAAGAATGTATATGCCTTTCTTAAACGATCTGAAAATCTTACCCGCTAACCCAGCGCAGAATTTTTTTCTGCACACAATTTCATTATGCTTACATCTGCAAATACAAAAGGAGTTTTATGGTTTTTTCGAGCTTATTTTTTGTTTTTTTCTTTCTGGCGTTAAATCTGATCGCCTATCATTTTGCTGATGGTATTAAGCGGAAAAATATGGTTCTCCTCGGTTTTTCTCTGGTGTTTTACTCCTGGGGAGGACCGAAATATCTTCTGCTTCTGCTCAGCATGGTCTTTGCCTCCTGGCTGTTCGCCTTATTGATTGATCAGTACCGGGAAGAAGGACTGAGTAAAATATTTTTGATCTGTGACTGTGTATTTATGTTAGGTCTGCTTTGTATTTTCAAATATCTGACCTTCTTTTCATCCATCACAAACACGATCTTCCATTTTCCAAAAGAAATTCCGCAGATTGCTCTGCCAATCGGTATTTCTTTCTACACTTTCCAGCTGCTCTCTTACGTCATCGACGTATATCGCGAGGAAGTGGCACCACAGCGCAAATTCGTAAATCTGCTGCTGTATGCTTCCCTGTTCCATCAGTGTATCGCCGGACCAATCGTTCGTTACCAGCTGGTTGCTGATGAGATTGAGAACCGTAAAGTGAAAACAGATGAATTATACAGGGGTATCAAACGTTTTACCATTGGGCTTGCCAAAAAAGCTATTCTGGCAAACGGCTGTGCATCTGTAGCAGATACCCTGGTTCCAACACTCGCCAAGGACATCGCCGAGATTCCTGCAGCCGGTCTGTGGATTGGTATGTTGTTCTATGCATTGCAGATTTATCTTGATTTTTCTGCCTATTCCGATATGGCAATCGGTATGGGGCTTATGGTCGGTTTTCACTACGACGAGAACTTTAATTACCCGTACATCTCCGGTTCCATTAAAGAGTTCTGGAACAGATGGCATATTTCCCTCGGAACCTTTTTCCGTGATTATGTCTATATTCCGCTCGGTGGTAATCGAAAAGGTGCCCGCAGACGTACCATCAACCTGTTAATTGTCTGGGGACTTACCGGATTCTGGCACGGAGCCAGCTGGAACTTTATTTTCTGGGGACTGTATTTCTTCCTGTTCATCTACATGGAGAACACCTTCCTTCTGGAAAAGTTTTCCCACCTTCCGCGCTTTGTGAGCCATCTGTATGCCATGGTCGTGGTTTACTTCGGATGGGTGCTGTTCCGCTGTGAATCTCTGGGTAATCTTGGAGCTATCTTGAAAGGAATGTTTGGTCTGAACCACAACGGTTTTATCGATCTTTCGACCTCTGTTCTTTTCCAGAATAATCTGTATCTGCTGATTTTCTGTATCATCGCTTCCACACCGTTGCTGAAAAATATAGGCACTTACTTCAAACGACTTGACCTTGTGCATTACCGGATTCCTTATCTGACCTACGCATATGAGATTGTAATACCTCCTGTATTGCTGATTCTTTCACTCCTTGCGCTGGGCGGAAACAGTTACAATCCATTTTTATACTTCCAGTTTTAAAGGATCTGTCTGAACATGAATACAAATAAAAAAGAAAAATTTATTAATAAAAACAATGCCGTCCACAAGCGATTCTGGCAGATTGGAATCCGAACCTTCTTCGTGTTCCTTTTTGTGATCGCTTTTATCGGACTTCTGCTTCCTCTTAGACCGAAAGAATCGGAACTGGAGAAGCGTGAACTTTCCAAATTCCCGAAACCAACTGTTTCTACCGTGTTAAACGGCGGATTTTTCTCTGACATCAGCACCTGGTATGCAGATACCTTTCCGTTCCGTGAGAAACTGATGCGTGCCAATGCCAGCATGAAAAAATTCTATGGTATCACCACACAGGAAATCTACGGAGACGCTGCACAGGGGGATGAGATCCCGGATGCGGATGCAGAGATGGAAACCACCCCCACTCCAACACCTGAAGAAGATATTCAGGAAGAGGATGGAACCATCCATGCGGAACCGGAAAGACTGGGTAAAATCTACATCGCCGATAACCGCGGTTTTGAACTTTACGGCTTCAGCCGGGCGGGCGCAGACGCTTACATCAACATGATGAACTCCGCTGCCACCCAGTTAAAAGATATCGCAACCATTTATGATATTCTGGTCCCTACCAGTATCGCAGTCAATATCGATAAAGAAAATCAGCAGAAAGTCGGCTCCAACAGCCAGGAAGACACATTCGCTTATGTAAACGGACATCTGGATGCTTCCATCAACCAGGTAGCTGTTCTGGATGCCTTAAAGAACCATAACAGTGAATATCTTTACTTTAAGACGGACCATCACTGGACCGCTGACGGTGCCTACTATGCTTACAAAGAGCTGATGAAAGCCAAAGGCATGACGCCTTCTCCTCTGACCGATTACACGAAGAGCGAATATCCGGGATTCGTCGGTTCCTTCTATCAGTACAGTAATCAGTCTGAAACACTGAAAAATAATCCGGATACGGTTGTTGCCTACACACCGACCTGCAACGATCTGACTTACACCAATACAGATGGACAACAGGTACCGGGATATGTAGTCTCAGATGTAACGAAGTACTCCGAAGCCAACAAATATCTGTGCTTCATCTGCGGTGATCAGCCGTACGAACGCATCGATAACCCGAACATCACCGACGGATCATCCTGCGTAGTTATCAAGGAATCTTACGGTAACGCTTTCGTACCATTCCTGGTCAACAGTTACCAGACCGTACACGTTGTCGACTACCGTTACTTCAGTGGCAACCTGGTCGATCTTGTAAAAGATAACAATATTCAAGATGTTATTTATGTCAATAACGCAAATGCACTGATTGAAAGCGCAGTAAAGAACATGAGTCGTATTATCAGTTAAATCAGTTCAATCAAAATCGGTCCACCGGACCAACTATTGATATGCAACGCAATAAAAAAAGAAACCATCCGGTTTCTTTTTTTATTTTATGTTTTGTTACAACTATTTTTCACCTTCGGTCAGTGTCAGGAACGTATCGATCAGATCTTTTACATTCATTTTATTAACCAGACCGCAGTTTCCATCCTGATCTTCCATCACATAAAAACTGGAATCTCTTGGCGTATAGGAGATTGTAATCTTACTTCCGTCCGTTCCGTGATAAGAAAGTGTAAGTTCCGCATCATCTTTTGTCGTATTTTCTTCCAGACGGCTCTGGCATACCATAGCTGCTGCTGCCCGGTAGAACGCGGTGAAGTTATCACTGTCTGCTTCCTGATCATTCACATAGTAAGTGGTCACGGTCTTCGTCTCTTCTTCGTCATCTGCGTCCTCGCTGTCCGCATCTGTATCATCATCTGCATCATTGCCTGCATCATTGTCTGTGTCTTCACTCTTATCTTTCTCCACTTTTTCTTCTGTTACAACCCGTTTCAGTGTATAAGTGGTTCCCTGATAGGTCACATCCAGATGATCCAGGTCACTGATCGTCATAGAATCAATAGATGTTTTCCAGTAGTCAAATGCTTTTCCGTTCATCAGCGTATCCAGGGATGCCTGAGAAATTCCGTGAAGTTCACTGGAATCGCCCAGTCTCACGTAATAATTTCCATCGGTTTCATTGACATTTCCCACATACAGAACCAGTTCTTTGTCCACTGCCTGTGTGGTCGTTTCACTGGAATCTTCTGTATCGTTCGTATTTGCCTCAGAATCGCTTTCTGTGTCGTCTGTGGATTCTGCTTCCACTTCTTCGGTATAATCGACTGTGAGGGTCATTTTCGGCTTCTCAAGGCCATATGCTGCCCAGTCCGTACAGTTGTAGTTGTAATATCCGGCAAAACTAAGGCCGGCAACGGTACTTTGCAGGGTTCCCACCTGCGTGGAATCCGCTTCCTGTTTCTTGTTATCCTCTTCCTGGACATACCAGCCTGTAGAAGACTTTCCGTTATTCGTAACCGTATACGAATTGTTGTCTTTTTTCACAACAATCTTGCTGATCGTTGAAGATGTGATGGTTGGATAACTCTCACTTTCTGCATAATTGTACAGGCCGCCTGAAAAAGTGCTTCCAAAATCCGTACTGGTCGTATACACGGTTGAAGCATCATCATTCAGACAGATATACGTATTACCGGTGGAACTGTTCTTGTCACCAACTGTAATCTTTTCGCTGCTTCCGTCTGTTTTTACCACCTCGATCACATTGGTCGGAACGTCCAGACCGTATTCTCCCGGATCCTCCACATCTGTCAGGGTACGATCCGCTTTGACGGATGCCAGACAGGATACTACGCTGTCTACTTTCGAAGCATCCACCGGAAAATCCTCCTGACCTTCCAGTGTCCAGCTGTCTTCCGCTTTTTGGAAGGTGACTGTTTGATCCCCCGCCTCAAAAGTCAATGTGCTGATATCATCACTGGCGATTGCCGCCACTTCTTCCTGCGTGGTCTCTTCTTCCGTTGTCTCTTCCTCACTGCTGTTCGCTTTTAACAGTGCAAAATAACACACGATCAAGACACACAGAAGAACAACCCCCGCAAGAATTACAAATAAGCCCCTTTTTTTCTTCATTACTGTTTTCTCCTCTTAAACCAGATCACCGTACCGATCAGCAGAAATACCACCGGGATCACACCGCACACGATGATACTCCAATATGCCGCATCAAACTGTGGAACAGTCAGATAACTCATGGTCAGGCTCTTGCTCGTCACATCGATGACCGGTGCATCGTTTTCACACATCCAGCCCAGCGCTGCCAGCACCAGATCCGTATTGCCTCCGGATACCTGCTGATCGGTAGCTTCGTCCAGAAGGCTGGCACAGCCGAAACACACCAGCTGTGTGGTATTATCATCATCCACCTGCTCGGTTACAGAAACACCAACCTGGAAACTGCCTTCTTCATCGCTGTCTTCTTTCTCATATGTGGTCATATTCTGTACATCTGTCTTTATATACGCTTCGTCAGATGTTGATAACAGAGAAGAAATCTGCAGCGTATCACGGTAATCGCTCAGTGTTTTTACCGGCTGTGAGATCGGTGCCAGCACATAGCGGTTGTTACTCTTAATGTCGGAAGTAATATCAGAACTGTCAATAGTCGGAACAATATAGTACGGTCTCTGCATAATGTAATGTCCGGTATCTCCCTCCATGATCACACCGTCCCCTGTGGTTACACCGTAATTTTCCAGTACACTCTTCAGATTCGGCATATCTGTTCCGGTATATTCTGTAAAAATCATCACTTTTCCGCCGGCTTCCATGTAGGTAATGATCTTTTGTGCTTCTTCTTCAGAAAGATCTTTCTGCGGTGCCGCGATCAGCAGGCATCCGGTGTCCTCCGGAACCGCATCCTGTGTCAGCAGATTCAGACTCTGTACATCATAATTAGCTTTCTGCAGGCTGTCTGTCAGACTGCTGTTTAATTCCAGTTCCTCATGACCTTCCAGTGTATATATTACCGGCAGATTCTCAGAAGTGACATAAGAAATCGCACTGTCAATCTGTCCTTCCCCGTCAAACCCTGTAGTGTTGGTCTGGTAGGTTGTATAATCCATTTCTGTTTCATACAGATCGCTGTAACTGATCACCTTACTCTTCTCCCCTGCAACCACGATCAGACTGTTATCTGCCACATCATCGCTGGTATACTGTGAAGTAAAGTTCGGATATAACACCGGGTCTTTTTTCTCTACTTTGATATGTTTGGACTCCTCTTCGTATCTGGTCAGCATTTTTTCCAGTACCGAGTCTTCTTTTCCTGACTGTACGATATGGTAGATCGTAACATCCGTGTTCATATCTTTCAGATACTTCACTGTCGTATCAGAGATCGTATACAGCTTCTGGGTACTTACATCCACCTGGGTATATTTTTCCGGAATCTGTCCAACGATCAGGTTGATAACGACCAGCACCGCGATCACAATAGCAGTGATTCCCATACTGTAAGAACCGTTTTTCAGGGATTTTTTATCGATGCTTCCCATTCCTTTGATGGTGCTTCCCGCCGATTTTAATTTCTTTTTGATATTGATTTTCATTCTTCCAGCCTCCTAATTCCATCTTCTCTTGGTAATGGTCTGAACCGTAAGAACCAGGAAAATAATGATCACAGACAGGAAATATACCACTCCCTGCAGGTCCAGAATACCGTTGGTAAAGTTATCAAAGTGACTGGTAATATCGAAAACAGACAGGAATTTCTGAATACTTCCCTCAAATAGTGTGGATTTTACCACATAGGTGATGGCAAGTGCCGCTTCTCCTGCGATACCGATAACTGCTGCGATCCACAGATTCCGGATCATATGGTATATCCACACAGCAGCCAGCAGCACCAGAAGCATATAGCACGCCAGAGACGCCATGGAACTGTCCGGGATCAGAGATCCGATACCCGTGATCATATAGCAGACAAACAGTACGATAAAGGTTACGACTGCTGCAATGACCGGATTTTCTGTAACGGAGGACCAGAAGACTCCGACTGCGATCTGGGCAAATCCAAGAAGGGCAAACCCGAGCACTGCCGTATATGCCATCGCATAAGATACGGTACCATATTTTCCCATGATCATCGGGTACAGACAGATGATCAGTACCGGGATCGCATAAACCGTAGCTACTGCCAGAAACTTTCCAAGAACAATCTCACTGACTGATACCGGAGCTGTCAAAAGCAGCTGATCAGTCTTCTGTTTCCGTTCTTCTGCAATCGTTTTCATCGTCAGAACCGGCACCAGAATCAGAAAAATAAAGGTAACGGCACTTAATGTGGTTCCAAATAACGGGTAGGCATTCTGCAGGTTATAGGCAGTAAAATAGATGCCTTCCAGAAGCAGAATGAAAAATATAAATACATATCCGATCATAGAGGTCAGATAACTTTTTACTTCTTTCTTATAAATTGCTTTCATCATGAGCCTCCTGTTCTGTTTCATTCTCTTTTTCCGTATCTGTACCGGTCTCATCTTCCGGTGCAGACTCCGGCTTGGTGTCTTGTTCATCCGGAACAGGGGCTGTTTCGTTCTGTGTCAGTTCAAGGAAGATGTCTTCGAGGGATACTTTCGTAAACTGCATATTCAGGATCGGCATCTTGGCTTCTGCCATCATATAAAACAGTTTTTCACGGATATCCGTCTTTTCTTCTGTTGTGATCACCATACTTACTGTTTTTTCGTTTTCTCCCGGTTTCCACTCTAATTTTTGTATTTCTTCTACGTCGCGCAACATTTTTTCAACATCCTGTTTTTCTCCTTTTACGGTAAGCTCCAGGGTGTTGCTTCCCAGTGAATGGTTCATCAGGTTTTCTGTGGTATCGCTCGCAACCAGTTTACCGTGGTTGATGATCATGATGTAATCACACACAGCACTTACTTCTGACAGAATATGAGAACTTAGTATAATGGTATGTTCTTCGCTGAGTTTCCTGATCAGTTCACGGATCTCAATGATCTGTTTTGGATCAAGTCCTACGGTTGGTTCATCAAGGATGATGATTTCAGGATAGCCGAGGATCGCCTGGGCAAGTCCTACCCGCTGTTTGTATCCTTTTGACAGGTTTTTGATCAGACGGTTTGCCATCGCGGTGATGCCTGTCAGTTCCATGACCTGTTCGATCTGGGTTTCTCTTTCGTTTTTCGGAACTTTTTTGAGTTCTGCAGCGAACTTCAGGTATTCCGCTACCGTCATATCGAAGTACAGCGGTGGCTGCTCCGGCAGGTATCCGATGCATTTTTTCGCAGCTTCCGGCTCCTCAAGGATGTTGTGTCCGTCAATCAGGACTTCGCCGGATGTGGACGCGATATAGCCGGTCATAATGTTCATGGTTGTTGATTTTCCGGCACCGTTTGGACCTAAGAAACCGTAGATCTGACCTTTGTCCACGTGAAATGACAGGTGGTCGCCAGCGGTGTGATCACCGTATTTCTTTACTAAATTCTTCACTTCTATCACAGTTTGTTACCTCCTTTATTGGTATTATTTTTTATACAAAGTGTGATAAAGTTTCGAAATGTTTGTGTTTTCTTTGTGAAATGTTTGTGTTTTTGGATTGTCGGACGCTCAGATTCCTCGTATTCGCCCCAGGTGGCCGGGTCTGCGCTCGGTTTGAGGGGAGGTGAATAGTCGGACGCTCAGATCCCTCGTATCTTCCCCATATGGCCGGGTCTGCGCTCGGTTTGAGCCTGTAGTCTCAAACTCGTGCTCGACAAGCGGCTCATCTGAGGAAGATACGAGGGATCTGAGCTGGGTATTCAAAGCTGGAGAGGAGGTGTGTGGGGAACGTTATTGGCTGATATTTATGGGAGCTGTTGTGGACGGAGATTTTTGGCTTTTTGACTGGAGAATAGCTCAGGAAATGTGCGAGTTAAAATGTGTGGTACGGTGTAGACGGAATGTTATGGGGTGACATTTATGGCCTACATTCAGAGTTGATATTTTAAAATCATTTTCGAAAGAATAGCTTTTATGATTTGTGTAATTTTTAGATGCGCGTAGTAGAAGAATATTCATGGGAGTGATTTTTCTCTGGTCTGTTTTCAGATTCGTATGCCGGACACTTTATATCTGTTCTCTGTCTTTATTTTTCATAGTTTTTCAGATTCAATCGCAGGTTATGTCTTATTTCAGTTTTCAATTTTATGGTATATAACGTTTTGTTTTCTTCCACCAATTTCTAATGATCTTATTTTTTACTTTTCTCGTATTTTCCCTATATTGGCGTTTTTGCTATGTGATCCGATCTGTTTGTTGACTTGTGCAAAGAAACCCCGTTTTGAGCCGTTTTTCGGCTTCTCACGGGGTTTTCTTGAGTTCTTTTGTTATTTAATCGGTTCTTTGGATGGAAGGCCGGCTTTTCTTGGGAATTTTTTGCCGGTTGGTTTGGTTTTTCGAATGACTACGAAGGATCTTTCCATGTCGGTGTCTGCCAGCTGGAATTTTTCGGTTTTTTCCAGGCTGCCGCCAAGGATTTTGATGGCAGTTTTTGCTTCGGTCAGTTCCTCCTGGATTCTGCCGGACTTGTACGGTATGAAGTGACCACCTGTCTTTACATAGGGCAGGCAGTATTCGGATAGCGTACTCAGGTTGGCTACAGCACGTGAGACACACAGATCGAACTGTTCTCTGTAGTCTGCATGACGTGCGTAGTCTTCGGCTCTTCCGTGGATAGCGCGGATTCCGGTGAGACCGAGGGTTTCAATGACGGTGTTCAGGAATTTAACACGCTTGTTCAGGGAGTCGAGAAGGACGATCTCCTGATCCGGAAAAGCGATTTTTAACGGTATGCCGGGAAATCCGGCGCCTGTTCCAAGATCCAGGATTTTCATCGGTTTACTGTAATCACACACTTTGACAGACGCTACGCTGTCCAGGAAGTGTTTGGTGATGACTTCTTCGTATTCGGTAATGGCCGTCAGGTTCATCACTTTGTTCCATTCCACCAGAAGTTCATAGTAGGTCAGAAACTGTTCGATCTGTTTTTCATTTAATGTGATCTCCAGCTCGGCAAGTCCTTTTTCAAACCATGTGGTATCGTATTGAGCCATGCTTGTTCCTTTCTTTTCTTATCGTAACTGTCCAGTACATTCACAGTTACTACCTGCTGAATAGTTACTTCTTATCTTACATTTTTTTCATACTTCTTTCATCTGCGTTAGAGCGTGTTTGAAAAAGGCTTTTCGTGAGCTGCGAGTCCCAGTTTGTGGGAGATTTTATCCGAATGAGGGCGGCGTAGCGGGCTACGGCAACCGAATGAGGGTAAAATATACCGCAAAGTGGGGCTTGCAGATTGCGGAAATGATTTTTCAGACACGCTCTAGTGCTTCTACGGCTTCTCTGATGATTGCCACTGCTTTATCACAATCCTCTTTGTTGATGATAAGCGGTGGGATCATACGGATAATATGAGCTCCGATGGCTGTGATCAGCAGATGTCTGTGCAGACATTCATGTTTCACATCCACACCGGAGATGGTATCGTCAAATTCCACACCAACCAGGAGTCCCTGTCCTCTGACTTCTTTTACATGCGGAAGTGTCTTTAACTGTTCCATAAAATATGCACCTATCTTTGCAGCATTTCCTGCAAGATCCCGATCCAGAAGTTCATTGACCTCTGCCAGCGCTGCCGCGCAGCATACCGGATGTCCGCCAAAAGTCGTACCATGAGATCCCGGGGTGAATGCTTTGGCTACCTCTGCAGTTGCACAGATCGCACCGATCGGCATTCCGCCACCCAGAGCTTTTGCCATAGATACAATATCCGGTTTGATTCCATAATTCATAAAGGACATCACTTTACCTGTTCTGCACCAGCCGGTCTGTACTTCATCGATCAGAAGGAGCATCTGATGTTCATCACAGAATTCTCTCAGTCCCCGCATAAATTCCATGGTTGCCGGATGAACACCGCCTTCACCCTGTACCGGCTCTACCATGATCGCAATGGTATCTTCGGTACATGCATCTTTGAATGCCTGCAGGTTATTGTACTCTGCATAGGTAAATCCATCCGTCATCGGTCCGAATCCGATCTGACATCCGTTATCCGGCTGTCCGGTTGCAGACATGGCACCGAAGGTTCTTCCGTGGAAGCCCATGGATGCGGTTACGATGTTGTATCTCTTCGGTCCGTATTTTTCTACTCCATATTTTCTTGCCATCTTGATCATCGCTTCGTTGGCTTCTGTACCGGAGTTCTGATAAAAGATCTTGTCCATGCCAATGGTAGTGCAGATTTTTTCTGCCAGCAGAGCCTGCGGAATGGTGTAAGGGTAATTAAAAGTATGCATGATATCTTCTACCTGATCCTTCACTGCTGCTACCACTTTTTCATTACAGTTTCCGGCGGAGTTTACAGCGATTCCTGCATAAAAATCCAGATAAGGAGTTCCGTTTTCGTCATACATATACTGATCTTTTGCTGTCTCAGCCAGAAAATCGAATCTCTCATAAGTCTCGATCATATATTTGTCTACTTTGTCTTTGATGTCCTTGGATGTGAGTCCTGTGTCTTTTAATTTCATAGTGTTGTCCTCCCTGATTTTTGTTTATGAAATATGTTTTATAACGCATCCCTGCGGAGCGTGTTTCTCAAGTTATCGCAGCAGTCACCAAAGTCTCATGCAAGCATGGACTTTGACTTGCTGCCCGCGTAAATCAAAACAAAAAGACGGCAGGAAACTGTTTATTCAGCGCCTTTGCCGTCTTTTTATATTTTCTGTTTTTTATTCTATAGCGATTTTCATGAATATTTCTAAAGTTCCGGTTACAGATTTTCTATGATAGCATCTTCGAAAATCTTTAATCCTGCTTCCATCTGCTCATCAGTCATGCACAGCGGTGCCAGAAAACGGATAACATTTCCTGCGGAACCGGCATTTTCAAGAAGCAGACCTTTCTGTAATGCCGACTGGATCAGTTGCTTTACAAATTCCGGATTCGGTTCTTTGCTTTCTTTGTCTTTGACAAATTCCACACCGATCATTCCGCCAAGTCCACGGACATCCCCGATTACGGAATATTTTTCTTTCATCTTTTCGAAAGCTTCTGTGACCACTTTGCCGATATGCATCGATTTTCCACAGTAATCCTCTGCTTTCATGATTTCCATGGTTTTGATGGCTGCCGCACAGGCTAACGGGTTGCCACAGTAGGTTCCGCCGATGGTTCCTGCCGGTGCCGCATCCATAACTTCTGCTCTTGCGGTGATCGCACTGATCGGAACGCCGGCTCCCATAGATTTTGCAGTGGCGATGATATCCGGTGCTGCGCCGGCTTCTTTCCAGTATTCCGATGCGAAGTATTTTCCGGTTCTGCAATTACCACACTGTACTTCATCGGCGATCAGCATGATGCCGTTATCATCACAGATCTTTCTCAGTCTCTTTACAAATTCGATCGGCGCCGGGATGAATCCGCCTTCGCCCTGTAACGGTTCAAGGATAACAGCTGCCACATCACTGGCAGGTGTGGCTTCATCGAAAAGTTTCAGGAATTTTTCGATGTAATAGTCAATAGCTTCCTCTTCGGCGTATCCTTTCGGTGCACGGTACAAATATGGAAATTCCGCACGATAGATGCCTGCCGGGAAAGGTCCCATACCAAGGGCGTAGGCTTTCTTTGCAGTCAGTGCCATGGTCAGGTTAGTTCTTCCGTGGAATGCACCGGAGAAACAGATGATATTATTTCTTCCGGTATAGGCTTTTGCAATCTTGATTGCATTTTCATCTGCCTCGGCTCCGGAGTTTGCAAAATATGTTTTCATCTTGTCACCGCGGCATGGCATTGTCTCATCAAACATCTCTGCCAGTTTTACATATCCTTCATGTACATAGACATTGAAGATGCCGTGGAAATATTTGTCTGCCTGGGCTTTCACTGCCTCAACAACTTCCGGGTTACTGTATCCGATATTCAGAACACCGACACCACCGATCCAGTCAAGGAAACGGTTCCCATCCACGTCTTCCAGCATGGCTCCCTCTCCGCTTCCCATACAGATCGGATAAGTAGTTCCGCACATAGCTTTCGGAATCGCTGCATCACGCCGTTTTAAGAGTTCCGCAGCTTTCGGTCCCGGTACACTTCCTGTTACAATCTCAGGTAATGCTTCTCTTAACATTTCTGTCCCCTCCTTTATGTCTCATTCCTGTGGAATTCTAATCTAAAAAACAAAAAGGCACGATCACAGCTTTTCAACTGTATCGCGCCTTTGCTTGTATCCTATATTATCACACTTTCCTGTTCTTTCCATCGTCACCGTGCACATGGTTTTTGTGCACCGTTCACATTGTTATCTGTTCACCCCGCCTCATTTATTCCAGCAGTTTCCGCAGATTCCGGATCAGATAAGCCAGTTCCCACTGGGTCCGGTTTCTCGTCTCCCCGAGATTCTTCCCGGTGATCTCACTGATCTTTTTCAGATGATATGCCACCGTATTCCGGTGAAGGAAGCATTTTGCTGCCACTTCCTGAATATTGCCGTTTTCTTCGAGATAAATTTTCAGGATCTTCAGGTATTCACTTCCTGTCTCCTGGTCGATCCGCTCCAGCTCTCCCAGGGTCTGTGTCTCATATTCCCATAGTTTTCTCCGATCCGGAACTGCCAGCAGAAGTTTTGTCACACCAATTTCACTCTTCCGACAAAGCGTCTGCTTTTTATCTGCAGCCCAGCGACACAGATAAGAAAGGGTCTGATACTTTTCCCTGAGATTTCCAATCAGCGTTTCTCCCTCACTGACGGCCAGATACATCGCTGTTCCCTCTGCTGAGTTAAGCACACACCGTTTCATCGCATCCAGCACCTGATCCACAATCTCTTTTCGGTATTCCGCCATCACAAGAGTCAGATACCTGTCGTGATGAAAGACTACATGTGTCAGATTCCGTTTTGTAAGAATCTGCTGGCACTGCCTTAAAAAGCGGTAATAAAAGCTGGTAATATCGGTCTTTCCGGAAGCCGGCACATAACACTGCACCATCGTAAGACCGGTATCTCCATGAATCCCCTCTCTTGCCAGTACCGGCAGATACTCTTCTTTCTTTTCCGGAGAGAATACCGCTTTTCGAAAGGCACTCTCCAGATCGTCCTGCTCCTGTTCTGACCGATAGATCAGATTGCACAGTTCCCGGTTAAAGTCAACCAGATGCACTTCCCACGGCAGAACAAACACCGGAAAATCATTGTTTTCACCAAATTCCTGCACTTCTTTTGGCACACTTCGGATATACCGTCCGACATTAAACACCAGACCACTGGCTCCCGTTGCATACACCCGCCGGGTAAATTCCAGCAGCTGTGCATCGTCCGGTTCCTTGATACCGGTAATTACGATCAGTTCCCGTCCTTTTAAGAAATGCACATAATCCATTTCTTCCACCACATGAACCCAGTCCACCAGGTTGGAAAGTCCTTCTCTTCCTGCGACCAGCTTCATATGATAATGATGAAGTGCCACCTCATAGATTTTTTCCAGTGTAGCTGCCATATGCTCACCTCAGATTCTGTCTGTCGTACTGTTCAGAAAAACTTTCTTGCACTGCCTGTGCTGCTTCTTTCTTCTCCAGTTCCTCTTGTTTCAATTCACCCATCTTATCATAATTTTCCAAGAAATAATGACGTTCTCCATATTGTTTGTAGCCAACAACCGTATCCAGATTGACATTCTCCACACTTCTGAAAATATTACTCTCGATAAATGGGTTCGTCTTTTTCAGTGTCCGAATCAGCTGTTTGATCTCCATACGTTTGGATTTTGTTTCTTCGTTATTACAGGTGGTGCAGGTGTCAGTAAATTTACAAGCACACTGAATGAAATGCAGATCGTTATAATCTCTCCACGCCTTGATGCTGTCCTCGCGGATCAGATACATCGGACGGATCAGTTCCATCCCGCCGAAATTGGTGCTGTGCAGCTTTGGCATCATGGTCTGTACCTGTGCGCCGTACAGCATACCCATCAGGATGGTCTCGATGACATCGTCATAGTGATGGCCGAGAGCAATCTTGTTACAGCCCAGTTCCTGTGCGTAATGATAGAGATGCCCTCTTCGCATTCTCGCACACAGATAGCACGGGGACTGATCTACATGGAAGACTGCCTCAAAAATATCCGATTCGTAAATTGTAATCGGAACATTCAGTTTTCTTGCGTTCTCTTCGATCACCTTGCGGTTTTCCGGGCTGTATCCCGGATCCATCACCAGGAATTTCACATCAAAAGAAAACTTGTTGTGCAGTTTCAGCTCCTGAAACAGTTTTGCCATCAGCATGGAATCTTTTCCACCGGAGATACAGACTGCAATGCAGTCTCCTTCTTTAACCAGTTCATACTGATTGATGGCTTTTGTAAATTTGCACCAGATGGATTTGCGAAACTTTTTCCGGATGCTTTTTTCCACATCGGCACTGATGTCTTTTTCCTGATCTTCCCGCATCAGATCCATCAGCCAGGCGATATAACCGCCTTTTAAGCTGACAGCGTCAAAACCTTTTTCCACCAGTTCCGGTACCACTTCCTGGCTGTATTTTCCTCTGCTGCAGCAGATCACCAGTTTTTTGCTTTTATCCACCAGCGGGTTCTCCGCAATCTCTTCCACTTTCAGCGCAACCGCTCCCGGAATCGCACCGTGGGCGATCTCATTATCATCACGGATATCGATGATCTGATAGCTGTCTTTGTCCAGTTGTTTTACTTCCTGTATTGTCATTTCCATTCTTTTTTCTCCCTGTCCTCTTAATGACTTTCCTTATATAAAGAAAAAGATTCAGGGAACTGCAAGTCCCGAAATCTTTTTTTCTCATTTGAAACCCACAATTCTGTGGATTATAGTAGCATGTGATTTCCTACATTGTCAATAGGTTGAGCATCAGCCCTTGATACCGGACTGAGCAACGCCTTCGATGAACTGTTTCTGGAAGATGAAGAACATCACTACCAGCGGCAGTACGGCGAGAACCGCACCTGCCATCTGCATCGGATACTCTGTGGTGTACTGTCCCTGTAAGGTAGACAGTGCAGGTCCCAGTGTCATCTTATTCATAGAAGTGTTGACGATCAGAGGCCACATGAAGTCATTCCATGCAAACTTGATGGTAAAGATGGACATTGCCACGATACCCGGTTTGATCAGCGGCAGCATGATCTGTGCGAAGATACGGAAACGTCCGCATCCGTCCACAATGGCTGCTTCTTCCAGTTCTTTCGGCAGAGACATGAAGAACTGTCTCAGCAGGAAAGTACCGAACGCGCTGAACAGGTTTGGCAGAAACAGTGCCGGGATCGTATCCAGCAGTCCCAGTTTCTGAACGATCTGATACTGTGGCAGAAGAAAGATCTGTCCAGGTACCATCAGTACAGATAACACCAGAATGAAGATTGCATTCTTGAACGGGAACTCGATACGTCCGAACGCATAACCTGCCATAGAGCAGAATACAATCTGTACCAGTGTGGTAACCACGGTGGTAATGATCGTATTCATATAAACAGTTGCAAACGGAATTGCAGAAGTTACAATGGTATGATATGCCGTTGTAACGAATTTTTCCGGGAAAATTGTCGGCGGAATCTTCATCGCCTCACCGGATGTTTTAAATGATGTCAGGATCATCCATGCAAATGGAAATACAACCACGATCACTCCGACCAGGAGGATCAGATGGACGATCAGGTGATTTAGCTTAAATTTACCTTTCATGTTCTCACTCCTCCTTAGTCGTAGTTCACCCATTTCTTCTGTCCGATCATCTGGATCACGGTCACGATCATAATCGCTGCGAAGATCAGAATAGAAATAGCTGCTGCATATCCGTTATAACCATAGTCGAACGCTGTCCGGTAAAACAGTGCCACAACGGTCTGTGTTGCCTCGAATGCCGGACTTGCTTTGCCGATCATCATGTAAACAGTATCAAAAACCTGGAAACCACTGATGATGGATGTAATCATAACGAAGAAGACTGTCGGTGTCAGCATCGGTACCGTGATTTTGAAAAACTGAGTAATTTCGCTTGCACCGTCGATAGCGGCTGCTTCGTAATACACACTGTTGATTCCCTGCATACCTGCCAACAGGATAATCATGTTATAACCAACCGTCATCCAGAGACCTACGATCATAATCATAAACAATGCTGTCTTGGAATCAGTCAGCCAGTTATGACCGGTTCCTCCCATGGCTTTGATAGCGCTGTTTAGGATACCCATCTGTTCATTGTAGATCCATTTCCAGACCATGGCCACAGCTGCAGACATGGTAACCGAAGGAAGGAAATACAGGGTACGGTAAATGGATTTTCCTTTGATCTTTGCATTCAGTAAAGCTGCAAGGAAAGTGGATAACGCCAGCCCTACCGGTACGGTTACGATAACGTATTTCAGGGTATTGCCGAAGGGTCTCCATACTTCTTTGTCACCGATCATTTCTTTGTAGTTCGCAAGACCTACAAAAGTAGACATATTAAATTTGTTTACATCATTAAAACTGAACCAGACATTCTGGATAAACGGCCAGATATAAAACACCAGCAGGCCCAGGGTAACGGGAGCAATCAGGGTATATGCGGCAAGCCAGTCTTTTTTCTCTCTTTTCGCCCATGTTTCTTCGCCGTCTTTACTTTTGCTTTCACGTCAGCCATTCTTTCACCTACTTTATTACTTTGCTAACAGAGCGTCTGCTTCTTCTTTCAGGCCGGAGCAGGCATCTGCCAGTGACATTTCGCCCGTATAAGCTTTTGTTAACCAGGTAGATTCCATATCATACAGTTCTGCTGCTTTGCCGCATACCGGCAGTGGATAAGCTTCAGCGGAGTGGTTTGTATATGCTGCCAGGTTGTACTGCTCATTTGCTTTTGCAAAATACTGCTGTGCGTCTTCTCTTGCGGAGATTACTACACCAGTTTCGCCCTGGATCTTCTGAGCTTCAGAGCTTCCCATCCAGATTGCAAATTTCTCAGCTTCTTCTTTCTGTTTGGATCCTTCATATACTGCGAATCCCAGACCGTTGATACAGTTGTCTTCTACACCATTGAAGGTAGGAACTTCTACACAGTCGATTTTGTCTTTGATGGTATCGTTGGAAGCGTATTCCGGAACCATGTAAGAACCAGCCAGTGTCATAGCGATCTGCTCGCCTTCGAACATGGCATCGGAACCTGTCTCAGACAGAGTAGAAGCACTTGGTGACAGACCGGCATCGATCATGTCGATCCAGCACTGGATACCTTCCTGTGTTTTTGCATCACCGTATCCTGTTTCGGTAGCGTCATCGTTCAGGATCCAGCCGCCGTTTGCGTATACAGTCTGATAATACCATGTCTGGAAGTCAACCGGGCAGGCGAACGGATATACACCATCCGGCAGTTTGTCTTTCAGTTCAGTTGCCAGAGCAACCAGATCATCGTATGTCATATCATCGGTCGGATATTCCACACCAGCCTGATCGAACAGGTCTTTGTTGTACCACAGAGCGTTGGTATCGAAGTCTTTCGGTACTGCGTAGTTTTTACCGTCACGAACATAGTTGTTTACCAGAGTATCCGAGAAGTTATCTTTGATGTCAGAAGAAGCGATTGCATCAGACAGATCATCCAGGATACCACCTTCCACGTAAGAATCCAGATGCAGAACATTCAGCCAGAATACGTCAGGAGCTGTTCCGCCGCCTGCAGATGCTTCCAGTTTTGTCCAGTATTCTCCACCTTTGTATGGTGTCAGCTGGATGCTGATGGATACGTTATCATTTTCTGCTTCATATGCATCGATCATTTTCTGCATGGCATCTCTCTGATTTTCATCCCAGATACCCAGTGTCAGTTCTACTTTGTCACCGGATTTGGAACTTCCCTTGCTGCCGCTGCTGGAAGAATCACTGCTGCTTCCGCATCCTGCCATCATACCTGCTACCATGACAGCAGACATACCCAGTGCTGCAATTTTTTTCATATTTTTCATGACTTTTCTCTCCTTTTTCCTTTGTTGGAATATTCATTGTCGGGTTACTCTATTATGAAAATGAGTAACTGTTCCGTGCTTACGTTGTACTAGCCAAAAGGGTTACCCACTTACATACGTATTTGTTTTAACTATTTATTCTGCATCATTATAACATCTTTTTTTGAAAATGCCATAATTTTCTCAGCCTGATACGGGAAAAGCGGGTATGCACAGCCTTCCTGTACACATGCCCGCTTTGGCTCCCTCTCGTTGTCTTTTCGTATTGAATCGTTTTATTTATGGAAGATCTGGTACGTTTGTTTTCTGAAATCCACCCGTACACCGGTTCCGTCGGAGAACGTTGTCTCCTGTACCATATAATCTCCATTTACCATCTCATGATGCAGCATCTCGCATTTTGCCACCTGTTTATGTAATTCTGTCACTGCCTTGCTACGTTCGATTTCTTCTTTTCGACTCAGTGTTACGTTATCGTCAAAAGCTCCGTCGATATTCGGATAAGCCGCGTCACGGATCAGATAGGGTGCACCGCCATTTAACAGAGCGTACAGCATGTAATCTTCCGCTTCACTTACTTTATCCATCATCCATGGCTGAATCACACAGTCATGGTATACCAGATTATATAACGGTACCGGAACTCCTTCTTTCGGTGTCCCCGGTTTTTTCATCATAAAATCATACGGTGCGTAATGACAGAAAACCAGACTCGGGACTGCCCAGTCGCTTACTTCTTCCGAACTTGGCAGGATACCCTGGGAGAGCAGATACTCAAAGCATCTTCCTCTGAATTCATAACATTCTCTCCGTGTCATGCGATGTTCCGGATTGTCACATTCATCTCCTTCGTTACAGGTGAATACATCCAGATAAGCACCATCCAGCCGAATTCCGTGTTTTTTGATCTCGGTAAAATTGCGCTTCACATAATACGGTGCCTGTGTTGCACACAGATATGACTGTGGACCTCCCGCCCATCTCTGGTGCTCCGGAATACTTCCATCCGGTAATCTGCAGGCATAATTTTCATCAAAACTTGGAGCAGCTTTATAAAAATCTCTGTACTGATCATGGATACCAAACATATAACCACATTCGTGCATGGTATCTGCCAGTTCTTTCATATCTTCCCAGCCACCGGCCTCTTTACACGCCGGCAGGTAATCAGGATGCTGGTTGTCATATCCCGGCTGTGCCCAGCCATCCAGATGAAGATACAGCTTTTCCACTCCCTGCTCATGAAGTTCTCTGATCTCTTTTGTACGCTGTGCAAAAGGTGTCAGATGATTGTTCTTTTCCGGATTCTCCGGATCAAAGAAATCGGAGTTGTGTTGCACCTGGGTTTTGATTCCCTTGTGAACGAAAGCACATCCGATCAGATCGTTGACTGAAGGATTTCTTGCCGCTTTTTCTTCCAGCGTTCTTAATCTTCCCTGTTCGTTTACATAAGACCGATATTCTTTACACAGATCATTGTAATCACAGTCATCCAGGAAAGTATATCGCATCACTCTGCGATAATCCATCTTTCCGAGACTCGGTTCAAAGTATACTCCGACGTGAGTGTATGGACCGCCTGCCGGATGCTCGGCATAGTATCCTGCATTCCACGGTGTGGTGCAGATTGCGATATACCCCTGTCTGTCTTTTACCTGACCGAACCATGGCATATATCCGCCTGCTGTTTCAAAGAATCCTGCAAACGGAATCGCAGACAACGGTATCTCCCAGTCATTCGGAATCAGAATACCCTGCTGATGTGTCAGCAGCGTATACCAGCTGTCTTTCTTTTCTTCAAAAGCCATCTGACCCGGCCAGAGTACTTTTTCAACCTGAAGCCCTTCTTCTTTTAACGGAACCCATTCGAAATATACCTGTTCTGTGGTATCTTCCATCCAGATCAGTGTCTCAAAAGCATACGGATAAGTCACGCCGTCTTTTTCAAATCCCTCAAAACAGCTTCGGATTCCGATGCCGACACCCATAGTATAGGTTTCATGGGTGATGGTTACTGCATCCAGAAAAGAAAAGCTTCCTTCTTTACAGATCAGTTTCGGCTGAAAGCCATCCGCCCATTCCCAGCGTGTCTGATCCTTTTCTACCGTCACCGCCAGAGTCTCCTGACAGAAACAGACTTTCGTATTTCCTCTTTCAATTATCATCATAGGTGTTTGCCTCTTTATTTTTTTCCTTTGTCAACTGTTCGTCCTTGTCCCTCAGACAGTTGTTTTTGTTTTATTCATTATAACCAGTTTTTTCGTTTTTGAGTTGTCTTATTGTGTACTCTTATTGTCTGATTGCGTATGCTTTTTAGCGTTTTATCATGATAAAGCGCTTATTTTGCACGAAATCAGGCCGATCCTTTTGTTGTGGATTACCCTGTTCTCTGGTAAAATAGGGGTATTCGGAGGGATGTGTTCACTTATGACTTATATTGAAACAAAGCTGAAACGCGAGATTGTGATTGATTCGATCATCACGATTCATTATTTTGAATATATGCGGGATTTTGTATTCCGTGGGGAATCCCATGATTTCTGGGAATTTATGTATGTTGATAAAGGCAGTGTGATCGTTCAGGGCGGAGAACATCAGTTTACACTTCACGCCGGAGATATTATTTTTCATGAACCAAATGAGTTTCATGCGATCCGCTCAGTCGGAAATTCTTCACCAAATCTTGTTGCTGTCTCTTTTGTCAGTCATTCTCCGGCAATGGGTGAATTCCGTGGAAAAAAGATGACATTAAATATGGAGGAACGGACGTTGGTTTCCCACATTCTCGACACCGCCCGGAAAGTATTATCCACACCGATGAATATTCCTTCCGTGGAACAGGTCAAGCTTCGGGCGGATGCACCGATTGGTTCCCAGCAGATGATTCTGCTGTATCTGGAGCTTTTTCTTGTCACAGTACTTCAAAATGATGCAAAGCCTGATGTTTTTCCGCGCCGGCGGATCACGGGGACGTTCGTGAGTCCGGTGGAACTTTCGGGAACACGGGAGAAGCGCTTACAGGAAATCACAGAGTTTATGGAGTTTCATATCTGCGACCAGCTTTCGCTGGATCAGCTGTGTGAGCATTTTTCGCTGAGCCGTTCTTCGATTCAGAAACTATTTCAGAAGGAGAAGGGATGTGGTCCGATGGAATATTTTAACGGACTGAAGATTCAGCGAGCAAAGGATATGATCCGAGACGGACGGAAAAATCTGACGGAGATCGCAGGGTTTTTGTCTTATAGTTCGCTGCCTTATTTTTCGAAGCAGTTTAAGAAGGCTACGGGGATGGCGCCGATGGAGTATGCTTCTTCGGTGAAGGGAATTACGCAGGCGTTGAAGGGGGAAAATTCTTGAGTTTTCTTATTTATCGGCTCCGCGGACGCCAAGAAACCGGGGCAGGAGCGCCGGATCTCAAAGCTTGCCCTAAACGCCCACAAAGTGTTCCCCTTTCTGATCCCGCACTCCCGCCCCGGTTTTTCAACTGGTGGTTGATGCCACTGGGGACAGAGTTTTTG
>ENA-OQLI01000840-OQLI01000840.1-human-gut-metagenome-genome-assembly--contig:-NODE-840-length-30115-cov-4.098473_pt1 | contig 30115 bp, 22 predicted proteins | sample MGYA00242805_ERZ504812 | MGnify/ENA primary metagenome ERZ504812 (study PRJEB26092, sample SAMD00036430) | human gut metagenome | host: Homo sapiens | study: EMG produced TPA metagenomics assembly of... | reverse complement strand
ATGTATGCATTGAACGTCTTGGCTTGTGCCGGTCTTGCTGTAGCGTTCGCTATCGCGTCTGCGGCCCTACCATCTTCCTGTTTAGCCCGTTTAAATTCCTCTGATGCTTTATTAACTGCCGAAACATCAACTGAGGCACGGCACTGGGTAAGCGAAGTAGGCATATTTACTTTATTGACTTGATTGTCAGTATTAATCCCGAACGCCGCCCCTGCTGGAGCTACTAGAGCAATACCGGTTCCGGCTGCCACCGCTAGTTTAGTAACCCGTTTTTGTGCCATGAGATTCCCCTTAAATGAGTTATTTATCGGCGCCAAACACGCCAGGTTTTCGAGTTAGCACTAAGGCGCTAACCATACTTTTAACTTCTCTATAATCTTCCCATCTTTTGACACTAAAAGTCCAGCTAAAAGCGGGAAATACTGTCATTATCTGAGAGAAGAAAATCACTATTTAGTAGGCTGCAAATAGCGTTTATCTAAAGCCCGGATATTGCTTAAATTATTCTGGCTCCTAGACTGGGAACGTCCTAGGAGCCAGAATAATCTATTTATTTATTTTTGAAGCCAATCACTGGGTAACGACTGGGTTCACAGATTGTTGAGGAACCAGGTCCTCGTCCCTAAGGACGCGGTTCCTCTCGGGACCGTTAGGTTAAGAAAACGCAAGTTACCCAACGGAGTAGGCAGGTAGCTTCAACTCGTAAAGCGAAGCTGACATGAACGAAGTGAGCCAGAACTGAACGGTGGGACGAATCTTCTTGCCCTTCATCTCGGGAGTAAGAGTCAAAGTGTCCCCAGTTCCAACTTTCTGATCGTTCTGATCTTTCCAAATAACATCACTGTGGCGTGCCACCGAATCGGAGTTACCCTGCAAGCTAACCTTTGCAATCAGCTTGTCGCCCTGGCGGATTACCTTGTCTTCATCGAATCCGTAGTATTCCAGCTTCATCGGTTCAGAAATCGAGGTTCCAACCGGGTTAGTGACCTTCAGGCGGAAGCGTAAGGACTCAGCCTCGGCGCGGTTAGCAATCGGAGCAGACCGTAGCAGTCCCCATTTATCTTCGGTGCGAGCACCGGGAGCATAGTCCAAATCATTTGCGGTGCCATAGAAAGTGTGGCTGTCGGGAATACGGAACTTGTCTTTGACATCCTCCCAAGTCCTACCGGCATCTTTGGAACGCTGCCACTGATATTTCATTCCGGTAGAGCCCTGCACGGCGAGCTTAGCCGGCTCGGAATATCCACCCTGAGCAACCCGGGGAGCAGCGTAAACCTTGATTTGCGGAGCCATGCGAGTTGCGGAAATCATCGGGTCGAACAGTTTTACCGTGTAGGTGTAAGAGCTGCGAGTAGCGCCCTTAATCCCGGAAACGCTGACCGTGTAGTCACGCGAGCCATCAGTTCCCACCGGAAGGTCGGTAATCTTCGCCATCTTGATTAGGAGGGTGTTGTAGTAGTTCCAAGTCCCCGGACCTTTGCCGTTTTGGTCATTGCTGAGGACGGTAATCGGAACTTCCGCGCCATTAGGACCGGTAACCCGTACCCGAGCCTGAGAGAGGTCAGGACGGTCAAACTTGCTTTCACCCCGGAAAGAAATGCTCCAACGTTCCACATCATCACGGTCGTCACGATTGGTGGTCAGTAGTTGGTAGGGGAAGTAACCAGCCGAAGGCCAAGTCATAATTTCGGGCTTGTAGGCTTTATCATTCGCGATTTGTTTGTTATTGAAATCAGGGGTGCTTACCAGGTGATTTCCGGAAACTACTATCGCGTTGTAACCATCAACGTTCCCGTAGGAGCTGGTAGCCAAAGTGGGATCCATTAGGGCAATGCGGTGTCCGAGACGGTCATTAGAGCCAACCTTGGTCATAGTGGAAGCACCTAGGTTGGAGGGATCAATGAAGTACCAAAGAATCTGTTCAGCAGGAGTCTGGCCGGCACTATCAGAAAGATTAGAGATATAGGCTCCGGTTTGAGCTTTAAGGCTGTAGCATTTGGAGTTTTTCTGTACCGAGTGGCTAAGGCGACCATTGGCAGACATATTAAGAGCGGCTTGCTGAGCGTAATCTTGCAGTCCGGAAGTCATATCCATTTTGACCGCTTCGGCTCCGTTTAAACCCCGGAAGTAGTTTAGGGCGCGAGCCACCGAGTTGGCTGTAGTAGGATTAGCAACCCCGGCTCGGCAGTTCTTGGAGTCGGCACCATTATTGGGGCTTTCCGGGTAGTTGGTATCGGCAATATCGCTCAGGTAGCGGGCGCGAACCTCTTCCCGGTTGTTGGTATTAATCGCATTCGAAGTGGCTACGGCAGAACCGGTGGTAGAGGTTGCGGTGAAAAAGGTAGCTGCGTCAGCTAGGTTTACCCCGGCGGCAACTACTCCGGCGACTAGAACACCAACGGCCAAAGTCTTGGCGTGCTCTTTCCACGTTTTCATCGTAGATCCATTCTCTGCGTTTTCCTGGTTTGGAAATCAAATCCTTTGATTCCCGTGAACGTCGCTTCCTTTGCTTCGTTCATTAACTATTATCCATGAAAACGCACATGCTTTAAAGCGAAAATGTTTGAAAATGAAAGTTTTACACCCGGTAGGGACTATTTGCGAAAACTTACCAACCATAAAGTAGGTTTGACCTGCAATATTAGAATGTTTTCAGATAATTTCAGGTTTTTCAGCACCTTGGGGATATATTGTGAAGTCCGTCATATCGAATTTTAACCATTTGAATAGTTTAATGAAGATTTTAATGCTAAAAACGTAGCCACCTGCGTAAATAAGCGGTAATCTTCAATTCTCTCATCTTAAATTAAATGAAACTCAGTCGTCCCACCCCTACAACTTCCTCACATGAGTACATACTCACCTAAACGGCTTAACCAGTTAAGCCCTCACAACATTTAGTTATTTTCATCTTTCGCTCCTTTTATGAAATTCTTTCCATCTACGAGCTAACAAGGCGCTAACTTAGCTGGTTAAATGATGTTTACCTCGAAACTAGCTACCAGAAATGGACACGCTCATAAACACCATTTGCTTCCCCTCGGCATAAGCAATGTATATATAAGGTATAAAGGTGAGTTATTAACCAAAAGGAAGTGGCAGCTTTGAGCGCTAAAAAACTGGTAATCGTAGAATCTCCAGCTAAAGCTCGCACTATTAGCGGATACCTAGGTGCTGACTACCAGGTAGAAGCCTCAGTGGGGCATATTAGGGACTTGCCACAACCGTCTGCCCTACCAGACAAACTCAAACAAACCGGTTACAAGAAGTTCGCGGTTGATGTAGATGACAACTTCCAGCCCTACTATGTGGTTAATCCTGACAAAAAGAAAACGGTAGCCACCCTACGTAAAGATTTAGCGAAAGCTGAAGAACTCTACCTCGCAACCGATGAAGACCGCGAAGGAGAAGCGATTGCCTGGCATCTGCTGGAAGTACTTAAACCCAAGATTCCAGTAAAAAGAATGGTTTTCCATGAGATAACCCAAGAAGCTATTGAACGCGCCCTCGAAAACACCCGCGATATTGACACCGATTTAGTATCCGCTCAGGAAACTCGCCGGATTCTAGACCGTCTATATGGCTACGAAGTATCCCCAATTCTATGGAGAAAAGTTGCCCGCCACCTATCCGCTGGCAGGGTACAGTCGGTAGCAACCCGCCTGGTAGTACAACGCGAACGCGAACGCATCGCCTTTATACCCGCCAACTATTACGATTTAACCGCCACTTTTAGCGCCAATGGGGAAGATTTTTCTGCCCGCGCCCTCGAAATGGATGGGGTACGCTTCGCACTAGGACGCGACTTTGATGACCACGGACAATTAAAACGCCAAGCCACGGTGATGGACCAGGCACTGTGGGAAAAACTCTGTGCGGCTTTAGAACAAAAACCCACCTGCCAGGTAACTTCTATCGAATCAAAGCCCTATACGCGACGTCCTGCACCCCCCTTTACTACCTCTACACTCCAACAAGAAGCCGGACGAAAACTAAGGATGTCGTCGCGGCAAACCATGGCGGTTGCGCAATATCTTTACGAAAACTGTTTTATCACCTATATGCGTACCGACTCGACGGCGCTTTCAAGCCAGGCAATCTCGGCTGCTCGCCGTCAGGCAAAGAACCTCTATGGCACTGACGCTATCCCCGAAAAACCCCGTTTTTATGCGAAAAAAGCCAAAGGGGCGCAAGAAGCCCATGAAGCGATTCGCCCCGCTGGAGATAATTTCCGCACCCCTGAACAGGTGCGTTCCTTGCTCAGTGACCAGCAAGCTGCCCTCTACGAACTGATTTGGAAACGCACCTTAGCCTCGCAAATGAATGATGCGAGCGGGACTACCGATACAGTTAGGGTAAGCGCCCATATTAATTTAGAGAACACCCCTCACGAACTGGTGTTTACCGCCTCGGGAACCGTGATTACTTTCCGGGGTTTCCTGGCCGCCTATGAAGAAGGTAAAGACAAATCCCGCTACGCTAGCAGCGACACTTCCACGGCTCTGCCCAAACTAAGCGAGGGACAAGAACTAGCGTTTAACGAGGTAGACAGGGAAAAAGCAGCGCATGTGACCAGCCCGCCTCCACGGTATACCGAAGCATCCTTGGTGAAAACCTTAGAAGAAAACGGAGTAGGGCGACCCTCCACCTATGCCTCGACTATCGGGGTAATTATTGAACGCGGGTATGTGCGCCGCGCCGGGCAAGCCCTGATTCCCTCTTGGCAAGCATTCGCGGTAGTGCGTCTCCTGGAAGAAAATCTCGCTTCCCTCGTAGACTACGATTTCACCGCCACCATGGAGGGCTACCTGGATCAGATAGCCGCCGGCGAACGGGACGGAAAAGAACTATTGGCACACTTTTATTTTGGAGGTGGCGCTTCCGGAGAATTTTGGGCACGTGGTCTTAAAGATACGGTCGAAGGTCTAGGGGACATTGATGCCCGCGACCTGAACTCTATTCAGGTACTTAAAGGGATAAACGTGCGGGTAGGACGATACGGTCCCTATTTAGAGGACGCAGAAGGCAAGCGCGCCTCAGTCCCCGAGGATTTAGCCCCCGACGAGTTAAATGCCGAAAAAGTTTCAGAACTGTTTACGATTTCGGCAGATACCGGTCGGGAACTGGGTAAAGATCCCGAAAATGGGAACTTGATTTTAGTAAAGAACGGGCGCTACGGCCCCTACTTTACCGAGGTATTACCCGAGGACGCCCCCAAGAGTGCTAAACCTCGTACCGCCTCCCTATTTAAAACCATGTCAATTGAGAGCGTCGGTCTAGATGATGCCTTGAAATTACTTTCGTTGCCGCGAATCGTGGGCAAAGATCCCGAAAGCGAAACCGAAATTACTGCGCAAAACGGCAGGTATGGCCCATATTTGAAGAAAGGGACGGATTCGCGCTCGCTAGAAACCGAAGACCAGATTTTCTCAATCACGCTCGAGCAAGCCTTAGAGATTTACGCTCAACCAAAGACCCGACGCGGTCGCACCGCAAAGCCGCCGTTAAAGGAACTAGGAACCGATCCGGTCTCCGGCAAACCGGTAGTGATTAAGGACGGGCGTTTTGGTCCCTATATTACGGACGGCACTACCAATGTGACGGTTCCGCGCTCGAACACCATTGAAGATATTGACGCTGAACAAGCCTATACCTTGCTAGCTGATAAGCGGGCGAAAGGACCGGCTAAAAAACGCGGGACTCGCAAAACCACCAAAAAGACCACCACAAAGAAAGCCACCGCCAAGAAACCGGCGAAGAAAACTGCAACCAAGAAAACTACCGCGAAACGGGCTACCGTCAAGAAATCCGCAGCTAAAACCGTAAAGGAACAGTAGATACTATCCCGTCAGCATTAGTCAGAATTGCCCGTCTACCGTGGTTGGGGCACAGCGACGCCTCAGCGCCTCCTTTGCGCCCCCAGCCAACTTAGTAGGTAGTGCGCTCGGCTTGACGCATAGTGAAACCCCGACCAGTCTTTGAGTTCCAACAGTCCACGCCAGTGTATTGACCGACTTCACAGGCGTAGTCGCCATTGTAATAGATGGTGCCATAACTGGCTTCTACTTGCGGATCGGTTCCGTTACCAGGATCGCAATGTTGATTTACTCCGCTAATGTTTAGCTCAATTGCCCAGATGTCATTACAGCCTTTTTCCCACTGCCGTTCACCAATCTGGCAATACACTGAATCTCCATTCATCAGGCAAGCAATATTTTTGGTGGGGGTGAAGAAACCATGACTTTCGTAAACCGCATCGGAGGGTATCGGTCTAGCTGCTGGTGTGGGATTTTCAGTGCTGGTCACCGTGGTTTCTACCACCGTGGAGGTACGGGTAGTTTCACTCTCAGACTGACCGCTAGCAGCCTGCCCTTCGCTCTGTCCTTTTGAGGAAATAATCCAGGTACCCACAATCGCTAAGCCAATCAAGGCGAAAACCAGCAGCACTGTCAAAATAATTATCCCCCAACTGCGCTTAGGTTTCTGCTGTATAGGAGCGCTCTGGGGATAGCTCTGCGCTGCCGGGTCAGGATAAACGGGATAGGGCGAATAGCTGGGCGCAGGTGTAGTCATGATTGATTGTCGAGGTCTGGGGGAATAGCCTGGCGCAGAATAAGCCTCTGGTGGCATCACTGGGGGAACCATGCGCGTTGCAGACTCGTCATATGAGGACGCAGCTACCGTAAAATCGCTAGGGGGCAGACTTCCCAACCGAGTTGCATCTACGTCAGCTAATTGGGTCTCGGTTCCCAGCTCAAATTGGTTTGCACTCTCCTGACCAAGACCGTTTCCTTCAGTAGATTCTTTGCTACCAGCTGCGATATCGGTTAGGGCTTCCGGTTCTACTACCGGGTTTTCCGGGGTTTGTTCCTCGTTTGGTTGCGGGGAATCGTTCGCGTCCTCTTGGGCGTTGTCTATCTCATCCGCTTCCTCCTGGGGAGCAAAAGCGCTATGAGATGAGCCCGTCTGATTAGACCGCTCTGGTCCACTATCTGGTGAGCTTTCCGGTTCAAACGCACCTGGAGATGCCGGGATTCGCCCTGCCTGCCCTAAGGCTTCTAAACCCGATAGACCGTTACGGCGCGCCTGTACTACGGCTTTCACCCGGTCATCGCCCACGTTTTCTAACCAATTGAGCAAGTCTGGATAGGCGTTCGGGTTCGCCGCGACCTCTGCATAAACCTCGGGATGTTGCGCAGATATCTCGAATAGTTGATTTGCGTCGGTTTCGGGCGCTAATGCGCGTTCGCGCAATTTCTTTAAATCATCACTATCAGTCATGGCTTACCTTTAGGTTGGGAAAACACTGCTCCTATTCTAACTAGCATTTAATGGCGGCGTACAGCGCTTACCTAATAAATCAGTTAAACCCGAAAGCAGTAAAAATCGAAAGCCGCAACAAGTTAAGGGAATAGTGTTTAAGGTTGCGAATAGGGCGTGCAGCTTTCCGCCCCGAACGCAGCGGGCACGACGGACGAGTTTTAATCTCTTTCCCACCTAAGCGGGACGGAAAGAAAACTTTTCAAATCCCAAATCTTCGATTTCCTTAGCCCAGGTTTTTACTTGGCTATCCCAACCTTGAGCTTGCGCCTGAAAATCTGGAGAGGCTCCCAACTCGCGCGCCTGCTGTAAAGCAAAGTTTTTTACCCCTCGCGCCGCCAAATCTCGCGCCAAATCCACCACTTTTCCGGGGTGACCTGGGTAAACAGTTAGGCGTACCTCGTAGTCGATACCCCTGGACAACACGGCATCTAGGCAGGTGAAAGCCTTATGCGCGCCGGCTACCCCAGTTACTTGCCGGTAATCGGCGGGTAAGGCTTTAATATCTAGCCCCACCCAATCGAGCAAACCTGCCGCCAACATTTCTTGCAGGCGCGTCGGATAAGCCCCCGCCGCGTGCAGCCCCACCTGGAAACCTTGCGATTTCACCCAGCGCGCTGCCGGGATTATCGCCGCCTGCGCTAGCGCTTCCCCGCCGGAAAACACTACCCCATCCAGGAGACCTTGTCTGCGCCCTAGTAACTCCTCTAGCTCTGCAAACGGGACTGCGCCGGGTACTAAAAAATCTAAGATTTCGCAGTTTTGACAGTAGACACAGCGCCAAGGACACCCCTGGCAAAACACGCTCGCCACAATCTTTCCCGGCCAGTCCACAGTAGAAAATGACACTAGCCCCGCGATATTTAACTGGCGGGCTCGCCCTAACAAACTAGGTTGGGAGGGCAGCGAAAAATCAGACACCGGCTAACTCTTGCGAGAAAGTCGTGCGCTCTGCATATTCGCTCTTCTTGCCCTTGTTGAAGGAAGTCACCGGGCGGAAATATCCCATAACCCGAGTCCACACTTCACAGGGCTGCTCGTGGTTGCCTTCGGCGGCACATTTCGGGCAGTCGAAATGTTCACCCGACAAATACCCATGAACTGGGCAAATCGAGAAAGTGGGAGTAACCGTAATATAGGGCAGCTTAAAGTTCGCGAGCGCCCTGCGCACCAGGTTCTTACAGGATTCAGCCGAATTTACTGCCTCCCCCATATACAGATGCAACACGGTTCCCCCAGTGTATTTACCTTGTAGCTCTACCTGTTCTTCCAAAGCCTGGAAAGGATCATCGGTATAACCTACCGGCAGCTGCGAAGAGTTGGTGTAGTAGGGGGCCTCCGCCGTTCCTGCCTGGATAATCCCGGGAAAGCGTTTGGCGTCCTCTTTCGCAAACCGGTAAGTAGTGCCCTCGGCTGGGGTAGCCTCCAGGTTATAAAGATGCCCGGTTTCTTCTTGCAGCTGCACCATCCGACCTCTAATATGATCTAGCAGTTCAGCGCAGAGTTTATGTCCCGCCTCGCCGGTAATATCTTCCGCGTCATCGGTAAAGTTACGCACCATCTCGTTCATTCCGTTTACCCCAATAGTGGAGAAATGGTTGTCAAGAGTGCCCAGGTAACGGCGAGTATAGGGGAAAAGACCGGAATCCATATGCCAGGAAATAACTTCCCGTTTCTTCTCTAAAGATTGGCTGGCCAGGTCGATTAGATAATCTAGGCGTTTGGTAAGCCCGCTTAAATCCCCCTTATAGAGGTAGCCGAGGCGCGCCATATTGATGGTCACAACCCCCAAGGAGCCGGTTTGTTCTGCTGAACCGAACAACCCATTGCCTTGTTTTAAGAGTTCGCGCAGGTCTAGCTGCAAACGGCAGCACATGGAGCGAATCATATGGGGATCCAGGTCAGAGTTCAGGAAGTTCTGGAAGTAGGGCAAACCGTATTTAGCGGTCATGGCGAACAGGCGCTCGGTGTTGGGTGAATCCCAATCAAAATCGGGGGTGATGTTATAGGTGGGAATAGGGAAAGTGAACACCCGTCCATCAGCGTCCCCGCCGGTCATTACCTCGATAAATGCCCGGTTAATCATGTCCATTTCTGCTTGCAAATCCCCATAAGTGAAATCCATTAATTCCTCACCAATCAGGGGGTTTTCATCTGCGAGGTCATCGGGGCAAGTCCAATCAAAAGTGAGGTTAGTGAAAGGACATTGGCTGCCCCAGCGGCTAGGCACGTTCAGGTTGTAAATCAGTTCTTGCATACATTGGCGAACCTGCTGGTAATCCAGGTTATCTTTGCGGATAAATGGAGCCATATAGGTGTCGAAGCTAGAGAATGCCTGGGCGCCAGCCCACTCGTTTTGCAAAGTTCCCAGGAAGTTTACGATTTGCCCGCAGGCGGAGGAAAAATGGGTGGGAGGATTCGAGGCAATTGCTCCTGGAACCCCGTTAAATCCTTGCTGTAATAGCTGCTTTAGAGACCAACCGGCACAGTACCCGGCAAACATATCTAGGTCGTGGATATGGTAGTCGCCCTCGCGGTGCGCCTTTCCAATTTCGGGTGTATAAATCTCGTTTAACCAGTAGTTAGCGATAATTTTTCCCGCAGAGTTGAGAATCATTCCCCCTAGGGAGTATCCCTGATTTGCGTTTGCGTTTACCCGCCAATCAGCTTTGGATAGATACTCATTAACGGTTTGAGCAGGATTAACCAAGTTTTTATCTTGAGTTTGGGGTGCCATTTTTTCCTTCTTTTTTCCTTCAGCTCTGGGGCTTTTTAGCCACTGTTACCGACTATAGGTGCAATCAGAGCGAGGGAAGCAGCGACACACGAGATATAGTAGGTTTCCTAAATGCTAACCACTAGATATTGTGGTTTCAAGATTTCTCTCATATTCCCAGGCTACGACGCAAATGAAGGCAGCATTTTAGAATACGACTTTCATCTACCTGCACAAACGGTTTAGGTATAAAGCCCTAGGCGGTAGAGGAGGGGTTTTTCACAGGTCGCAACCCCGCCCTCGCCACTTCAAAAACAAAAATCCAGCAGACCCCCAGCAGGGCGAGCACCGTTCCTGCACTCAGGGCGAGAGCGAGCGGGTGGCGCGAGGCAGCCAGGCGACTCAAATCGCTGGTAACCGTACCCGCCGTGAAGTAGCCTTGCCCCGAGGTAAGCCTGAAATAACAGTGGCTGACTATTACTACCCCCAGCAGAGCTACTACCGCTGCCAGCACAGTCAAGATTCGTCCTCGCCCCAATGCCCGCTGACCACGTTCATCACCAAGCTCAAGCGGTGAAAGTAGGAGCGCAAAAACTGTAACCACACAAATTGCGGCGAAAACATCCGAGGGGCGATGCCAACGCGCCACAATCACCGCCAGCGCCACCAGGAACAACACTAGAGCCGACAGGTAGGTAGCCAGCTCGCGCCACTTAGAAGCCGAAACCATTACCAAAGCTACGGCAGCAGCCCCCGCCGCCGTAGTGTGACCAGAGGGGAAAGAGTTAGTCATATAGTAGGTGACCCCTAGCGCCGGACGAGAAAGCAGCATATGTTTAAGCACCTGGGTAGTAACTGTCGCCGCCACCACCATTATCAACATTCGTACCCCTAACGCGAAACGCCGCCTGAACAGTGCTACTATTACCGCAGCCGCGATTAAAGGCGCCAAAATAAACCAGTACCACTCCCGCAGTAACACCTGATCCCAGGAAGCGAAAGAAGCGTTCAAATCGGAGAGGGTAAACATCGTCAAAGTGTCCACTACCTGACCGGTGCGAGTGCAAACAAATATGAAATAACAGAGCACTAACAGCATTGCGGCGGCACAGGATGCTGAAAAACGACGCACATAACCTGGCGTTAGATTACTTTCCGACCTGCTATTCATGGTTTAACCTTATTTTGTCACCTGCTAGATTTCTACAATCAGCAAGTACCTACCAACGAATGTTATCCAACTATCTTGCAGTAAAAGGAGGCGCTGGTGGCTATCTCGGATTTGTTAGCGCACTTGCGTTCCTTAAACGTTGAACAGTTACTGCATGAAAAGACCCTGCCCGCTCAAAGAGCCAGTTTTGCTCCTTGGCCACCTTGGGTTAGCGAAAACCTGCGTAATAGTTTTGTTCAAAATGGGATAGAAAAACTATGGGAACATCAGGCAACCTGCGTAAACACTCTACATGAGGGTGGGGACGTAATCCTTACTACCGGAACAGGATCGGGCAAATCTTTAGCCGCCTGGCTGGCGTTCTTGGCGCGGCGCGAAGGCGCTAACCCAGGCGACAGTTGTCTCGATAACGTCTCGCCTACGGCTCTTTATATTGCGCCCACCAAGGCACTTGCCCGCGACCAGGCAACTACTTTAACCCAGTGGAATGGGCAAGCAAATCTAGATTTGCAGATTGCGCCAGTAGATGGCGATTCTTCTTCCCCGGTGAAAAAGTGGGCACGCACTCACGCCGATATTGTGCTCACTAACCCCGATTATTTACATTTTGCTATTTTGCGCTCACACCAGCTTTGGCGACCGTTCCTGCGCGGTCTGTCCCTGGTGATTATTGATGAGGCTCACTATTATCGGGGCGTATTAGGCGCTAACGTAGCCTTGATTTTGCGGCGCTTGCGCCGCCTCGCCCGCCTGTATCATGCGCAGCCAACTTTTGCGCTGCTATCGGCAACTACCGCCAATCCGGCAGTTCACGGACGTAATCTTTTAGGAGGAGGGCGTACCCTGCGGGTCATTGACCGCGACACTTCCGGCTCGGGAAGCCGGACGGTATTGGTGTGGCAGCCAGGGAAAATCCCCGTAGAAGATGAGGAAAATCAGCCACGTTTTCCTGCTATCTGGGAGAGTGCTCGCCTAATGGCGGAGCTAGTAAATTGCGGAGGGCGAGTAATCACTTTTGCGCCATCTCGGCAGGGGGTGGAAACTATAGCTCAACTTGCGCGCGACCATTTAAGTACCCGTAACCCTCTTTTGATGCCGAAAGTTGCTGCCTATCGTGGCGGCTATTTACCTGAAGAGCGCCGCCAGCTAGAAAAGGATTTACGCAGCGGGAAGCTGCAAGGATTGTCGGCAACATCTGCCTTGGAGCTGGGGATTGATATTTCCGGTCTTGACTGCACTGTTACCTGCTCATGGCCGGGCACGCGCGCCAGTTTCTTTCAGCAAATAGGCAGAGCTGGGCGGGCTGGTAAAGATGGTATCGGTATTTTTGTGGTTTCAGATAATCCCCTTGATGACTTTTTGGCTCACCATCCAGAAGAGATTTTCCGCCCGGTAGAAACTATAGTTTTCGATACCGAAAATCCGTTTGTACTGGCTCCTCAGCTTTTATGCGCAGCCGCCGAGAGCCCTTTAACCAGTAAAGATGCTGACCTATTTGGGCAAGCAAGCGAACAGGTGACCAAGGAACTACTTGAACAAGGATTACTGATAGCTAGACCCGGGGGACTTTGTTTTGACATCACCAAGCCGTTTTCCCCTTGGGAAAAAGTTAGAATCCGCGGCGAGAGTGGACAGGTTCAGATTATTGAGTCCCAGAGCGCGCAAGTACTGGGCACGGTTGATAGCAAACGCGCAGATAGCGTCTTACATCCGGACGCTATTTATGTGCATCAAGGGCGTGTTTGGCAGGTTTTACGGCGTGAAGAGGACGTAGCGGAGGTAGTTGCGGGGCCAAAGAATCTGCGAACTCGCCCAAATACTGACACCAGCATTTCAATACTTTCTGAGCAAGCAGATCCGCTTAGTGTTCCTGCGGGTATCAGCTGGCATTATGGACGTATAGAGGTTCAAACCACAGTTACCTCTTTTGATTTGCTGCGTCTGCCCCGGCACGTATATCAGGCGACTTTCCAATTGGACTGCCCTACCCGGGCGTTTCAAACTACCGGCACTTATTTCACCTTGAATGAAGAGGTTATTAAGCACTTACATTTTGATGATCAGCAATTGTTGGCAGGGGCTTTACATGCCGGTGAACACGCCCTGATTGGAATGCTTCCCCTGGTCGCGACCTGTGACCGTTGGGATTTGGGGGGACTTTCACTGACGCAACACCTACAGACAGGCCTGCCAACAGTGTTTATCTATGATGGCACTTTGGGGGGAGCTGGTTTTTCGCGCCACGGGTTTCATCAGTTATCCTCCTGGCTGGATTTAACCTATCAACAGGTCGCGCAGTGTTCCTGCACCCAGGGGTGTCCTCGGTGTATTCATTCGCCTAAATGCGGCAATGGCAACGAAATGCTTTCTAAATCAGGGGCTCGCGACCTTCTGGAGTACCTGCGCGAGAGCTTTTATGAAACCATCAGCTAACCAGGAGAGTTTTTCTGGGGTCACAACCTTTTGCTGCCTAGAAATCTCATCTAGCTGCGCCCTGATTTAGGGCTATTTCCCGCCAATCCCCTGCTTGCCGCCCGCTAAATAACGACTTATAACCGCTATTACTGTCCGCATTTACAAGGTATGCGCCGTTAGTGGCTAATGCCAGTTATATTTCACCGGACCGGCTCTAGAATGTGCCGAGACCTGCCAGTTGGAAAGGGCGCTAACGCTCACCTGTACTCGCACGTCCTTTTCGCCCAGTTCACAGGAATCTAAAGCAACTTGATTTTGATGTGCAACTTGTTCAGCTAGGACGCAAGGGGAGGTTTCACTGCCATAAAAGTGGGCGCTGGCGGCAGCTAAAGCCGCAAAATCGGCACCTGTTTGGGCACGGGCTTTCGCTGCCAATGCTCCATTCAATACCGCGATTCCTGCCACTAATGCCACCAGTAAACATATAAATCCCACTGCCCAAATGGTGGCGGAACCTTCCTCTAGAGCTCTAGAGTTACTCGGAGTCTTTTTCACCGTTCAATCCCCATAGCAAGTTCTGGTTCTTTAAGAGCGCTGGCACTACAAGTTAGTGCCGGTAATAGTTTTGCCTGTCCAACTAAATGTTTCCGGGCAGTAACCTTTACCCATTTGTCGGAACTATCCACGGTTACTGACACCGTATTTCCCGCCCTATAAGGCGTGCCGATACTTTCGGCGCGCGCTGCCACGCGCGCCACGTCACACGCCTGTACTTTCGCTGCTCCAGCGGCTGATACCCCTAAGGCGAGAGCCACCACCGCCAGCAGTGCGGGAAGCGTAAGTGCAGTCTCTACCGTGGCATAGCCACCCTCACTAGCTAGGCAAAGTTGCCATAGTCGGCGCAGCCACTGCTTTTGCTGCGCCGACCACAGATGCTTCTGAACTAATTTATTCACTTTAAATCGAGAGCGCCTGTTTAATAATCGCAGTTAAAGCGCTTTTTATCCCCCCTCCCTTAATTACAGCCATTAATAAAGCGGCAAAAGCGGCCGCAGCTAAGGTTCCGATTGCATATTCTGCGGTAGTCATTCCGTCCTCTTCGTTTCGCAGTCGCTCCACCGCTTGCCGAGTTTGCGCCCAAGCCAATATGCGCAACGCTAAATCTTTCATTTCTCCCCTTTCTTCCTCCCCAGACCGCTATCGGTCTGCGGTTAAAACCACGATGCCAGGGATTTAGATATTTAAGCGAAGTTCAAATAATTGTTTAAGCACAGCCGGTGATTATCACCCTTTGGGGACTTGTGAGCGATAATAGGCGCATGAGTAAGCAAGCAAACCAATCCGATAAAGAACTATTTGCCCAGGCACGCGAGATGATTCCCGGCGGGGTAAACTCTCCCGTTCGCGCCTACGGATCCGTGGGAGGAACTCCCCATTTCATTAAAGAAGCCTTTGGCCCGTATGTGCGCGATGAAGAGGGCAATACTTTTGTGGATTTGGTGTGCTCTTGGGGGCCGGCTCTGCTGGGGCATTCTTGTCCCCAGGTGGTACAGGCAGTTCAAGATTGTGCCGTTAAAGGTTTATCTTTTGGAGCCCCTACGGTTGCGGAAAAAAAACTAGCGCACGCTATCACTACCCGGATGCCCTCTTGCGAGCAGGTAAGAATGGTTTCTACCGGTACGGAAGCCACTATGACCGCGATTCGCTTGGCGCGGGGAGTTACCGGACGCGACCTGATTGTAAAGTTCGCGGGTTGCTATCACGGTCACTCCGATGGTCTACTTGCGGCTGCCGGTTCGGGGGTTGCAACCCAAGGGCTTCCCGGCTCGGCGGGAGTAACCGCCGCGGTAGCTAGCGAAACTATAGTTGTGCCATATAACGATTTTGATGCCCTCACCGAGACTTTCGAGCTTAAGGGCGAACAAATCGCGGCAGTTATCTGTGAGTCTTCCCCCGCCAATATGGGGGTAGTACCCCCACTACCCGGATTTAACCAGCACATTCGCGCCCTCACCAGAAAATATGGTGCGTTAATGATTACCGATGAGGTTCTCACCGGTTTTCGGGTTGGACCTAGCGGATATTGGGGATTGCAAAATGATTATTGGGTTGATTTACCAGCTAAGCTTCCTGATTTTTCCGATGAGGACGCACGCGCAGCTTGGCATATCCAACAACTTAAAAACTTAGATTTTATTCCTGATATTTTCACTTTCGGCAAGGTGATTGGGGGAGGGATGCCGCTGGCAGCTTTAGGCGGATCGCGTGAAATTATGGAACACCTTTCTCCGCTGGGACCGGTTTATCAGGCGGGTACCCTTTCGGGTAATCCTTTGGCAACCGCAGCTGGATTAAAAACTCTGGAGCTCGCCGACCACGCCGTATATGCGCGCACTGCGGCTGTAGCAGATGTGATTTCGCGTGCCATTGAACAAGAAGCTGAGCAGGCAGAGGTGGCGCTAAAAGTGAACCGTGCTGGCTCGTTGTTCTCGGTATTTTTTGGGCAACAACCCGCAGAACACGGAGTACACAATTTCGAACAGGCTAACGCGCAAGAGACTTTCCGTTACCGCGCTTTCTTCCACGCTATGGAAGAACAAAATATCGCGTTACCGCCTTCTGGTTTTGAAGCCTGGTTTGTTTCGGCCGCTCACGATGATCGGGCAGTTGGACGGATTTTATCGGCGTTACCGTCTGCTATGGAAGCCGCCCGCGATGCTGAAGATGATGACCGTTAGGTTAAGACTTTTTTATGGGCAGTTTTTAATCGAGACACCATTATCGCAGGGTGAAATTAAATAATCCCTAAACTCCATTAAAGTTCTATCGCTAATCTTTAATCTTGTGCTATACTAAGAGTGTAAATATCGGTTGGGTAGGAAAGTTCCGATTAACTATGAGCCTTCTGCGTAAAGTCAGCAGTTTTGCTGCCACAGCGTTCGTGGCGGCAGCGCCGCTATGCGTTGGCTTTTATTCTGCTTCCCTCGCCCAGGCGACCACTAGCCCAACTCCCACCACTTCATCATCTGCTAAACAAGCTACGAACTTGGATGACTGGGCTAAACAGCATTGCCCAAATGGTGATCAATTAGAGAATCATTCACTCGGTAACACCCCTATCTATCTGGGGTATTCTACTGAAAAGAAATCGACTTACCTGGGGATGGCGCAATCCACGAAGTTTAACGATACCGGGATATTTATCGATCCCAGTAAAGTTCAATCTAAAGATAAACTTGCTGCTTGCGTACGTGTAAAGTCAAAACAGCAAGCAACCCCGATTAATGCCGAAATTTTCTATGGGGCTCTGTTTAAGTCTGACCCGCAAGCCTCAACCCTACTTTGGAAAACAAGTAAAATACGCAAGACTTACACGACTACTTTCGAAGTCACCAAAGCTAGTTTTTACACGAACACAGCTTCACTAAGTATTCAAAGTAAAGATATTGAAGCTGGAACGCTTGCAACTCCTTACGCTTTTCCTGCTATTAAAAGCCAAGAGGAATACTCACAGTCTTTTAGTTTCTCCGAGCCCGGCTTTTACACCCTAAGCATCAAGGCAACGACTACGAATAAATATATGCCATCTAATCAGTACGTCTCCTACCTTGATTACACTTTTATCGTTGGAAAAGAAGCGGTAATACCTTCCCAGATAGAGGACGCAGTTCGTCCTACTACTGATCCCACTACCGACCCTTCCACCGAGCCTTCTACTGACCCCAGTACAGACCCCTCGACCGACCCCTCCACGAAGCCTTCCACTGGTTCTACTGACAAGCCGGCAACTCCGGGTAACCCCGATAATCCCACAGGCACCCGAGACCCCAGCAATCCCAGTCCCGGAACTGATTCCCCGGCTCCCTCAAGCGAACCCACCTCTCCGCAACATCCTTCAAGTAATCCAGGGGGCTCAACAAATCCGGGCACAGACTCTCACCCCACTGCACCTCGCAATCCCGGTGAGGGCGGATTGCCTTCCCAATCCGGACAGAACTCCGGTAACAGGAATCTTGCCTCCTCTACTTCTGCTAGCTCCGCTAGATTACAGGGTCAAAACGGCAGACAATCCACGGGAACAGATTTAATCGCCGCGCTTTATCCGCAATCCCGTTTAGGGGCCAGCGTCCCGAACCATTCCAAAGGTTTCCCGCTTTCCCCTGGTTATGCGCCCTCGGGCTCCGGTTCTTCTAGCACCTCAAATTCACAGGAAGCTACCGACTCCCAAGCTCCCGATGCTTCTAGCGCTGATAACAATAGCAGCATCTCCAGCTTAATTAATCCTCCGAAATTCCATGCTGCCAGCGGTTCTACCGATGCCGCTGTTAAACAGTGGATTAGCAGCTCATCTCTAGCGGTCTTTGTCCTAGGTTTAGGTTCCGCCGGGTTCTTTGGAGTCGGATTAGTTATTTACTCGCGTCTACATCCTTAAATGAACAGATTTTTACGTTCACGCTGGCGCGATTACCGTTTAAAACACGAAAAAGACCAGCCCCTTGATGAAGCCATTTACATGACGATAGCTACCGGTCGCCTCGAACCGCTACTGCGCGCCCTCGCCACCTACCCGGTCTATAGCAGTGGGCAAACTATCGTAGAAAACGATTCTCAGTTTTTACTGGTGTACTCGACTCAGCTACGAGCCACCGGAACTAAAAAAGCTATCGGCGCTCTAATAAGTGAGCATCTAAAAGACCTGTCTCAAAAAGGGTTAAATCATTTGGGCGCGCGATTAAATCCTGGCGGAAAACATGAAATTACCCTAGAAGCACACAACATTTCACGCTTAAATGAACTGGTAGCAGGGATTCCCACTGAGGCCGCTTTAACGGCAATCGCTTCAGAATCTTTGGAAGTAACCACCTGCTCGCCCTCGCACCAAAAACTTCTTGAAAGTATTAACTCTGCGTTGCCCCTACCTAAGGGACTGGGATTCCTTGCCTTAAGCGCCAATTTTTACGGTTTCAAGCCGGGTACTTGGCCGGTACTTTTCCTGGTTGATTCCTTAGCCATGCCCCAAGAAATCCCTCCTGAACTTAGTGAAAAACTTCAGCAAGACTTCCCTCATGTGATAGCGGTAAACCCGGCGGTTGCCGACTGGCGGCGTGATTTATTTTGGGATTACCGCCATCTGCTTGCTCGCGACTAACCCCCTCTGGCGAGAACATTAACGCCGTACACCGGCAACTCTCTTAATGAGCCACGCGAACACAGCAGATAAATCAGAGTTTATAACTACGCGGCTACCAGCCTCGATACCGCAGCTAAATACCTCTGCTACTAACCTGGTTCGACCTGACTGATTGCCGCCAAGAACTGATCATTTTCCTGTCGCAATCCAATGGTGACCCGCACGCCCTCGGGAAAACCGCGCGTTTGTATCCCCTGCGCTAAGGCAGCCGCAAGTATCTTCTCGCCCACCTTGCCAGGAAACCAAATAAAGTTCCCACCCGAATCTTGGATATTCCATCCCGCCTCGCGCATTCGGCTAACTACCCGTTCACGTTCTTGAATTATCTCTTGTACCTGGCAGCGCATTTTTTGTTCGTCCGCAAGCGCCGCCACTGCACAGGCCTCAGCTACCGCACTCAAAGCAAATGGGGTGGAAACTTTTAGGATTGCCTCTGCTATTTCCTGACTGGCTAAACCATAACTGCAACGCAGACCGGCCAGGCCGTAGGCTTTAGAAAAGGTGCGCAGCACTAACAGATTAGAAAACTCAGCGAGCAGTCGAGCCCCATCAACGTGACCTTTTAAGGTATCGAACTCAAAATAGGCCTCATCTAATACCACCAGCACCGATGGGGGAATCTCGGCTAGAAAATCCCGGACTTCTTTTTCGGTCAGGGAAGTTCCCGTTGGGTTATTGGGGCTACAAAGAATAACCGCCGCAGTATCGCCGTCCACCGCTGCTTTCATCGCATCTAGGTCGTGTCTGCCCTGAGCGGTTAAGGGAATCTGCCGCGAGGAAGCTCCAGTTATCCCCACTAGAATCGGGTAGGCCTCAAAGGAACGCCACCCGTAAACCACGTTTTTTCCGCTTTGTGCCACGGCAGTTAGAGCATTCGCGAGAACCTGGATAGAACCAGACCCTACCACCACCTGATTGTTTGGAAGCTGATAGCGTGATGCGAGTTTTTCTACCAGACCAGCTCCGGTGGCACTGGGATAGCGATTCGCATCTTTAAGGGCATATTGACCAGCCTGAATTATTTGCGGTGCGGTCAAAAAGGGCAGTTCATTACTGGACAGCTTCACGGTTTTATGACCGTCACCTTTCCCGGCAACATAGGCGGGAAGCTTAGCTAGTACCTCGCGAAATTTCACCTGGCTCATATTCTTAGTTTGCTCTTTTTTAGCGTTCCTTGCGCCCTCGTCCCAGATTGTATGCCAGAATACGTGCCATAATAGGAGATATGCAGATGCGCTTTGATAACTGTTTTGATTTCGCTAAATCCGATATTGCTTTAGGTCCGCTCGATGGACGCTACCGCTCGCAGGTGGCAGCGCTCACCAACTACCTGTCTGAACCGGCTCTAAACCGAGCTCGGCTACTGGTAGAGGTCGAGTGGCTGATTTTCTTAGCCGAGAACCAGATATTGACAGGGGTTACGCCTTTTAACGAGGACGAAAAACGCTACCTGAGAGAGCTAGTTGCTAGCTTTGGCAGCGAAGAGGTTAGCGAACTTAAACGCATTGAGGCGGAAACTAGACACGATGTGAAAGCGGTGGAGTATTTCCTGCAAGAGCGCTTGCGCCGGGCAGGTGAGCAGATTGCCAACACCGATTTGCCTCGCTATCTAGCGGCAGTGCACATTTTTTGCACTTCCGAAGATATTAACAACCTGTCCTACGGGATTTGCATTAAGGGCGCAGTTAGCGATGTTTGGCTTCCTCAACTGCTTAGCCTGGTAGAACAACTTGACGAGCTGGCCGGCAGCGCAGCTGATGTTCCCATGTTGGCACATACTCACGGTCAGCCTGCTACTCCGGTTACTTTAGGTAAAGAGATTGCAGTTTTTGCTCATCGTTTGCGACGCCAGATTCGCCGGATTGAAAACACGGAATATCTGGGGAAGATAAACGGCGCTACTGGGACTTGGGCTGCTCATCAGGTCGGGGTTCCCTCTGCTAACTGGCCGCTTCTTGCTAAGGCATTCGTAGAGCACCTGGGGCTACAGTGGAATCCGCTTACTACCCAGATTGAGTCTCATGATTGGCAAAGTGAGCTTTATAGCGATATCAGTCGGGCAAATCGGATTATGCATAATTTGGCTACCGATTGTTGGAGCTATATTTCGATGGGTTACTTCCATCAGAACCTGGCCGGGCAAGGCTCGACCGGCTCTTCTACTATGCCCCATAAGGTAAACCCGATTCGTTTTGAGAACGCGGAAGCTAATCTAGAGATTTCATCTGCCCTACTAGAGACGTTGTCCGCGACTTTAGTTACTTCCCGTTTACAACGGGATTTAACTGATTCTTCTACTCAACGCAATATTGGGGTTGCGCTTGGGCATTCTCTGCTTGCCCTAAACAACCTAGCTGGCGGGCTTCGCGGGTTGGACGTAGCTGACCAGGTTATGAAACGTGACCTCGATCAGAACTGGGAAGTTTTGGGCGAGGCCGTGCAGCAGGTAATGCGGGTAGAGGGCTTAGCTGGCACTGCCGGTATGGATAACCCTTACGAGCGGTTAAAGGAACTTACTCGGGATAACCGGGTTGATGAGGCGACAATGAGAGATTTTGTGGTTTCCTTAGGTCTGCCTGAGGACGCGCAGGCACGCCTGTTGGCTCTGCGGCCCGATAATTATATTGGTTACGCTAGCGAACTGGCGGTAGGGAACATCTAATATAACAAAAACTTACCAGGTGGTAAGTAAACGAGATTTAGCTTTTCTTGCGAAAATATCGGATTTTTAGGGATACGTTTTTAGCATTTTTCCTGGTTACAGGCGTATGAGGCGCATCTCACTTTGATTAGACAATTATCAGCTGGCCTTTTAGGGACCATGCGGTAAGATTGGGACTGTCATCATTTATTGGAGCGTTCCCACTTAAGGCTCCGCGACAGATGAGGGATTGAAAAATGAGACTTAATAACTTCGCAAAGACCCTAGTATCTGGGATGTGCGCAGCGGCACTAATTCCTGCCGGTCTCTTAGCAGCCTCAGCGGCTAACAACCTACAAGAGCAGCCAGTAGCAAACAAAGACGGCGTAACCACTTCGGTAGCTAACACTCCAAAGTTTTTAACTGGTTGCATCGGCACTGATCAGCTTGGGCACGAGAATGTAAGCATCAAGAAGCTGCCCGCTGGAAAAGATTGGTTCTTAACCATCTCTGACTCTGAAAACAGTCCCTTCGCTACCGCCGGTAGCTACAAAAATCCTAACGCTGGCGGCTATATGTACACCTTTGATGCCGCGGCGAACGCTAACTATCGTTTTATTCGAGAAGCGGTAGTAAACACCGGTTTCGGTTTAGCAGGAAGCTACCACTTTAACGACAACGTAAAGAAGACTTACGGCTGGCTTTTGGTGCAACTTGATGACGAACTATACGGAGCATTAAGGGTAAACGCCGGGTGTGACTACGACTTTTCCACCGTGCTTGAAAATAACGTTTTCGACAAATACGTGGAAATCAAGAAGCTGGTTATCGACCCGACAGCGGTAAAACAAGACTTCAATCCGCGCTTGACTCTCCACCAGTTCACCGCACCCCAGGCTGGGGACTTCAAACTTCTAGATTCTCGTCCCACCCCTCCGCCTACTACCGACCCCTCCACGGAACCATCCGATCCTAACCCTCCGGAAGTTCCCGATTCTCCGACCCTGGAACCGAGTACTCCCCAGCTTTCCCCTTCACCGAAAGCACCGAGCACCCGGGACTCCCAGAGCACCCAAACTAAACCGTCTCAGAGCAGCTCCGCTGCCCAAAGTGCAGCTACTCAAAACCGCACTCAACCTGCTCCTACCCGAACCATCATTCAGACTCGGGAAAATACCCGCACGGTAACTGTGCCCGGTCCGATTCGTTATCGGGAAGCTCCCAGGAATACTTCCAGCAATACTTCATCCGGAAATAACGCAAGCAGTACGGATTCTTCTTCTACTACCTCGAACAGCACCGCGCAGCCTACTCAAGAGGGGTCTGGTAGCGTGAGTGGCTCAACTGGCAACGGGACCGCCAGTCAAGTTCAGGGAGTAGAACAACCCAAGGCAGCGCCCTCCGCGCCTGCAGCCGCCAAGACGACCAGCAATCCCAGCGTTGTTAATCGCATGGGTGGACTGGGAACAATCGCCACGATTGCAGTACTTGGGTTAATCGGCGCAGGTGGCGCCATTGCCCTAACCAGGTCACTAATGAACGGTTAAGTCCACTGGGAACTGGCCTTAACGGCTTCTAACTGGTTAGGTACGGGGCAGGAGATTCCCTCAATCTCCTGCCCCGTATTACTATCTTCATTACCGATTCTATTTTGGGTATTAATCCGGGAAACCATTACAAAGCACCGCTAAAGCACTACAATTCAAGCAGAGCATACCTAGAGAAAAAGAGGCTATTATGCGGTTCTTCCCAGCTAAACGACCAGGACAAAAAGCCATTGATCGCACCATCGATATTTTAGTTACCGGAATGACTTGCGATAAATGCGTAGAACGCGTCACTCGTGCTCTTAGCAATTTGGACAATGTTAAAAGAGTATCGGTGCTATTACGTAGCGACAAACCCAGCCAGGTCACAATCCTCACCGATTACGAAATTGATGATGAGTGCATCCGGGAAACCATTAAAGAAGCCGGTTACAGCGTCGTAGGTATCGAACGCAATCAATAAGCGTAAGGGATAGACCCCAACAGCGGAAACCGCCTTCTATCCCTATTTATCGGCTGTTTTTTTAGTTGCCCGAGCCTTAATAAAGCTAATCACCATCGGCAGCACGGAAATCGTCACGATGGCAATCGCAATCAGCTCCACATTATTGGCAACCAGGGGAATATCTCCCAAAAGCACCCCTGCCACCATGAAAGCCCCAATCCAAAGCGCCGCGCCTATCATGTTCCAGATTAGGAAGGTTCGGAAATGCTGTTTCCCAATCCCGGCAATAATTGGAACAAAGGTGCGCACAAAAGGCACGAAACGCGCCAGAACCAGCGCTACCCCGCCGTAGCGGCGAAAGAAATCCTCAGATTTATGCATATTTTCGGTAGATAAATAGCGGGCATCGTCTTTGAACAGGCGTCTGCCATATTTTCGACCTAACCAATAACCTACGAGATTACCGCTGATAGCCGCGACAAAAAGCACTAGGAAAGTAAGCCATTCCGGAACGGAAGGGATTCGGTTATGCAATATCCCTAAGGCAAAAATCATGGAATCACCAGGCAATACCGGAAATAACACCCCAGATTCGATGAATACGATGAGGGCCACTGCCACCACCATCCAGCCCCCCAGCTGGGCTAAAAGAGTATTTAGCAAAAGATTCGGATCAGTTAGGTAATCGAATATCCCCGCTGTTTGTAGTGCCGCAACCATACATCCTCCTGAGGCTAAACCTTAACTTCTGTAATTCTAAATGAGTCCTTTAACGCCCTGGTACGCGAGGGGCAGCCTTAGGGGTAAGCTCACATCTAGGTATGCGTCAGTTCATTGCATACAATCAAGTCATGAGCGCTTCGGGAGAGATTGTCAAGACCCAGCTGACCCAGCACATCACCCGAGTAGTTGATACTAAAAACTCCCGCTTACGACGCGTAGACGACCTAGCCCGTGCCGGTCTGTACCTAACAGCAATTATCATGGTGGTATTGCTGGCAATCTATGCCCATGCCACTACCCAAGCCGTTGCGCAAGACCTGACCAAAGTATTCGTGAACACCACCTTAGCGCAGGTTTTACTGTTGCCTTTATCGATGCTGCAGAACCTATTTATCCTGGCAACACCGGTAGCGCTGCTGATTATGCTGGCTTTTAAAGCCCAGTGGTTACGTACTTTCCAGGCCGCTTTTACCGGTATTATCGGGGCGATAGTAGCCAGCGCTTTCACCGCCCTTATCTCCGCCCTCCCCTACGTGCTTTCCAACGCCCTAAAAGTGTGGGTGGTAGGCGGCTCAATCGTCGCGATTTCTATCCCCTCTACCGCTGTGGTCGCCATGATGAGCATGGCGGGGGAACGTCGCCGCGACCAACTGGTGCGTATCCTATGGATAATAACCTGGGCAATCCTGGTTTTGGCAGTGCTGCAAGGACGGATGACTCTACCCTCGGCACTAATCACGGTGCTGCTGGGCACCTTCACCGGTTGCCTAGGACGCTACCTCTGGGGAGTTAGTAATCACCGCCCTACTGGACCAGCCTTGATTCGGGCATTAACCGAAGTTGGGATAACTCCGTGCCGTATTCTTCGCCTAGACACCCCCACTGAGGGGGATTTATTACAGGTAGAGGATATAGCTTTCTCTACCGAACCAGGGTTCTTAACTCCTACAGGCATTATGCAAAGGGAGCAGCTTTGCCTTGATCCGGTTTTAGAACTGAGCACCTTTGCTGGCGGTGATTTGAAAACTCATGGGGAGGCTAGCGAATCTGGAGAAAGAGTTTACTGCGTAATCTCTGATACCTCTCACCGCTACCGCATGATTGCTACCGACGGAGACTCTCGGCTTATAACCTGGATTACCGGAATCTGGAATAATCTACGTTTGCGTTCTTTCTCCAAATCTACAGCTGCCACCGTGCGGCAAAACGGGGAATACACGGCCCTAATGGGGGCAATGACCACTCGCGCTCAAATCAAAACCCGCCCTTACCACGGCCTGGCGCACTGCGGTAGCACCATGCTGAACATTTTCGAGGACGATATTGCGCTCACCCCTTTTAGCGCCCTCACCGAGTCAGATATTTCAGATTCTCAACTGCGAGCAGCCTGGCAACAGCTAGTATCTGCCCATCAAGGTGGGTTAGCTCACCGTAATATTAATTCCTCCAATCTTTGTTTAGGGGCCGATGGAGCTATATATTTCCTGAACTGGTCACAGGGAGAAGTTGCGGCTTCCAGGATGTCAATCCTGATTGACCAGGTACAGCTGCTAGTTATAACCAGCCTCGGGCTGGGAAAGGATCGGGCAGTTAGTGCCATGAAAGCAGTCCTTCCTACTTCCCAGATTCAAGCAATGGTCCCGGTTTTGCAAACCTTGGCGCTACCGCAATCAACTAGAGCTAAACTACGTAAAACTGCGCTGCTCGCTACCCTCCGCCAAGAACTATTGAGCAGCACCCGGACTAATCCCAGCGAGATTCAGCCTGCCCAACTGCGCCGATTCTCTTATTCCTCGCTAATATTTGCCTCCCTTGGCGTGGTTGCGGTGCTGGTGGTGCTAGGTTCTTTGAACTTTAAGGAAATCTATACCACCATCGCTGCCGCCAATACTTGGTGGATTATAGCCGGGGCATTTTTCTCTATTGCGATGAGCAGCGGACAAACTCTTTCTTTACAGGCAGTAACTCCCAGTCGTCTCGGTTACGGCGAACTATTTTTACTGCAAATTGCCGGCTCCTTCACCTCTTTAGTAGTACCCGCCGGAGTCGGAGTTGGCGCGTTGAACCTGCGCTATTTAACTAAGAAGAATATGAGCAATGCTCTCGCCTTAGCGACCGTTTCCTTGATGCAACTGTTCCAGTTTGTATGTACCGTAGTGCTGCTGGTGATAATGGTCATGTTTACCGGCACTTCCATGAATGTTAATCTGCCTTCTTCAACGATGGTGGTCACTGTGGTAGTGATTGTGGCGGTATTGGTGGGTGGGTTAGCTATTCCCAAAGTTCGCGGGTGGATTTGGACAAAAGTTAAACCCACTTTTCACCAGGTGTGGCCGCGCATAATCTGGATTACTTCCAGCCCAAAGAGAATGTTGCTAACCACGATCGGGGCTTTGCTGCAAACCGGTTTGCAAGTTAGTGCCTTTTACTGCGCGGTTGCTGCTTTCGGCTATCATCTTCCCATCTCGACTATCACCGTGACTTTCCTGGTATCCAATACTTTAGGTTCACTGATTCCCACTCCCGGTGGTTTAGGGCCGGTTGAAGCCGCATTAACCGCCGGTTTGCAGGTGGCAGGAGTTCCTGGCGCGACTGCGCTCTCGGGTGCACTACTTTATCGCCTCCTCACTTTTTGGCTTCGCGCCCCCCTAGGTTGGATTGCCACCCGCTACCTGCAACGGCGTGACGTTATATAAGAAAATAGCTTAAGCTAGGTATTCTTGAGGCTAAATATGAAGAGAGGAAACAGGTAAATGAGTGAACACCCCAAGTCCGGGCGCGAAAAGAAAAAACCAGCGTTAATCGCCCTCCTAGTGTTATTAGCATTGGCATTCTTAGTGCTGGTGTTTTCTATCGCCTACTATATGGGTTCCGCAAAGAACAATACGACCGCGCAAGAGTCCTCATCAGCCCCTAAAACAAGTGCCTCGACTTCCCAAGATGCCAGCGAACTTCCGCAAGGAGTCAATCAAATCACTGACGAACAGGGTAAAAAACTCATTAAGTCCTTTTACCGCTCGGATCCAAAGGATTCACGAGCAATTGGTAACCCTAAAGCTCCGGTAACTATGGTTCAGTTTTCGGACTTTTCCTGCCCCCTGTGCTATCAATACGAATCTACAGTGTTTAAGCAGTTAAAACCCTATATTGATAACGGTACTTTGCGGATTGAATTTAATAACCTCTCGATTTTCGCTGCCCAATACCATTCCGATCTGGCAGCAACCGGAGCTATCGCTGCCTCTAAGCAAGGGAAATTTTGGCAGTTCCTAGAACAGGCAACCCAGCTGGCGACCAAGCAGGGTGGGGGGCATATCAGCTGGGACGACCAGCTGATAACCCAACTTGCCAAATCCAGTGGGGTTAGCGACCTTACGCAATTTAACAAGGATTTAAAGTCTGCGGATACTCGAAAAATAGTGGAGGACGAAAGTACGCACGCCCGCTCGGTCGGTATCAACGGTACGCCGGCATTTTTCATCAACGACTATTTTATTAGTGGCTCCCTACCGGCAGATACTTTCATTAAAACTATTGAAATCGCAGCTAAACAAGGAAACAACAAATAATGTCTATTAACTTCACTATTGCCTATCTTGGAGGTTTAGTCACTTTTTTGGCTCCCTGTGGGGCATTTTTATTACCGGCTTTTTTTGCGTGTGCATTTGAAGACCGCTCTCGGCTATTGCAAAGAATCTCGGTCTTTTTCTTGGGGTTAATAGTTGCTTTGGTACCTTTGGGCTTTGCAGCCGGGGGATTGGGAGGCTGGCTACTAGCCCATTCTCACCTGGTAACTTTAATAGTCGGGGTAGTTATCCTAGCTTTAGGTATTACCCAGGTTTTAGCCCTTCCCCTACCAAAACTCCCTCTACCTAAGGCTTTAGGGGGAACTACCAAAGCTAGTGTGGCCGGGGTTTTCTTATTCGGCATTTCCTACGGGTTGGCTGGTTCTGGTTGTACCGGTCCAATCCTAGGGGCGGTACTTTCTAGTGCAACCCTAACTGGTTCTAGTTTCCGAGGGGGAGCATTGATGTTTTGCTATGCGGCAGGAATGCTAACGCCAGTGGCGCTGTTATCTCTTATTTGGGGATCGCTAACAGCTAGCCAACGCCGTTTCTTCCATCCGCGTCCTTTGAGGTTATTTGGACGGGAAACTACCTGGGGTTCCGTTATCTCAGGTGCAGTATTCATACTGGTAGGGGTATTACTACTGGTTACTGGGGGTACCAATAACCATTCTTTACTGGACGCCGGTCAGCAAATCTCCTTAGAGACCCGTATTAGTCAGGCGGTCAGCTCGCTTCCCGATTTTCTCCTGCCACTACTGCTGGTAGTAACGGTTGCCTTTATTGGGGTTTTAATTTGGTATTTACGCAGTCAGCGCTCAAATGACAGCCAAAATGCTACTGAGGCGACATCAGATAAATAGTTTTTACCTTACATTTATGCCTTTTTAACTTTGGTTTTGGCGGCAACGCTGCTTCGTGCAAAAATGGCAATTAACCTAGTAAAAAGGAGACGCGCATGGGTACGCAAAAGAAAGGAACGCATCTAGATCTTTGGCAGGATTCCTACGCTGCGCGGGCTCACAATCTGCGTGAATCTGAAATTCGTGCCCTTTTCTCGGTGGTTTCACGCCCCGAAGTTGTCTCCTTAGCGGGTGGGATGCCTAATATCCACGATTTGCCACTCGCGGAACTGGCCGAAGGCGCTAAGCAACTGGTGTTAAATCATGGTGAACAGGCAATGCAATATGGCAGTGGGCAGGGTTGGGCTCCGCTGCGAGAATCTATCACCGAGGTGATGTCCGCCGAGGGCATTAACGCCAATCCTGACAATGTAGTAATCACCACTGGCTCTCAACAAGCATTAGACCTGGTCACACAGCTTTTTATCGAGCCTGGCGACGTTATTCTTGCCGAGTCGCCCTCATATGTGGGCGCTTTAGGCGTGTTCAACGCCTACCAAGCCGACGTGCGTCATGTTGGGCTCGATGACCAGGGTTTAATACCGGAAGAGTTTGCTTCAGCCGTTGAGCAGGCACGCGGTGAGGGAAAGCGAATTAAGTATCTTTACACTATCCCGAATTTTCACAACCCCGCCGGAGTGTCAATGTCCATTCCAAGGCGAAAAGAACTAGTAGAGCTGTGTCGAAAATACGGGGTCTTAATCCTGGAGGATAATCCCTACGGTTTGCTAGGTTTTGAAGGGCAAACTATGATTCCCCTGGTAGAACTGGCACCTGACCTCGTAGTTTATCTTGGTTCGTTTTCTAAGATATTTGCTCCTGGTTTCAGAATCGGTTGGGCATATGCTCCGCCAGCGGTCCGTGACAAGCTGATAGTAGCTTCCGAGTCAGCAATTCTTTCTCCCTCAATGGTTGGGCAAATGTCTATTCATGCCTATCTGCGTGATTATGATTGGCGTGGACAAATTGACTCTTACCGACAAATGTATCGGGGACGCCGGGACGCCATGTTAGATGCCCTGGCTACCTATCTACCAGAATGCACCTGGACGGTACCTGAGGGAGGTTTCTACACTTGGCTGACTTTACCTTCAGGAATGGATTCAAAAGCTATGCTCAGCCGGGCGGTTGCCGAGTTAGTTGCCTACACTCCGGGAACTGCATTTTATGCCGATAATCAAGGGCACGAAAACTTAAGACTTTCGTTTTGTTATCCGCCTGCTGATGAGATTCGTGAGGGCGTACGTCGCCTTGCCAAAGTAGTGGAACGTGAAATTGAGCTTCTAAAGTTATTTGGTTCGCAAGAAAGGCACTAATATGACTGAGGCTAATGGCTTAAAGGTTGCAATTATTACCGGTGGTTCGCTGCACGAGCGTTACGTGTCCTTTCGCTCGGCAACCCGGTTCGCCACCCAGTTCCCGCAATATTACCATCCGGTTACGACCTTAGACTTACACCCAAATCCTTTCGATTACTT
>ENA-OQLI01000816-OQLI01000816.1-human-gut-metagenome-genome-assembly--contig:-NODE-816-length-30973-cov-3.648674_pt1 | contig 30973 bp, 18 predicted proteins | sample MGYA00242805_ERZ504812 | MGnify/ENA primary metagenome ERZ504812 (study PRJEB26092, sample SAMD00036430) | human gut metagenome | host: Homo sapiens | study: EMG produced TPA metagenomics assembly of... | reverse complement strand
TTTAATCACTCGCGGTAACGAAAGCGTGAAGGTGATGCTGGGGCTAATCGGGAAACATAAGGTCTCTAATGCTTTGGCGGCTGTTACCGCTGCTACCTAGCTGGGGCTGGTTCTGCACGATGCCGCCTTAGTCCTCGAACAAGCACGTCCTCTTTCTGGACACCGCCTGGCGGTTATGGAAATCGAATCCGATATTACGGTTATAGATGATTCTTATAATGCGAATCTTGATTCTATGCGCAGCGGGATAAAAACTCTGCAGACTTTAACGCAGGCAAAAGGACGAGGACGCACAGTAGCGGTTCTCGGGGAAATGTTGGAGCTGGGTGCAGATTCTGCCGAGCATCACCGCTTGGTCGGCGAGGCTTGTTTGGAGGCAAAAATAGCGGTTGTTATCACCGTAGGCGAGCAAGCAAAGCCGATTTACGCAATGGTTTCTGACCACGCCGAAGCCCAACACGTTGAAAATGCTGATAAGGCGCTTAGAGTAGTTAAACAGGTTATTTCTCCCGGCGATACGGTATTGATTAAAGGCTCAAACGGGTCGGGGGTTTGGCGTATTGCTGATGCACTAACAGGAGGTAGCAACGCCTAATGGTTCCTTTGGGGATAGCTCTTTTAACCTCCCTGGTGATATCGCTAGCCGGGACTCCGGTACTTATTCGTCTTTTGCGTAAACACCAATATGGTCAGTTCATTCGTAAGGACGGCCCTACCGCCCATTACACGAAGCGTGGCACTCCCACTATGGGCGGTTTGGTTATTATTTTGGCAACGGTTGGTGGCTGGATCAGTGCTCATATAGCTTCCTGGACTTTTCCATCCCCCTCAGGCTGGCTATTGATGCTGCTGATATTAGGTTTGGGACTAATCGGATTCTTAGATGACTATATTAAGATTTCTAAGCAGCGTTCCCTGGGTCTGACCCCTTGGGCAAAAATACTTGGACAAGTGGCAGTAGGCACCACTTTTGGGGTATTAGCTTTACTGTTTCCGCGACATGAAAAAAACGGAGTTTTAGTTACTCCGGGCTCTACCAAAATTTCAGTGGTACGTGATATTCCCGGACTGGATTTAGCTTTCGCGGGCATTTTCGTAGCCTTTATCCTGTTTGCTTTGTGGGCTAACTTTCTCATTGCTGCCTGGTCAAATGGGGTGAACCTGACTGATGGTCTTGATGGGTTAGCTTCGGGGGCTTGCCTATTTGCTTTCGGAGCCTACACCGGGGTTGCCACCTGGCAGTATTATCAGCGTTGTCCGCTGCAAAATGTGGCTCCCCAAGTGGCTGAGGCTTGCTATGAGGTTCGCGACCCGGCTGACTTGGCGATAATTTCCTTAGCCATAGTGGGAGCCTGTTTTGGTTTCTTGTGGTGGAATACTTCTCCGGCTCAAATCTTCATGGGTGATACTGGCTCTTTGGCGCTGGGAGGCGCTTTCGCGGGACTGTCGATACTGACCCGTACCGAGTTTTTGGCGGTAATTATCGGTGGTTTATTCGTGTTGATTGTGATGTCTGATGTGATTCAGGTGGGGGTATTTAAGCTAACCGGTAAACGGGTGTTCAAAATGGCGCCTTTGCATCACCATTTCGAGTTAAAGGGCTGGAAAGAAATAACTATTGTAGTTAGATTCAGGATTATTGCTGGTCTTTGCGCAATTGCTGGGATTGCCCTGTTCTACGCCGAATGGGTGGTTGCCATCAAGTGACTAATGAAATCTGGGCAGACCGGGTGGTCTGCGTTATCGGTTTAGGAACATCGGGCAGAGCCTGCCTTGAAGTATTGAGCACTTTGGGTGCGAAAGTTTGCGCTATTGATTCTCGGGAAGAAGCCCTAGATAACTGCGCTAGCGATTATCCGCGCTCCCAGTTTTATCAGGAGACTCAGGGGAACTGCGAGCAGCTTCTCGATAAGATTCAGCCCTCACTGATTGTGGTTAGTCCCGGAGTACCTCCGCGCCATCCGGTTTTTTCTTGGGCACAATCTCACCAGGTAGATTTATGGGGCGAGGTCGAGCTGGCTTGGCAAATCCAACAGACAGCTACCTTACGTCAAGACACCCCTTGGCTGACCATCACCGGCACTAACGGCAAAACCACCACGGTGCAGATGACTCGCTCTATTTTGCAAGCTGGCGGATATGAGGCTCAGGCAGTGGGCAATGTGGGTTCTCCGGTGGTTCTAGCTGCCGCAAATGCGAAAGCCCAGGTGTTGGCGGTTGAACTGTCCAGTTTCCAGCTATATACGGTTAAATCCCTGTCTGCCTTAGCAGCGGTTTGTTTGAACCTTGATGCTGATCATTTAGATTGGCACGGCTCTCGCGAGGCTTATGTACAAGCAAAAGCGCGGGTATATGAGCGTACAAAAGTTGCTGCCCTCTATAATCAACAAGATTGCCAAACATTGCAGATGGTACTGGATGCCGATGTTATTGCTGGGTGTCGCGCTATTGGTTTTACCACCGGTACTCCCGATATCTATCAGCTAGGAATTGTTGAGAATATGCTGGTCGATAGAGCCTATAGCCCCAATCCCCAAAAAGAGGCGATCGCGCTTGCCGGTCTGGGGGATTTCCACTACTACCAGGGGGAACCAGGGATTACCGTCCTTCAAGATGCCTTGGCAGCTGCCGGTCTTACCCGAGCCTTTGGGGTAAAACCCGAGGACGTTCGGGACGGGATACGCGCGTTCAAACCCGAGGCTCATCGGCGGGCTACCGTTGGGAATGCAGCTCAGGTTACCTGGATTGATGATTCCAAAGCCACCAACACTCATGCGGCAGCGGCTTCCTTAGCGGGTTTACCTCCGGCTTCGGTGGTTTGGATTGCGGGGGGAGACGCTAAAGGGCAGTCTTTTGACCAGCTAGTTAAAGACGTGGCTGCCACTTTGCGCGGGGTGGTGCTAATCGGTGAAGACCGCTCAGCTTTACGCACCGCACTATCCAAATATGCCCCGAAAGTTCCGGTGGTTGAGGTTAGTTCTCATGAGGACATGATGTTCTCGGTGGTTAATGAAGCAGTGGCACTTTCGCTTCCGGGGGACAAGGTGATTTTGGCACCTGCCTGTGCATCGTGGGATCAGTTCGCGAACTATTCTCAACGCGGTCAGGCTTTCGCTAAGGCCGTTGCCCGTTTGGAGGGATAGTTGTGGCTAGGCAAAAAGTTGTGGAGAACAATAGGGGTACACGACCGGGCGCCGCTGCGAAAGTAAAAGCCAAGATTCCTAGAATCCAAGTAAAGTTAGCGGATAGTTTTCATTCCGATAATCCCGATGGGAAGCGTAAACTGCTCAGGCTATGGAAATCCGTCACCCAGGCTCCCTTATTTAACTATCAGTTGTTATGGTTCTTAATCATTGCGCTTTCGGTAATTGGATTGCTAATGCAGTTTTCTGCCTCGGTAATCTTGGAGCTGTCGGCAGGAACTACGCCCTATTGGGGGATAGCGCGTCCTTTACTTATTGTGGCAATGGGTTTCGCTTTCATGGTTGCCGTTTCCCGTATGCCAGCTCACTATCTGCAGTTTCTTTCACCTTTTATCCTGTTTTTGGCAGTAGTCGGTCAGTTGGCGGTGTTTACTTCCCTAGGACGCGCCCAGGGCGGTAACCGCAACTGGGTTTATGTGCCCGGTATTAACCAGGTCTTTCAGCCCTCCGAGTTCTTAAAAGTAGCCTTCATTTTGCTGCTAGTTACGGTGTTCGCGAGCGGCAAATGCAAGATTGAATCCCTGTCTTCGCTGTTTATCTGGGTAGGACTACCTTTTGTGATGATTGCGGCTCTGGTTATGGCTGGTCACGATATGGGAACGCTGCTTATCTTCGTTTCTATTTTGCTTTGTGTGCTGATGGTAGTCGGGATTTCGATGCGTTATTTGACTGCCGGAATCGCCTTGTTGGGGATAGCGGCTTTAGCTGCGGTTTTGGTATCTCCATCCCGACGGCGGCGGGTATTGTCTTTTCTTAGTTCTGAACATGCAGACCCGATGGGTTCGGGTTTGCAACCACTGCGTGCCAAATGGGGGCTGGGAACCGGGGGACTGACCGGGGTGGGACCGGGCGCTTCTCGTCAGAAATGGAAGTATTTGCCCGAAGCCCATACCGACTTTATCTACGCTATTTTAGGTGAAGAGTTTGGGCTGTTTGGAACCCTTTTGGTGTTGCTGCTTTTCGGATTGTTGGCATGGGTGTTGTGTCGCTTAATCATTCATTCTTCCAGCCTGGCTACCCGGATATGCGCCGCGGGAACTTTAGGGTGGGTTATAGTACAGGCTTTAATAAATATCATGGTAGTAATCGGATTCTTACCGGTAGTCGGGGTGCCGCTTCCCCTAGTTTCTTCCGGAGGCTCTACCGCTTTAGCTACCTTGATACAAATGGGGGTGCTTTTGAGCTATGTGCGGTCAGAACCGGGGGTTAAAGAGGCAGCGGTCAGGCTGCCGAAATATCTACGCTCCAGCAGAGCTGTTAGCGTGAGGAGGAACGATGGGACAAAATAAATCGGTACTTTTGGCTGGAGGGGGAACCGCTGGCCATGTTAATCCGCTCCTGGCAGCGGCTGATGATTTGAAATCCCAGGGCTGGAAAGTCACCATTATCGGCACTAGAGGGGGCAAGGAGGCAGAGCTGGTTCCAGCTCGTGGTTTCCAATTGCATACCATAGAACGGATTCCGTTCCCGCGCCGTCCTTCCCTACAGTTTTTTACTCTTCCAAAGCGAATGCGCGCTAGCGTCAAAAAAATAGAAACCCTGATAAAGAAAAACCGGGTGGGTGTAGTTATTGGCTTTGGAGGATATGTCTCCACCCCCGCCTATTTAGCTGCGCGCCGGACAGGTGTCCCGTTAATTATTCATGAACAAAATGCGCGACCGGGTTTAGCTAACCGTTTAGGGGCACGTTGGGCAAAAGTCGTGGCTTTAACTTTTCCATCTACCAAACTGCGGGCTAAAGCGGGTAAAACTCTAGCTACTGGTTTACCGCTGCGTCCAGAAATAGCTGCTTTGGCGAGGGCGCGACAAAATAAAGCGGAAATGGAACGCCGGCGGGCAGTGGCTTTAGAATCTTTTGGTCTAGATTCCTCGAAGCCAACTTTACTGGTTACCGGCGGCTCTTTGGGGGCGCTTTCACTTAATCAAGCCATGCAGGCAGCCTTAGCGCATTTGCCAGACAATATTCAAGTTATTCATTTAACCGGTAAAGGTAAAGATGCGGAACTGCGTCAAGTACTGCCGGAGAGCTTAAAGCCGCGATATCGGATTCTTGACTACTTAATTGATATGGAAAGAGCCTTGGCAGCAGCTGATTTGGTGGTGTGTCGCTCCGGGGCGGGGATGGTAGCCGAGATAACAGCGCTGCGTTTGCCAGCTATTTACGTGCCTTTGCCAGTCGGCAATGGAGAGCAGCGTCTAAATGCCGAGGACGCGGTTAAATGCGGGGGAGCGTTAATCGTAGATAATGACAAGTTTGATAGTTCATTTGTTATCGAGACGGTGATTCCTTTGCTGCTATCACCACAACGTTTGGATGATATGCGCAGCGCATTACCCGCAGAGGGCATTGATGCTGCTGAAAAACTAACTAGAATCGCTGAGGAAATAAGTAAATGACCGAGACAAAATATCACTTCATTGGCATCGGCGGAGCTGGAATGTCAGTGGTGGCACAGCTATTTGTGGAACGTGGCTGGCAGCTTAGCGGTTCGGATCAAGCAGATTCTGCTAACCTGTCGAGGCTTAAACAACTGGGGGTTGAATGCTGGGTGGGGACTCAGCCGCAGAAAATCACCCCCGAGATGACTATTGTTTATTCCAGTGCGATTCGCCCTAGTAATCCCGAATTTGCTGCCGGTAAAGCTGCCGGTTGTAGATTTATGCATCGCTCCCAGGCACTGGCGCTAGCGGCAGCTGACCGTAAGTTTGTGGCCGTGGCGGGGGCGCATGGGAAAACCACCACTTCGGGGATGATAGCTCAGACTTTTTCTCAACTCGGCGCTGACCCCTCGTTCGCGGTTGGCGGGGTGGTCACCCACTACCAGACGGGTGCCCATTTAGGCACAGGAGAGTATTTTATTGCCGAGGCTGATGAATCTGATGGTTCTTTCCTGAATTACCGCCCCCAGCTGGCGATTATTACCAATATCGAGGCCGATCACCTCGATAACTATGGCTCCTCGGAACAGTTTGCGCGAGCTTTTTTCGATTTTGCACATTGCATTGAACCCGGTGGAACCCTAATTCTTTGTACTGATGACCCCGGTTGCCGTACCTTGCTAAAACAGCTTCGTCCTCAGGGGGACTTAGATGAAAGTTGCTCCCCTAAAATCCGGATACTGGGATACGGATTACAAGCACCTCCCGCCGGTTTGGATGACTTTTGCCTGGTTAAACCCCTGCTTGCAGAACCAAACTCTGTAAGTGCCCAGTTTAACCGAGGTCAGGAGACTACCACCGTTAGTTTGCCAATGCCAGGCGAGCATAACCTTTTAAACGCGGCAGCAGTATTTTTAGCCGCCCGTATCGCCGGTTTTTCGGCAACAGAGACTGCGGGTGCTCTTGCTGAGTTCGAGGGAACTGCTCGCCGCTTCGAGACTAAAGGTGAAGTAGGCGGGGTAAGAGTTATTGATGACTACGCTCATCACCCCACCGAGGTGGCAGCCTTGATGCGTCAATCGCGGGAAGCAGCCGGTAAAGGGCGAGTCTTGGTGGTATTTCAACCCCATCTATATTCTCGAACCAAAAATTTTGCGTCCCGTTTTGCTGCGGCTCTTGACCTGGCAGATAGGGCAGTTGTTTGTGATATTTATGGGGCGCGCGAAGATCCGCTCCCCGGAGTTACCTCCCGGATTATCACCGATAAAATGCAGCGCGGTAGTTATGTGGCAGATAAAGATGAAGCTGCTCGCCTTATCGCTAATGAGGCTCACGGCAGCGATTTAAGCCTAACCGTGGGGGCAGGGGACATAACTAAAGCTACAACGGTAGTCTTGGCGGTGTTAAAGCAGAGGTTTTCGCAGTGAACCGCGAGAAGTCCGCTTTTGTTCGCCGCCCGAAAGCTACTGTGGTTTCGGGGAAAAAACCGGTTCGTCCTCGTAAAAGCAGAAATGAACTGAAAAGAGAGGACGGCGCAAATAAATCCGGGTCACAGTTAGCTACCCGCCAGGTTACCTTATCTTCCAAAGACAAAGGGGTGGTCTCTAGTGGGCTTGCTAAGCGCCGGGAAGAGCTTAAACAGGTAAAGCGCAGGCAGCGACGGCGGAAAATAGTTATCGGAGTGCTGGTAGCGCTGTTAGTGGGAACTAGCGGATATTTGCTGGGCTTTTCCCCAGTTTTTGCGTATGATTCCGCTAAAACTCGGGTGATGGGGGCAAACTCCCAGGTTACGACCCAGCAGGTAAAAGAGGAACTTGCTAACTATGCGGGTAGACCCTTGTTGCGTTTTCCCACCTCAGAGGCTGCTTCCTCGTTACAACGTGCTAATCCCTGGGTAAAACAGGCGAAGGTAAAACGAGAATTCCCGCGAGGAATAGCCGTTTACCTCACGCTACGTACCCCAGTAGCAAAAACAGCGCAAGGAAAAGTGGTTGATTTAGAGGGAAAGCTGCTGCCTGCCCAAGGTTTCGATACTTCTAAACTGCTAGAGGTAGCTAGTAGCTGTCCCCAAAGCGATATTGAAGATTGTCTAAAATCTGTAGCTCAAGTAGTGCAATTTCTCCCCGCAGAAATAAAACAAAAGATAAAAAGCGCTCAGGTAGCTCGTTTAGATAATGTGGAGCTGCAATTGCAATCGGGAGCAAAAGTTATCTGGGGTAAAAACGGTGATAATCAGAAAAAAGCACAGGTATTAACGGTGCTTTTGCAGCGCGCGGGCAGTATCTATAACGTCACCGATTATGCGCATCCCACTATTTCAAATTAGCCCCGTTTTCCCAGGTTTTTAGGGGAAACCTTGGGGGTAATTGAGCCGGATGGGGAGGGCAGCGAGGCGATTCCTACTTGCGGTGAGGACCGGTTGGCAAACTTGATTGCGAAATCAGGGCTAGCCCTGAATGCGGTAGGCTTTGAGAAGGAACTGAAGGGAGAAAAAGTAATGACTCAGAGCGCTAGCGATATACCGGCATATCGATACACCGCCCAGATGGCGGGGAAAATCGAAGAAAAATGGCAAAAATACTGGTCGGACCAGGGTACTGTTTATGCTGACAACCCGGTTGGGTCTTTAGCGGGTCCGCTTGCGCAAAAAGAGTCTTTCTTTGTAATGGATATGTTCCCCTAGCCCTCTGGTAAAGGGCTGCATGTGGGACATCCTCTTGGTTATATCTCTACCGATGTCACTGGTCGTTTCCAACGAATGCAGGGCAAGAACGTCCTCTACACCATGGGCTATGACGCTTTTGGTTTGCCCGCGGAACAGTATGCGGTAACTACCGGGCAGCATCCGCGCAAGACTACCCGCGAAAATATCGCTAATATGCGCAGACAATTGGCTCGGATTGGGCTCTCTCATGATGAGCGGCGTTCTTTCGCTACCATTGACCAGGACTATTACCGCTGGACACAATGGATTTTCTTACAGGTGTTTAACTCTTGGTATGACGTGGACGCTCCTCGCCCGGATGGAGGACGCGGAGCCGCTCGTCCTATTAACGAACTAATCGAGAAGTTCGCCAGTGGGGAAAAATCGCTGCCGCACGGTAAGCAATGGGAAAACCTCAGTGCCAAGCAGCGTGAAGATATTCTTGAGGATTACCGGCTAGCATATCTTTCCTATGCCCCAGTGAACTGGTGTCCGGGTCTGGGAACGGTGTTAGCGGACGAGGAAGTAACCTCCGAGGGGCGCTCTGAACGCGGTAATTTCCCGGTATTTCGTTCTCACTTGCGGCAATGGATGATGAGGATTACTGCCTACGGAGATCGCTTAATCGAAGATTTGGCGACTTTGGATTGGCCGGAAAAAGTGCGCACCATGCAGGAAAACTGGATTGGTCGCTCCCACGGGGCAACCGTATCTTTCCGGGTAGGCTCGCGGGAGCTAAAAGTTTACACTACTCGCCCCGATACCTTGTTTGGAGCTACCTTTATGGTGGTAGCTCCCGAACACCCGCTTTTAGCGGGACTGGGGCAAAGCGAGCTTGCCGAGGGCGAGAGCGCGATTCCTGCCCAATGGCCCCAGGATACCCGCGAGGCTTGGACGGGGGGATATGATAATCCGCGGCAAGCGGTACGCGCCTACCAACAACAGGCAGCTGCCCGCAGTGAGCGTGAACGCGGCGAAGATGCCCGCGAGAAAACCGGGGTATTTACCGGTTTATTCGCCACTAACCCGGTCAATAATCGCCCGATTCCGATTTTCACTGCCGACTACGTGATGATGGGCTACGGTACTGGCGCGATTATGGCGGTTCCCGCTCATGATCAACGTGACTGGGATTTTGCGAAGAAGTTTGACCTGGACATTATCTACACGATTACTCCCGCGCCGGATGCGGATAAAGATGCTGCCTGGGTTGGGGATGGGGTCATCCAGAATTCGGCTAATGACCAGATTAGCCTTAATGGATTAGGTAAATCCGAGGCAATTGGGAAGATTACTTCTTGGCTAGAGGGCGCGGGATTGGGTAAAGCTACTACCACCTATCGCCTGCGTGATTGGCTATTCTCCCGCCAGCGCTACTGGGGAGAGCCTTTCCCTGTGGTCTATGACGAGGACGGCGTGGTGCACGCCCTTCCGGAATCCATGCTGCCCCTGGACTTGCCGGAGGTAGATAATTTCTCTCCGCGCACCTTTGCACCTGACGATGCGGATTCTTCCCCTGAGGCTCCCTTAGGGCGAGCTGGGGACTGGGTTAAAGTCCAGCTAGACCTGGGGCAGGGCAAACAAACCTATTATCGGGACACTAACGTGATGCCTAACTGGGCAGGTTCTTGCTGTTACGAGCTGCGCTACCTTGATCCGGGGGAGAAAGATTTCCTGGCTAAGGCGGAAAATGAGCGTTACTGGATGGGTGCTCGAGCTGGAGCTACTACTGGCGGCACGGACCTATACGTAGGAGGAGTCGAGCACGCGGTTCTGCACCTGCTCTATGCGCGTTTTTGGCACAAAGTGCTCTATGACCTGGGGCATCTTTCTAGCAGTGAGCCTTTCCATAAGCTGTTTAACCAAGGCTATATCCAGGCCTATGCCTATACCGACCAGCGGGGAGCGTACGTGCCCGCCGCCGAAGTAGCCGGTGATGAAGGCAGTGGCTTCACCTACGAGGGGCAGCCGGTTAAACGCGAATACGGCAAGATGGGTAAATCCTTGAAGAATATCGTTACTCCAGACGATATTTGCGACGAATACGGGGCCGACACTTTCCGGGTCTATGAAATGTCGATGGGACCGCTGGATATGTCGCGGCCGTGGGAAACCCGGGCAGTGATTGGTTCCCAGCGTTTCTTACAGCGGCTATGGCGCAATGTGATTGATGAGAACACTGGGGAAGTAACCGTTAGTGAGGACGCACCCGATTTGGAAACTCAGCGTGCCCTGGCCAAGGCGATTGCGCAGGTAACCGAAGACTACCGGGAAATGCGTCTTAATCTGGTGGTTTCGGATCTGATCGTGCTTAATAATCACCTGACTGCGCTGAAAGCGGTTCCTCGGGAAGCCGCGGAAGCGTTGGTATTGATGATTTCTCCGCTCGCTCCCCATATTGCCGAGGAGCTTTGGAATAGGCTGGGGCACTCTTCTTCGTTGGCACGCGAGCCTTTCCCGGTAGTAATCGATGAATCTCTACTGGTAGAAGGGGAAATCACGGCGGTGGTACAGATTAACGGCAAGGTGAAGTACCGCTTGCAAGTACCGCAATCTATTTCAGGCGAGGAGCTAGAAAAACAGGCACTGGAAACTGAAGTGGTGCAGCGTGCTCTTGCGGGCGGTCAGCCGTTAAAGGTGATTGTGCGCGCTCCTAAACTGGTGAATGTGGTAATCCCGAAGAAATAGGACGTTCTCAGGGTATTATTCCTCAAGGTTTTATGTCCCCCGCAGATTCAGGTCGCTGAAAATAGAAGGAGAACTTATGAGCCCGGAAACTTGGACTTTGCGCTCCGGTAATGATTGCTTGGTTGTCTCCCCAATGGGGGCAACGGTTTTAGACTGGCAAGTCTGTGACCTGCGGGCGGGGGACAGTGCTCAACAAGTGGCGGGAACTGAAACCAAGGAAAGTGCGAAAGCTAGCTCCTACTGGGAGGATGGCCTAGCTGATAGTTCGGGCGTTAGCGCCTATCAAAGTGATTACCGAGCAGACAGTGCCCCTACCTGTCCTGGGTGTGTGCACGTCCTCGATGGGTATCGTAGCCAGGACGAAGCGCGCCAAATGGATGGTTTTCGCAACGCTTTGCTAGCTCCCTGGTCAAATCGGATTCGGGATGGAAAATACTGTTTCCAGGGAAAGGAATATGATTTTAAGGGCGAAACTATCGGCGTGGAACTGGCTTTACACGGCTTAATTGCCAATCAGGTATTCGAGTTGATTGAGCTAAAACCAGATTATTTGCGCGCCAAAGTTAGGGTACCAAAGCTTGAGGCCTATCCCTTTGAGGTAGAAATAGAGGTTACCTATCAGATTAGCTCTTCTCCTCACCGGCTCAGTCTCGATATGGTGGCTCATAATAAAGGAACAGGTGACGCGCCGATTACTTTAGGTTGGCATCCCTATTTTCTTTGCCCCACTGGCAGAGCTAAAAACGCTAAGGTTACGATTGCGGCTGAGAACCTAGTGGTAACTGATGAACAGCTGATTCCCCTAAGGGGGCAAGCGGCTTTTTGTGCCCAGGAATCTCCGGTAATTCTATATGGGCGAGGAGATTTTGACTGTGCCTATACTTCGCTGATTCCTAAAGACGGGGTTGCTTGGGCAGTCCTGGAGCATCTAAATGGGTCGTCGACTGTGCTGCAAATGGCTGGGGCAAAGCAGGGGCAGGGTTTGGCTTCTTTCCAAGTCTATAGCGCTCAAGATTTGCTGAATAGGGCGGGCGAATCGATAGCGGTGGAACCGTTGCTAGCGATGACCGATGCTTTTAATCGCCCGGAATGTCAAGATTTGGTTACCGTTTCCCCAGGGTGCTCACAAGAGATGCATGTGTGCATAGAGCACCATATGTAAGGCTAACTACCTTTTAGTTGGAGCGTCGGCTAGGACAGGCGAACCTAGTAGCACCGATAAGAATAGCTGCTGTTTAATGCTTGAAAATAGCTAAATAAAATCTCATTAAATGGCTTCAAAATAATCATGTATTATAAATAAGAATACCTAGAAGGCTGTAACAACTCAGGGGTCTTTACCCTTTTGAACTGTGGGTTTAGCTCATTTATTCGTTTTTTTGATTTCGATTTCCTCGTATAAAAGTTAAGTATTTGTTTTCGGAATCTTTAGTCATAAAACTGGCCGTGAGCGAAGTGATAAATTCACGGATAGTGATAACAACAGTCACATTAGCAACGATAGTGGAGCGATGTGCTTGTCCAAACGAGGTGGAACTTAACTTTGCGTGGAAGCGGTAAGGGAAGAAATCTTAAATGGTATTTCGTGATGCCGATTCTATTGACTGCATCATTGGTGCTGTTAAATCTGGGTGGTCAGCTGACCTTGGCGTGCGCATTAGAAACTGGACAAAGTAATCCAGTTAGTCATAGCGCAGCAAAAGCTAATACTATCAGCTCCCCACAAACCTTAAGTGTCGTGGGACAACAAGTTAGGAATGCGGGAAAGGCTCCTAATAATTGCGGGCAAGGCGTAAACAGTGTTGCTATAAAAAAACGACAGGTAAATCTAGTTTTAGATGATTCTGGCTCGATGTTTTCAAATGGTGGAAATACCCCTCTTGACCGCTGGTCTAATGCAAAGTACTCCCTCGAAGTGTTTGCGGCATTACTCGGGGAGCAAGACAATATGAATATCTATTTGACCAGCACCTATGCTAAAGGTGGCTCTGGACCGGTAGTCCAGCTGGCAGGAAAAGAAGCTGCCAGCTCCCGGGTATCAAAAATTCATAATATGGTGATGCAAGGCGGAGATACCCCCTATGCTCCAGTTCAGGCTGCTGCTAAAGATTTGTCAGCTTCTGACGCTGGGGAAAAATGGCTAGTCGTCCTGTCAGATGGCGCCTTTAACGATCGTAATTCCCAAACAGTACAAAACGACTTCAATCAGTGGGCAAAGGAAAATACCAATGAAAGTAGCGCGCTTAAAGTAGCATTCTTGGCAATGGGCGATAAAGCGCCTCAAATTGCTTCTTCGAGTGCGGTTATTTTTGATCAAGCCCCACAAACTAAAGATTTATTAACTAAAGTAACGCGTTTTGCAAACCTAATTTTTGCTCGTGATGTATTACCCCAAGACAGTGCGAGTTCAATTAAATCTGATATTGATATAGAAGAATTGACCATTTTGGCTCAAGGCAAAGATGTCAAGGTTAATGAAATTAAGCTTGGTTCTGCAGTGGCTAAACCGGAATCGCAAGTAGAAGTCAAGTGGGCAAATAACGCTGATGTCGATTTCGGGGCTTCAAAGGTTAAAGCGGTTCCCAATAGTGAACTAAATGGCAAAGTGGCAACATTTAGTAAACTTCCTGCTGGTAATGGGGCTGTCTCCCTAGATGGGGTGCAAACTGTGGAAGTATTCTATAAACCCTATGTCTCATTCGGAGTGCAGCTATCTGATGCAAAAGGAAAGCCAGTAAAAAGTGGCGAAATTGTAGGAGGCAAGTACACCGTTAAATACGGCTTTATGGATAAGAAATGTAACTTTATAGATAAGTCACCACTCTTGGGTGATGTTCAATACAATGCAAAGGTTATTAATAACGGTAAAGTTGTAGCCGATAATTTTGCCAGCGGTGATCAGGTAGAGTTAAGTGCCGGTTCAACCCAATTTAATGTTAAAGCTAAATATCTAAGCGGTAGCACTTCTGAAGCTAAAATCAACTTACAGGTCTATCGTCCCGCGCCTCCGGCGGGTATTCAAGGCAGTAGTCAGACCTATCAGGTCAGTAAGCTAAATGATTATAAGATTCCCGATGATGCCATAAAAGTGAAATATGGGGAAAAGAAAGACGGCAATATTATTTCCTTCCCCGAGGCGGAGTGGAAACAAATAAAAGATAGCGATATTAAAGTTACCTCCCCAAAAAGAATGGAGTTTGCGGTAAAGAAAGGTGATAAGAACGGGGAAGTGTTCATACTGCCTAAAGCACCCAATGGAGATATCTATAAGGCAGATACTGGGAATATGCCGTTACATATAGAAGCAAAACATAGTTATGAAAAGCAGCTAAGTAAAGCGGTGTTTGATACTTCAATTAATGTAAAAAATGATATATCTCTCTTAGATCGTATAAAAAACTGGATACTAACTCAAGGATGGAAGTGGTTGCTTTGTTTACTAGCTCTGCTTCTAATTATGGGGTATATATTTAAACCCCGTTTTTCCAAGAGAATTGTTTCATCGCCAAAAGTTAATATCAGTGACGATAATTTGGTTTCACTAGGTTCAAATAAGGGCAGCGGAAACTTTGTTAAATCACGTTTGCGCAGAGCATTACCTTTCGTGGCTGATACCGCGAGTTTTAGGTATGTGCCGCGAGGTGTTTCCGGGTTCCCTCCTATGAAGCTAAAGGCTGCGCGAAAAGGACGTATCAAAATATTGAATTGGAAAGCCTTGGCTGCTCGCGAAAATATGTCAGTAACTATCAACGGAAGAAAGCTGGATGTAAAGGATAAAACTCATCCAATGTTTAATGTGAATAGTAAAGTTAAATCAAGTATTGCGGGTTCCGGAAAAAGCTATTCTGCAAATCTTAATATAAAAAAGTAAATAACTTCTAATGTCTAATACCCCGATTTGAAAGGAAAAAGAAATGTCGATTGCACCTACTTTGATTCTAGGACTGGGAGGAACCGGTTCTCAGATTGTAAAAAAAGTCTCGCAAAAGGTGCGAGAATCTGGTTCTAATCAATCGGAACGTATCGCATTTGTTGTCTTCGATACCGATGCCAACGACTTGGGGAAAATCAAGCAGGATCATCCGGAAATGTACACGGTGCAAACCTCTACCAATAGCCGGGTCGGCGATTATCTGGGAATCAATACTAATGCTCGAGATAAATGGTTCCCGATTAACGAACTGATGAATCGTAAATCTTTAACCGAGGGAGCTGCCCAGGTTAGAGCCATTTCTCGTTTAGCTTTCGAAACTACTTTGAAGAGCTCCCATCTTGATCAATTGCATAAGGCGATTGAAACTCTGTTCAGAATTGATAAAGACCAAGAAGAACAATCTCTGCGGGTTATTATTACCTCTTCGCTTGCTGGGGGTACTGGATCAGGACTGATTTTACCGGTGGCTCTCTATTTGGCTAGCTATCTAAATGCGAAATACCCGAAAGCTAAAGCAATTACCAGAGGCTTTTTTATTCAGCCTGATGTGTTCTATAAAGTGATTAAGGCATCCGAAGAACAACACAACTTGCAGGTAAATGCTTACGCAACGGTTCGGGAGTTAGATGCCTTTCTTATGAAAGGTGACCACACTTTACCTAGCCAGTATCGCAACCTAAAGTTTGAGTTCCCAAGGGTTGGTGCCGAGGGAGTTGAAGCAGTCGAGGCTATGCCTTATGATTTCTGTTTCTTATTTGATGCCAACAACAAGAGCGGAGGTAGTCTAGATTCTTTTGTCTCTTATTTAGACCACGCGGCAACCTGTATTTACACTTTGGCTATTGGGCCGATGTCAAAGAAATCAAATTCGCGGGAAGATAACGTTTTACGCGAAATTATAAAAAATAATGGACGTAACCGCTATGCAGGTGCAGGCGCTTCCCGTCTGGTCTATCCCTGGAAACACATTAGAGATGTAATCGGTAAGACCTGGGCACAGCAAGTGCTTTCTAAGCAATGGCTTAAATTTGATGAAGCCTATAAAGAAAGGCAAAAAGCTTTAGCTAAACAAAGAGAAAGTGGTCTAACTGCCCGAGATATTGACCGGGGGGCAGAGTTTATTAATACCATCGACAGTTTGGCGAAACAAAAAGATCCTTTCGCTAAGTCAGTTAAGAATCAAACCTTAGTCTTTTCCGAGGATGGGGTAACTAATCTTGGCAATCAGTGGGATGCCTATATAAATGCTTTGAACAGTTATATTTTCGCTCCCGATCCCAGTCGGATTTCTGATACCCGTGAAGATGATTTACGTTCAGCCATCATAGAGTTGCAAGAAAAAACTGATGGCGAAGAATACGCCATGGTCTTTAATGATCTGGAAAAGTTGAAAATCATTACTGAGAATGAGGCTGAAGAGCAAGCAGGTGTTATTGGTTATACCCTGTTCAAAGCAGATGAGGATGAAATCGTAGCCGGTAATTCTCTTCCTAATAGGCTTGAAAGCTATATGCTTGAACCGGTTAAAAAGAGTTTTATGCACCCGGTATCCTGTCGATATTTCCTCTATCAAGTTCTCAAAAAGCTTGAACTGTTGCAAAAGAAAACTAATCGTGAATTAGAAGGAGAAGAAGGGTTAATCAAATTCTTTGATGAATTTGAACGGAATAACTTTGACGATCCCTCTACCGATGACAAAGTTGAAACTGCCGCTGATTTTGCGATGCGTAAGAAGAGTATAGCTCAACGTATCACTCGCAAACCCAGCGCCGAACAGCAAGCAATCGCCACAGCGCTGTCCACTTATTTAAACAATATCGGTGAATACCGTAACGCTCTGATATTCCAAAGAGTTATCGCTGACGCAATGGAATACGTCAAAAGTGTAATTGATGCATTTGAAAAGCTATTTAACTCTCTAGAGAACAACCTTAAAAAACTGGAAGTAACTCTAGGTCAAGATATGGTTAAATACGATAATCTCACCGGCTCGACTACCCGATATGTCTACGCCAGTTCTAATTGCTTGCGCAGTATTATTAACAACACTCCCTATATGGGAGGGGTTAATTCGATAGATTCAGAGCTGTCCCTAAATATCTATAACTCGGTGCGACGCTATGCGATGTTAACCGATGACAAAGACGAGAATTACTTCAAAGATTTGTATAACAATGTGATGCTAGGGTATTTCTCCGATCAAGTAATGAAGAATCATAGCGAGATTATTAAACTTGATGTAATAGAGGCACTTGAACGCGAATATCGAGTGGAAACCCGCAGTTACGAAGCGGAAAATGTTCGACACTACGTGATTGAAGAAATCAATAAAGTTAAACGTTTAGCTTCTCCTTTCATTGAGCAGCCCCTGGGAGAAGAACGGCATCCGATTGAGGCTTGTGCCTATAACAAAGTCTTAGAGGGGGAAAATGATCCGAAACGCGAATCGCTGGTGCGGGAAATCTTAGGTGACTATGGCGGGGAAACCGACGGAGATATTAGTCCGCAAGAAATCCTGTTTTACAACGCAATCTATGGGATTCGTGCCTGTGATTTGTCGAAGTTTGCCCCGCCGCTAACTGACATCACAAGTCATCGTACCGCGGGAGAGTATTTTTCCGCTTACTATAATCTAATCTCGGAGATTAAACCGACCGTAGGGGAGACGAAAGTAATTACCCCGCATATTGATCGGCGTTGGCATTCGATATCTGAACTACCTGATTTAGATGAAAAGAATCAGGCGAAGCAACTTAGAGAAATTCATATCTCGCTCTTACTTGGGTTAGTGTTTGGCAGAATTCAATGGAGTCATGCCATTAACGGAACTAATCGGATATATCGCTATAAACCTGACGATGGCGGATTGCCGGAAGATTTTATTGTCTCAAATGGTACTCCTTGCGATAAGTTCTATGAGGTATTGGATGCTTTAACCAATAGCCCAGTGGCGGTTAAACAGATAATTTCCTATGTTGTAGGTAGGCGTGAGCGGCGTTCTCAACAGGAACAACAGGTTACTTTTGAGAGAACTTACTTAGGGGAATCCCTTAAAGAGGGAATCAACCTCCAGCAGCTATTCTCGACCTATCCCGAGGAATTCCCCTCTGGGAAAGCCTCTATCTTTGATGTGGTTGCTTATGTGTCGTTATCGACACCTACTGAAGAGTATATTGACGAGCTTGCCTATACTTTGTCCGACAATCTAGTTACCTATGTTAAAGACCGGATTGTCTTGCTCAGTTCTGAAGAAGAATCTCACCGAAATGTTAGTGATGTTCTATGTCAGCAGCTGGAAATGTTCGCTCAGAATATAGAGGGATACCTGGCGGTATCTGGTAGCTCATTTGCGAACAAACTGAACACGGTGCTACTGCCGGTGCTAAATCTTGCTGACAAGGGCGAATACGCGGAAGTTGAGAAAGCAGCTATGTATATAAGCAGGAAACTTGGCTAATGCCCGCAAGTGTAAGAGTGTTTTGATGGTGCTGGTCACCGTAGCGTAACCCTGGGTTTACTCGGTTAGAAACAACCTGCCCTGCTTACGGTGACTAGCACACAATACAAGTGAGGATTAGCCAGTGTTTACCGTTATTATCCTATCCGAGGCAGCTAAATCGATTTTTGATAATTCAAGAATCTATTTTTCACCTTATGAGGAAATGGGTGATATTGCCTTTTGTTCTTGGAATCAGTCTCCTAATGCTCGCACGCTGCGGGAAGTTCTACCGGATTTGCCAGCGATTATTAAAGGAAAAACTGCTTGGCGAGCAGTGGTAGTAGATCATCCTCGAAACACAAAATCTCAAGTGAGAAAAGCTCGCTATGATTTACCGGAGAATCGAAATAGAGAGAATCCTTTTGACTTTCTAGATAATACCCAGGTTGAGCTAAACCTAAAGCACTCTAACCATGCATTAGTTCGTCTTTCTCACGTTTTATTGGGTTACCCTTCTTTAAGTGCTAAGGGATTTATCCCGGTAATAACCTATTGTGATGCCGAAACTAATAAACGGGTTGAAAAGACCATTGATCAGGCGATTAATGATTTTTTGGAAGCCGGGGTGCTGACCGCTCAAGATCAAGAACGTCTAGAAGCGCTCACTGCCTCTCAGCGAAACGAGTATCTGTTCAAACAGGCCATATCCTGGATAGGGGCGCGTCACAGTGAAGTATCCCGTATCTATAAAAGACAAAACTATGATTCTGGTGAAGTAAAACGGCATAAAGATATTTCTCGGGTTTACCATATGGAAGAGTTGCGCCCGGCGGAAGTATATTTTATCGCGACTCGAGCTCCGATTACTCCGGAAGAAAATGTTGAATTAGGTCTAGTTTGGAAACAGTATGAAGAGCGAGACGCCTCACGTTTCGTTGAACGCAATGATTACCCTACTATGACTCGATTTGCGGTTTACGAAATGCTAGAGGAAAAGAACTCTGGATATGAACAGGACGAGTTGAGATTTTGGCTATCCGTTCTTTCTTTAGCGGTAAATCAAGTTCCGCCTAGCACTTTCCAAGCCGATCGTCTCTACCGCATTGGGGTTTCGATTAGTTCTCAAGATCTCTCCGAGATGCTTAATGCCCATATGTCTAAGCTTCGGGCGGCAGAGAAAGTGTTAGAGCGCCTTATTAAACGACCTTTGCCTGATTCCAAGGCGGATATGGATGAGATACTGGCTAGACAAAAGATTGACGTAGATTTCGAGCGGGTAGATAAAGAACAGCTAAGTGTTAGTAGGGCTGGATATGGTCTGTTTACCGATCGTCCAGTTTCTGAATATATCCGATGGAAACAAGATTTTTCCCAGCTTGCGGCAAAGGTTAGGCGTTTTTCTCGTAAGCCGGCACAACTGCTTGCCTACAGCACTTCGCAAGCTCGACAAGTCGCCACTGCTATCCCCACTTCGACCTTGATCTTAGATGACATTACCCGTGCAGATATTGAAGAGAGTTTGAACGAGCAGGTTAAGCCGCTTTTACTGCCAGCTACCACTAATGTTCTTGACAAAAAAGCCTTAAAAAAAGAGCTACGTAAGCATGAACTCAATGTTATCCATGAGATTCGCGAACGGATGACCATGCCGACGGCTCTGATCGCCTGGGTAGTTGCCCTGTCTGTTTGGGTAATATCTTTTGTCCCTTACTTAATAGCAGCTGCTACCAAAGGAAGCGCCAGCCTTAGGGGCGGTATCGTGATGACCTTAGTTGTTATTTTGGTTTTATCCTTATCGGGGCTAGTAGCTTTAATAGGAATGTGGCTCACCCTGCGTAATAAGATTGGTCAGCTGAATGATTTTCTGCATCAAAGCGCAATAGATGTCCAAAACGGAGCGAAAGCTTTTTCTGCGTATCTTTCTAGATATGTTACCTATAGACGAGGACGAGAACTATTAAGAGGCTCGCTGCGAGCAAAAGAGCATTTGAATGAAGATCGTGCTCGCTGGAATCGAATCCTTGAGCGGATAAAGGCGCGTCGTCGCGATGAAAGAGAAATCGTGCTGTCTGTCGGCGGTGATATCAGGATCGAGCGTTATTATGACGGGGTCTGCGAACGCGACTTTGAGTCTGAAGAGAGGGTACAAAAGCTTTACCGGTTCCAACCGGGAGATTCCTTCATGCCGTTTAATGATTCTGGAGAAATGGTAAAGGCTCCCTATGACTTTGTTTCCGGTTTTACTCTGCTTCGTTTGCCTCTTTACGAACCAGAATCTTCTCAAATCTTTGATGAAAAGGAAGACGATTACGTAAAACCGCAATCCAGCCAATCTGGGGGCTCTCCAGTGGTCGCTGATAATCAGAGAGGAGACCAATAGGAAAATGGATGGGTTAATTTCCGCTGTGTCCCTATTTGATGCTTGTAAATCTGCTATCGGATACTTAGGTTTCATACTTTTACCTTGGCTGGTCAATATTCCTAGAACGCGCCGACATCAACAAATATTTATGCCCGTGGTTGCATTTATTTACACAATTGTGGCATTAATAGTCCTCTATTTATTTAATAAAACCCTAGAGGAAGTGGTATTTGCCTGGCTTTTTAGTTATTTTCCCATCTTGAAGAACTATATTTCTATTTCTCTGTTTTTCTATATAGAAAATGCAGCCATAATCATAGTTTTTATGGTAATAAAACTTATGTATCGTCGCTTTGCTACCAATTTCTTTCAAGGGGATGATTTCTTCGGAATTAGTGTCGTAAAGCTTTTCTTTGACTATGATTCCATCTCTAATCGTTGGTATATTCAATCCCGATTCGGGAAAACGCGTTCATTTTATTGTGCGTTCTTCGTAGGATCTGTGCTGTGTACCTTGGGTATCATTGTCGCGATTAAAGCCTATCCCGAACTGCCTGCCTTTGGAGCAATTTGTTTCCCCCTATTTGGAACCATAGTGTTGGGGGAACTTTATTATGCCTTACATGGTTTAACCGATGATGAAGTTAAGGATTCTCTCTACGGGGAATCGGAAGAAAACAGACACGTTTCTAACTATTCTGCCCTACGGGCAATCTATCGCAAGCTTTTTCCCGAGCGGATTCTCGATGATGGTATTGAGCTGAGTAGCCCCGTAACTTCTGAGAGTTTTAATGCCATTTATAAATTAAGAAAATCTGATGATGAAACTGAACGAACCTACGGGGAGTATTTTGATCGTCTCAAGAAACAAGGCATTGACATAGATGAAAACCTCATGTTAGCGGGTTTGAATCTTCTGAAAGGAAAAAGCTGCCTCTTTTGTACGCCTTTTTATCATGATTTAACTTCCTACGTTTCTTTTTCATGCTACGTGCGCTTATTAGAAGGCGGAAAATGTCTGATAATTGTGGGGCGCGATGCTAATGCCAGCGATATTGCTAACTGGATTAACCAAGGTTTAGAGGATATATCTGGAATCCCGAATCTATGGTCAGTGGGGGTAATCGGAGAGATACCCGTGGATAATCTTGACGTAGGGGTATTACGGGCGGCTGATTTACACCGCTACCAAGTGCTGGCAGCCCATAATGAGTTTTTATCAAGGGTAGAAATAGTCTTATTAAGCGAACCTTCTAAGATAGTTGCTACTTCCCAACTGGGCTTAGGGGTGCTTGCTGCGCAAGTGTCTCAGAAACATACTCCAGTATTTGCGGCTTTTGACCGTAATGCTGATGGCTTGGTTGATACCCTCTCTCATGTTCTTAAAACCAATTTCACCTCGGTTATAGCCACTCAACCTAATCGAGGTAGCAGTTCAGATGTGGTTTGGGCTGGGCAAGGGGAACGCTTGATTCCGCGAATTATCCCGGGTGTGGTGCGCGATCTGGGTATGGGTACGGAACTTGCTGCCGTTGCGATGAAATATAACGTTGAAAAAATTGGTTGGGTAGGTGGGCAAAACTACCCGGTACTAGATATGAGTTGGATTGCCGGGCAGTATGCAGAACCGATAACGAGCTATGCAGAAATTCCTCATTCCCAGCAGGCTTTTCAAGATTCCTTTTTGCCGCTTCCTAACCCTCCAGCGCTCAAGCAAAAAAAGCACTCCTTCTTGATAGTAGAAGATGAAATAGCAAATGTGCATGAGTCATTACGCTTATATGGTTCACGTAGTACGTTTAACGGATTTGTAAACCTAATCAGTCACGACTATTTACTGCGCGACTATATGGCTGATAACCGTAGGATGTTCCACGCAGATCGCAAGGCAATTCCGACAATAGTTTCAGACTATTCGCGTTCTACCCGTAGTACAGTGTTACGTCTTTTACTGGAGTTGGTTACTTTTTCAGTTCCTCTCGAGTCGATTGTAAAAGATTTAGAGTTATCCGGATGTATCGAAAAGAATCTTTCCTTAAAGCTAAATACTGAGAAAACTAAAGAGGACGATAGCGGTTTTGATGATATTGGTGAGCCTTTAGCGATTACGCGCTTGCGTGAAATGATGTCCCGGTATTTCCAAGTAGCCGAAGATAGTATCATATTTGAGGTCACAAAAACTCCTAAGGAGGAAGCAGGAAAATTTCTTCTTTCCTACCGGCTTGCCGATATCACTGTTTTCTCTCACGTCCTTAACGGTTTACATACTTCTTATTTCGTGGTTGAGGATGAACGGTGCGAACATAACTATATTTCCGCCTTTTTAAGTGGTAATGTAGCTCAGTGTGTTTTACCTGGTCAGTTCCTTACTTATGGGGGTAAGTATTATCAGGTGCAAGCCATTGAGGTGGGTAATGCCAGACAGGTGGTGTTAAGGCGGGCAGCCGATCATGTGGAGGGCAGGCCCGCCTACCGTCCGCTGCTAGACTTTACGATTTCTAATATTCGTCCTCAAGGGGCAAGCTATTCCCATCTCGGTGGCAGTCCTTTAAGGATTCAGCGGATGATAGTGGAGGTTAAAGCACTTACTAAAGGATATTTGGACTTGCCGAGCCGCTCAGATTTGACGCATATGCGCAGAGTGGATTTGCCCGATTTACCTACGCGTTCTTATGTGGATAAACAAGTTTTATGCCTTAAATGTCCGGGGGTTGATCCTAAAGTTAGAGCTAGTATAGCGGTGTTACTAAATGAGCTTTTTGTTAGTATTTTCCCTGATTCTCACCAGTTTTTATGGGCGAGCACTGCCTATCCAGGTGACGAATTCGAGGGATTGTTGCCAGAGTTTACTCTTGCCCAGGCTTGGGCAGCTAGCTCGGTAGAGAACCCCTCTGAAAAGGAAAAAGAAACCGAAGAGGGGATTAGGTCTATATCTGAAGGAATCTACATTATCGAAGATAGTGATATTGATTTAGGTTTGCTGGAGGCTTTTGAACGTAACTGGGAGCGGTTCTTCAATATCCTTTCTGATTATCTATTGTGGCTAACTACTCCGGTTGAATCGGAAGGTACTGAAGTTAAACCTGAAGATGTAACCATTAGCTTCCCTGGTGAAACCATGGAAGAAGTGCAGGCTCGACAAAAGCGCAAAGAGAAGGAATCGCAAAGGGCGCTCGATAAAGAATTGCCATTCTGGAGGCGATTTAAAGAGTTTATTAAATACCTGTTGCGACGCAAACATATTAAGCTACCTACAGATCCGATTGAGGGGAAAGATAAACCGACCAAACTCACTTTGGGGCAGCGAATTAAACTATGGTTTAAGCGTTTATTTGGTAGAGGAAAGAGCGGAGCGGACAACTCCCAAAAACCACTTTCCCCTGATTTTACTGAGGGCGATGATAGCGCGGTAGAGCCGGAAAATCTGCGTGAACCAGCAGATGAAGCGATGACGCCAGATGGAGATTCTGTGGATACCGGTGACCGAGCTGAGGAGCTAGCAGAAGATGAGGCGGCAACGATTGGGACTAGCCCCGGCGCTGAGGAAACTTCCGTCAAGGAGGGCGAGCCTAAGGTAAAACTCGTTCCCGATATGGAACCGGTGGTGATAAAGGTGGATGGCAAAACTAATAAAGCAGAGGTAGTGACCTCTGATTTAGAAAAACCTGATTCGTCCTCCGGTAAAGATAGTGAAGATTCTAGTGAACAGGTCGCTGAGGTATCGCCGGTAACCGAGGGGGAGAGCTCTGGTGATGATGATAGCACTGCTGGTAGTAAAGGTGGGGAGGTAGACACAGATGCGTAGCAGCTATTTAGACTATTCCGGTTCGCTCTCGGGACAGACCATAGATATTTCTGGTGTCGCGGATTTTCTGGGTTTAGCTGGTTTTAACGACTCTCCGTTTACTAGAACCAGATTGGGCGATCCGGTTAATGCCCCAAATATACAAATCGGGGAAGAGGGAACGAATTACTGTGATTTTTGTATGACTCCTTTAATGGGGGGAGATTTTGAGCGCCTGGCTGATGGTCGCGAGAGATGTATGCGCTGCTCCGAAACCGCCATCTCTACTCGCGACCAATTCGTTTCCCTATTCATGCGGGCTAAGAAACAGATGGAGTTGGTTTTCGAGATAGATATTGCAGTGGCTATGCAGGTCTCTATGGTAAATGCTCGGGAAATCGCCAAGGGTAGTGGGGAAACTTTTGAAGCAACTCCTGGGTTTGATGGTCGGACATTAGGCTGTGCGGTAAAGTCGTCTGCCGGGTATTCGCTTCATGTTGAAAATGGGGCTCCTGCTTTGGCTTTGCTGGGTACTACTATTCATGAACTGACCCATATTTGGCAGTACATAAATTGGGATCGTGCCTCTATAGAGAGAGTCTACGGAAAAGATAAAACCTTGTGCGTTTATGAGGGGATGGCTACTTGGGCGCAGATTCAATATCTGTATTCCACTCATGCCACGGCTTATGCGCAACGCGAGGAGGCTTACACCGAAAAGCGGAGTGATGAATATGGCGTTGGTTTTCGGGCTTTTCGGGAAAAGTATTCTATGTGCCGTGATGGGGTTCTTAGGGGGAAGACTCCTTTTAAGCTAACCTGGCCGCTCTAAAATAGTTGGCAAAGAATCTGCTGGTGCTGAGCTTTTCAGCTATTAACTTGGCATTGCTGCCTATGGTGTCAGAGCAGTAGCTATTAACGCCTGGGACACTAAACCTGCACGAGTACGGGCAGTCCGTAGTTCGGACATTACCTAGCTATTTTTGTAAGTAAGGTAAAGCTAAGGTTAATGTTTTGTTGTCTCTAAGAGGAGGCTGCAGCCCAAATTCCCGTGCTGCCCACCCCACCACCAGCAACGGTGGCATGAACGAAAGGAATTGCAATAATGAAAATCAATAAAATGATTAGAGCGAGTCTACCTGGTCTCTGTTGGAGCTTGTTCTAACCCTGTGTCGCTCATGCTTCATCATCTGATACTGCATCAAACTTCATAGGGAAAAGCGAAAAGTCCTCATTGATGTTTGAGCTAGTAAACAAGACGCCTGGTATTAACTATAGTGACATGAAGTGTGCTATTGAAACTGTTACCTATCAACGTTTCTGAGTTTAAAAATGAAAAGCAGAATATGTCTAAGAGTGGCTATGGCGTTGATGGTATTATCCCTTGCAACCCCGCTTTTGAGCGCCTGTTCTAAAAATAGTTCAGATACCCAGGTTGATTTAGATAGTTACCAATGGGCTATTTTCACGAGTACCTATCGAAACACGGGAATTTTACCCAGCCCTAGCAGTGGATACGCAATCTTTGTTCGCGACGATGGTAGTTACGATTTAGTTTCGCATTCGGGAATGGATTCAGGAGAGATTTCCTGGACACAACAGGGCGTTCATTATGCTGATACTAACGGTGAGCACTGGATTACGAAACAGGGAACTACCTCAGTTAAGGGCAACCGGATTGACCTGATGGATGGTCTGGTGACGCTCAGTGACGGTTTGACGCGCGTTGGAGTCTACAATGGGGGGAGACGGGGCAAAAAATATCATGAAGAGGTTGTGGTATCACGACAGGGTTCTAGCGTCCATCACAAGTTAGAAACAGTCGGTTTCTATCCAATGATTTCAGCCTGTGGTGATAATGTTTATACCGCCTATTCCAAGGCATCGGAAGTCAGTAATGGGCGTTTCATATTCGATCAGATTGTTGATAAAGGAGCAGTGAAACATCGGAATTTGAATACCCAAAGTATGCCTTCTTCCGAATTCTCTTTTTATGCTAATGACGCTCCCTGTGCTCAAAATCGAATCTATTTTATAGGATCGTTTACTATTTATGATGGGGCAAAGCCAACAGGAGATACCAAGCTAGCACCTCATATGGGTCGGTGCCCAGAGGGCGGAGAGGACGAATGTGCTCTTGCACTCGTGGTTGCTGACGCAAACACAGGGCGACTTAATTGGCTACCTGTCGTTAATGAAAATGGTTCCTCTGAAAAGTTTTCGTCCGAGAATGCCGTTGAAGTTGGGCTTGATGCGCACTCTCTGAACGAAAAGGGAAAACTAATATGGCTTAGCGGTTACGGCGTTCTTTATGAAACCAATGTGGAAAATGGGAAAACCACGGTTCTTAACGACGCATTACGCAATGACAATCAAAGTGAGAACTCCAAGATTATCTATCACTTTTCCTCCGATAAAAACACGGTTACCGTGCTGGTAGAAGATAGCCGTGATTCCTTCGCTGCGCCCCGTATTGTAGTTTTTGATAAAAGTTCAGGAAAAATTATTAAGAATGTCCAGATTAAAGGGTTGAAAGGAAAAATATCAGATTCGCAAGTGATAAGAGATATTGCGAGTAAACCCCAATAATAAACTTGCTATCGGTTGCTTAAATAGCTTAAGCAACCGATAGCGACTATTAAATACTGCTAAAAGCCATATTTTTAAGGTATCTTAGCGGCTAGTGTGAAAGATTTACCGAGAGTTCATACTGGTCTCCTCGATAAAGTCCATCGGTAATCTCTATCGGGTTATTTTTCATGTCACAACCCAGTATTTGCAGTTGGAAACAGCAAATATCCGATTTGATTTCTAAGGCGGCTCTTTCTGCAGCGTCAGCGTGACGGGTACGGACACTTAAAGACCTTAAGGAAGGTTTATTCTGGTACTGCTTATCTAAAATATCGTAAAGAGATTGTTCTAGATTATTACCCAGCAGTCCAGGGTAAAGGTGGGCAGGAAGAATTACTTGTTCGATGCCCACCGGAATGTTATCTCCTAGGCGAATGCGTTTAATGCAGTAAACAAAGGTTTCGGAGTCTATTTGCAGTTTTTCGCTTTCAGATTCACTTGGAGGACGCATCGCTGCTTCCAGCAGCTTAGATCCGGGAACTCTGCCTTGAGAGCGCATACATTCGCTAAAGGATTGGGAGGTAGCGCTCTTTAATACTCGCGGTTCCGTAACGAAAGTACCGCTGCCTCGAACAGAGCGTAGCCGTCCTCCCTTTTGTAGAAACTGTAAAGCTTGCCGTACGGTCATGGCGCTGACCTGGAATTGTGTTGCTAGCTCCCGTTCAGTGGGGAGACGGTCTCCTGGCTGCGCCTGGTCGATTAAATCGGAGAGTTTTTCGATGATAATCTCGTATTTTTTCATTTCTTTAGGTGAGGGGTAAGGGAATTAAATTGTGTCAGTTCGAGCCGGGACGCCGGGTAAGCGAGCGCCACCTCAAGCTAAAGCATTGACTAGCTCTCTTCGTAGGCTAACTCTTAAAACAGATTTTTGTGGCATTTTAATGAATATGGCAGATAACTGAGATACCTAGATTGCACTCAGTAAGCTGCAATCAACATTATTACTCTAGAGTTATTAACTAAACCTAGTGTTATGCTAGGCTGGTTTGGTCGCTGAGATTCAATGAGATGTACGGCAGTGATGGAGCTAGCCGATTTCGTTTAAATCCAGGGACATTACTTGAGGGGATAGTAAAATCTAAAAGAGGAGAAAACCATGAGTGCGTCCTATAAACCAATCGCACCAGCGAATAAGGTAACAAGTAAACGAGTAATTTGGGCAACTTTCGTGATTGCTCTCGGAGGGTTACTTTTCGGTTATGACAGCGGAGTCATCTCTGGTGCTCTACCCTCAATGACAAAAGATTTTGACCTGGACGCTATTCATTCAGGACTGGTGGTTAGCTCCCTGGTAGTAGGGGCAGCCATTGGGGCCCTTAGTGCCGGGAGAATATCTGATCGATTCGGCAGACGACCTGTATTAATTGCGGCATCAGCAATCTTCGGATTGGGGGCAATTATTGCGGCTTTTGCCCCCAATGTACCGATAATGATTGTGGCGCGGGTGATTCTCGGATTAGGGGTTGGTACTGCTTCCAATATCGTTCCGGTGTTTATCTCGGAACTAGCTCCCGCCCATATTCGCGGACGCTTAGTAGCCCTAAACCAGCTGATGATTGTCACCGGAATTATGCTTGCCTATATCGCGAACTATGCACTACACGGCGTAAGTCATGATTGGCGCTGGATGTTCGGGATTTCGATAGCTCCGGCGCTGCTATTTGGGATCGGTATCATCACTCTTTCGGAGTCGCCGCGTTGGCTGGCATTAGATGGCCAGGTCGATAAGGCACGGCAGGTTCTGCAAAGCGTTCGGGAAAGTCAAAATGTAGAGGACGAGCTAAGCGAAATTAAGGCTTCGATTGGTGGGGAACAGGGAAACGTAGGTTTTCGCGCCTTGGGGGAGCGCCGCTTGCGCCGAGTATTAATCGCCGGAATCGGCCTGCAGATTCTAGGACAACTAACCGGCGTGAACGCGGTGGTATTCTATGCCCCCACTATTTTTAAAGGAGCAGGTCTAGGCGATAGTAGCGCAATTCTAGCTACCGTAGGTATGGGGGCAATCAATATTGTTGCCACCTTTATCGGTATGGCGTTAGTAGACAAGATTGGGCGTACCCGGCTGCTGGCCAGTGGCTCTTTCCTAATGACCATCTTCCTAGCTGGGTTGGCGATTGATTTAGCTATAGGCGGTCAGGGAACTACCAGTGCAATTATTGGTTTAATTTGCGTATTTGGATATATCGCGGCAGTTGCCTCCACCTTGAACGTGGTAGTGTTCATTATTGCTTCCGAGCTTTACCCGCTGAGCGTTCGCGGTACCGCCATGAGTTTAACTATCGGCGTGAACTGGACTATGAGCTTTATCGTCTCCCTTACTTTCCTTAGCCTATTTGAAACCTTCGGTGGTCCGGGAACCTTCGGGGTTTATGCGCTAACCTCCGCTGTACTGGGGATTTTTGCGTTGAAAGTTATTCCGGAAACCAAAGGGAAAACCCTAGAAGAAATTGAACGCGACTACGCCAGCTAACGCGCAAAAAGTTAAGGTAAGTACTATGGAAAAGACAATTCCGGAAGGTCAAATGTTGGTCTATACCATGGCGGGAGCTACAGATAGTTCACTGATTATCGCTACCCACGGGGTTACCGATAATGCGTCCTCGCTAGCAAGCCTGCAAAAATACTGGTCAAACGATTACCGTGTAGCCTGTGTAGACGCACGTGGGCATGGGCTGTCGCCTCGTTTTAGCCGTGAAGCCTTGCTAGATCCGCTAGCTACCGAAGTCGCCGATATGATATGCACGATTGAGCACCTTAACGGCGGTGAACCCGCTATATTAATCGGGCACTCAATGGGGGCAGCGGTAATGAGCGCAGTAGCTTTCTGGCGACCAGATTTAGTTAAAGCGTTGATTTTGGAAGAACCTGCCTGGCTAACGCCAAAGCAGGCTGCCCAATACAAAGAAGGCGCAGCGGAACTGGTGAAACGAATTAAATGGATGCGAGCCGAAGTCTCCGCGGCATTAGCGGAAAACCGCAGAGACTATTCCAGCTGGTCGCTCGCGGAAGCTTGCGGCTGGTTACAGGGGAAACTGCAAGTCGATTTAGATTTTGTTGCCCTCGGGGAAGTTAGCCCGAGGCAGCCTTGGGAACAGATTGCCCGCTCGCTCACTATGCCGACTCTGCTCATTACCTCCGATGGTGAGGACGTGTTGATAGGACCGCAACGGCTAAAAGAAATCGAAAACCTGGGCAACCATAACTTAAAGACGGTGATTCTTCCGGGAACCCGTCACTGCGTACGCCGGGAAAAAGAAGCCGAGTTCTATGCGCTTTGTGACGATTTCTTGGCTAGTCTAGATTATTAGAGTTTCAATGGAGAAGAGAATAATGGATAGCAAGATACTTTTAGATTCCGAGATAGCCGCGGTTCTTGACACAGTTCCACCCCAAATGGCGTGGGATCCGCCGGCAATGCGGGCAGCGGGCGAAAAAATGCTCAGTGGCGAGATTGCGCTACCTGCCGGTATCACCCGGGAAATAGTGCAGGTGGAAAGCAAAGATGGTTACCAGGTTGAACTGCGAGTATTCCGCCCAGATAATCGCGAACCGCAAGGGGTTATCTACAGTATTCATGGTGGGGGAATGATTGCGGGGCAAGCTCGCTATGATGATGGCTGGAACGGACAGCTAGTGGCAGAAACTGGTCCGTGTGTTGTTAGCCCCAACTATCGCCTCGCCCCCGAGAATCCCTATCCTTTGCCATTACAGGACTGTGTGGCGGGCTGGCACTGGGTGACAAACGAGTTTCCGGCGCTCCCGAGCGTAACTTATGGCGATAGACCCTGCGGTCATCTGGCCGCAGCCGTACACGTATTCGGTCGCGAACAAGGCATAGCACTTGCCGAC
>ENA-OQLI01000803-OQLI01000803.1-human-gut-metagenome-genome-assembly--contig:-NODE-803-length-31205-cov-6.613746_pt1 | contig 31205 bp, 29 predicted proteins | sample MGYA00242805_ERZ504812 | MGnify/ENA primary metagenome ERZ504812 (study PRJEB26092, sample SAMD00036430) | human gut metagenome | host: Homo sapiens | study: EMG produced TPA metagenomics assembly of... | reverse complement strand
CGGGTCTTGCGAGTACCTGCCATAACCTATCCTCCATAATTGTAGTGAAATAATCTAAGTATCTATCAGCTGCAATTATAGGGGAAATCTAAGGATTTGAAAATCCGCAGGAATACTTGGCGCTTACCACGGAGCGGCAGAATGACGACTATTCGTACAAAGAGCTGGCAAGTCAGTCGGACTTCGATCGATTCTAAAGGTTCGACTTATTTTACTTGACTTTGCAGACTATCTGATTTATTATACTCGTAAAGAAGTAACTTACGAGTTACTAACTCACGAGTATAATTATTGGAGGTGAGCAGATGAGTCAATTCTATTGCCGTGAGGATGAGTTGCGGAAACTGAATAAACGGTATGCAGGTGATAAGTTTGAGTGCATTGTCATCTACGGCAGACGGCGTGTTGGTAAAACGGCACTGATCAACGAGTTCTGCAAAGATAAGCCTACCATTTTCTTTTCTGCATTGAACACGACAGGAAAGGAAAATCTGGAAGCTCTCTCAAAGTCGATTATGAGTTTTGAGCGGCCGGATATGGAGTCTGCACCGGAGTTCAGGTCCTATGATGCAGCTTTGGATGAGCTGACAGCACTTTCAAAGGAAAAGAGGATTGTCTTTGTCATTGATGAGTATCCTTATCTTGCAAAAGCAAAACCAGCTATTTCAGCGATGCTGCAGCACATCATCGACCACAAATGGACAGAGTCCAAGATGTACCTGATTCTTTGCGGCTCCTCTATGAGCTTCATGGAGAGTCAGGTGCTTGGAAAGGAAAGTCCGTTGTATGGCAGACGTACTGGCCAGTTTAAGATTGAGCCGCTAGACTATAAAGAAACCGCTGTGTTCCACCCAAATCTGTCTGCAGAAGACAATTCCCTGATTTATGGGATCACGGGAGGAGTTCCCCACTATATCAATAAGTTGGATGTGCGAGATAGTGTGGATGAAGCTCTGTTGGATAATTTCTTTGACCGCTCCAGCTATCTGTATGAGGAACCGGGGAACTTACTGAAGCAGGAACTCCGGGAGCCGGCCATTTATAATGCAATCATTAAAGCGATTGCAGAAGGTGCTTCACGAATGAACGATATCAAGATGAAGGTCGGCGAGGAAAACTCGGTCGTATCGAAGTACCTGAAAACGCTGATCGACCTTGGCATTGCGAAGAAAGAAACAACGATTACAGAAAAACCGGGTAAGAAAACCATCTATCTGCTGGCTGATAACTTCTTCCGTTTCTGGTATCGGTTTGTGCCAATCAATATGAGTGCCATTGACTCTGGCAGAATTGCAAAGACCTATCCACACGCTGTAAAGCAGTATCTTCCTGATTACATGGGTCTAATTTATGAGAAGATGTGTCAGGATTACCTGCTCTATTATTCGGATAGCCTTCCTATTGAGCTGAGTGAAATTGGCCAGTGGTGGGGGACAGACCCGAAGAAGAAAAAGCAGATACAGATTGATATCGTCGGAACTCCTGTTGAGGGCAAAGACTATATCATCGGTTCATGCAAATACCGGAATGAGAAAATCGGTGTGGATGAACTCGATTTGATTCGGGATTATGCCTCAGTTTTTGGAAAGGGCAACAACTATCACTACTATATCTTCTCGAAAGGCGGATTCACAGATGGACTTCTTCAGGCACAAGAGCGAGGTGAAGTTCGGCTGATAACGCTGGAAGACCTTTACAAGTAAAAATTCTAATCAACCCTGCTGGTGAAAGCTGGCAGGACATTTTTATACCCATTTTTAGTCTGTCTGCTCCGTACAGATGGGCTTTTTTCATGCCGGCAAGGAGTGGTTACGCAAATGGCCTCCAGAATCCAGGGCATCACCGTTGAGATCGGCGGCGATACCACAAAGCTCTCCAAAGCACTGGAATGGTGCTAGAATATAAATAGTACAAAGGTTATGCAGGTCTGGTGGTTTATGCTGATGATTTTGTAGTGACATTCCAATATAAATCAGATGCAGAATGGTTCTATGAACACTTGAAACATAGAATGGAATACTTTGGATTAAGCCTTGAGGAAGAAAAGAGTCGTCTGATAGAGTTTGGGCGTTATGCGAAGGCAAGATGCCAGAAACTCGGAAAGAAGCCAGAGACCTTTACCTTTCTGGGTTTTACACACTACTGTTCCCAGAGCAGGAATGGTAGATTCAGGGTAAAGAGGAAAACCAGTAAGAAGAAATTTGCAAAGAAATGCAGAGAGATCAATCTGCTGTTAGCGAGAATGAGGACACACAGTCTGAAGGAGATTATAACAAAACTCAATCAGATACTGACTGGTTATTACCATTACTATGGAATCACTGACAATTCAAAGAGTATAACAGCATTCCGATATAATATTATGAAAAGCCTGTTTTATTGTTTGAATCGGAGAAGCCAGAAGAAAAGCTATAACTGGATAAGATTTCTCAATATGATGAATAACAGCTATCCGCTGGTAAGACCTCGGATCTATGTCAGTGTATATGAATGATAACGTGAACAATTCGTTTCGCAAAGAGCCGGATGCGGAAAAGCCGCACGTCCGGATCTGTGAGGGGCGCACGATCGTAAGGGGTGCGTTTACTCGACCCCTTGCGATTTTCTTAAAGAAAAAGGATCAGAAATAAAAGAATCCTGAAGTGCCAGCTTCAGGATTCTCAAGTCCGTTAAGGTGGACTATTCCGTTTGGGCTAGTGCTGTCTGTCATTTCTGTCTAACCACTTGCAAATATAGTAGCCAACTATAGATGCCAATACAGAAATAAGAAAAGCAATTATGTATTCCAAATAAGTCACCTCCTTCCGCTGGAAAGAGTCGACAGCAAATCCATGATAGCATAAAAATATATTTTGAGCAATTCATATTTTCAAGTTGATTTTAAAAGAAAAACGTGTTAGTATATGAATAGCTAAGAAAAGCAATTATATTTTCAAGTAAGCCAGAAAAATCTAGAGTGCCAGCTCTAGATTTTTTGCTATCCGCTGAATGTCATCGACTGGCTTTTGGGATGATGTCACTGTGTAAAGACTACCTCAAAGATCGTTCCGCCGGACGGGCTGGACTGAACGGTTATTCTGCCGTCATGTACGCGCACGATTTCACGAACCAGGGCCAGCCCAAGGCCTACTCCGCCAAGCTTGCGGCTTCTGGATTTATCTACGCGGAAGAATGGTTCAAATATGCGTTCTTTTAATTCAGCCGGGATTCCGCTTCCGGTATCTTCTACGGACAGGCAGATGTTTTTTCCCTTCCGGTATGCGGTTACGGTAACCTGTCCGCCGAAATGGTTGTATTTGATTGCATTCTCAACAAGATTGTATACCATCCGGTAAATCAAAATGTCACTTCCGACCATCGTGGTATCTTTACAGTTCCCGATCAGTTTTATCTCCTTTTCCTGGGCAAGCGGTTCCAGATCCACCAGTACTTCATCGACAAGGGCGTCAACGGCAATGGTTTCATCCCTGCTTACTGTTTGAAGCTCACTCATATCGAGCAGTGTCTTGACCATTTTGCTGAGCCGGCCGTTTTGCTCCGTCACCATTTTCAGTGTCTGTAAGGTGTCGGCGTCATTGCCCGGATGCGGGGTGGAATGGTATAAATCGAGCTGTACCTGCATGACAGACAGTGGAGTGCGAAGCTCGTGCGCTGCATTTGCCGTAAACTGTCTCTGGATTTCAAAAGCATCTGCGAGACGTTCCAGCATCTTGTTATACGAAATACGAAGCTGGTTCAGCTCTTTTACTTTGTTTTCTTCAATGCGCGAATCGGCCAGATTCTGTGCCTGTACCTCCTCAATTTTTTGGGAGAACTCACGAATGGGTCTGAGTGCATGGCCACTGATAAAATAGGTAGCGACACCGCCAAGAAGGGCCAATAAGGCGGAAAGGATCAGGCTGTTTCTTTTGTAGTCTGCTTTATTGTTGTACACCTGAACAGAGAAATCTCTGGCAAATTCATCCCACTTGTCCTCCGGAATGCTGATATAGATTTGATCGGAACCGTCTGTGGCACCGTCCCCGTCCTGATCTTCGGCATCATCGCCCCGGGCATCTACGGTCTCCTGCAGGGAATCGATATAATAAATTCCGTTTTTATAGACAAGCAGGGTCAGACATCCACAGATGACCGCAATATACAGGGTAATGATACAGGTAAGTCTCCACTGCAGTGATATTTTTTTCATCGGTCGGACTCCTCTCGTATTTGATATCCTTCGCCTACTTTATTCAAAATCGGATCGTATCCAAGTACCGCCCTGAGCTTTCGCCGAAGCGAAGACATATGTACGCGGATGGATCCGCTGAAGCTGTCCACGGAGGCATCCCAGACATGCTCGATCAATTCTTCCTGGCTTACCGGTCTGCCAAGGTGGAGAAGCAGATATTCCAAAATTCCGTTTTCTTTTCTTGTCAGGGAAACCAGGGTTCCGTTGGCATAGGCCTCTCGTTTGATGGTATCGAATTTGATCCCGCCACTTTCCAGACAGACATCCTTCTGCACAAATTTTCTTCTTGTCAGACTGCGGATCCGCGCTTCCAGCTCCTGCAGATGGAACGGCTTTTCCATATAATCATTTGCCCCAGCATCGAGTCCTTCTACTTTGTCTGCAATCTGTCCTCTTGCAGATAAGATCAGCACCTTCGTTTCTTCGTTTTCCTTCCGGAGCTCTTTTAGAAGATCCATTCCGTCCATGCCGGGCAGATTGAGATCCAGGACAATCAGATCATAATTTTCTGCCAGGATGCATTCCAGAGCCTCCGCCCCATCATAGCAGGTATCTACCTCGTACCCGGCGGCGTACAGACTTCTGGCAACTGTGTCACACATTTGTTTCTCATCTTCCACGATTAATAATCTCAAAATTTTTTTCACCTGCCCATTTCTTAACAATGATTTTACAACAGCTATTGTATAATATCAGAGTCAGCTGGTCAATCAATAAAATCAAAGGAGCAACCACATTTTGAAATGCAGAAAAATATCTCAAATTGTTCTAGTTATCACAGGCATAGCGATGATGGGCTATGGCGCCGTCAGAGGGGAAGCGGCTGCTGTGCTTGGGAAAGCAATTAAATTATGTCTGGAGTGTGTCGGAATTGGATAAGAAAAAGAAGTTACGATCAAAGAAAATAGCCGGAATACGCGGGTGGATCCAGGCAGCGGCCACACTGCTTACCAATCCTCATATCCCCAATTTTTTTCAGGGCAAAATATATCAGGGCAAAGCGAAAACGGTATGCGTACCGGGACTAAACTGTTATTCCTGTCCTGCCGCGACGGGAGCGTGCCCCATCGGAGCCTTTCAGGCGGTTGTCGGATCATCCAAATTTAAGTTTTCCTACTACATAACCGGGTTCCTGATTTTACTCGGCGTGACACTGGGAAGATTCATCTGTGGTTTTTTGTGCCCGTTTGGATGGTTTCAGGATTTGCTTCACAAAATCCCCGGAAAGAAATTCTCTACGGCCAGACTGAAGCCGCTGCGGTATCTGAAATATATCATCCTTGTTGTTTTTGTGATTCTTCTGCCGATGTTTGCAACGAATTCGATCGGGATGGGAGATCCGTTCTTCTGCAAATATATTTGTCCGCAGGGCGTTCTGGAGGGGGCGATCCCGCTTTCCATCGGAAATGCCGCAATCCGGTCTGCACTGGGCAAGCTGTTTTCGTTTAAATTCGGTATTCTGATTACGGTTGTCGTGCTCAGCATCTTGTTTTACAGACCCTTCTGCAAATGGATCTGTCCTCTTGGGGCAATCTATTCCTTATTTAATAAGGTAAGCTTTTTACATATCACGATTGAAAACAGCAAATGTGTCGGATGCAATCAGTGTTCCAGGGCATGTAAAATGGATATCGACGTGTGCCGGACCCCAAATCATCCGGAATGTATCCGATGCGGAGCCTGCATCAAGGCCTGCCCGAAGGATGCGATCCACTATCAGTTTATGGGAAAAACGTGTCAGAAAAAGGACACCGGAGATCAACAGTCAGAGATCAGAAACCATTGATTAGCAGCAGATCACGAAGCATCGAAGGATGATATTGAATTTTTGTTTTTTACATTATACTATCTTAAAAGGAGCCATAACTTATGAAAACCAAAAGAACTTTTATCCCTGTTTTTACACTCAGCGTAGCATTATTACTTACCGCATGCAACGGAAAAGAGGCTGCAGACACAAAGAAAACGCAGACAACACAGACGGAATCCGGCACAGAAGCTGTTACGGGATCTGTTGCGGAATCCGGAACCGAAACGGCAGGGGCTTCCGGCACAAAGCTGGACGATTTATATCAGCAGGAAAACCAGATTTTTGCAGATCATGCGGATGTATGGAATAAGGTGTTTGGCATGATGAATAAAAGCACGGCTGATCCGAGCGGAAATTATGGGGATTATCTGGCAGACACGGTTGAAGCCAACAAGGACTCTTTTTCAGAGGACGAGCTGAATACACTGACGGATGATATTGCAACGATACGAAAAATCGAGGGACAGATAGCGGAAATGGAAAATGGCAATACAGCATCGGAAGATAGCAACGCGAAAAACGATTCCGAAGAGGCATCTCCGTTCCGGGATTTTTCGGGTCAGGATTATGATGGCAACACAGTTGACGAAAGTCTGTTTTCCAAAAATGCGGTAACGGTCGTGAATTTCTGGTTTACCGGCTGCAAGCCTTGTGTTGCTGAGTTATCCAAGCTGAACGAATTAAACGATGCAATCAAATCCATGGGAGGCGAGGTTGTAGGCATCAACACAGAAACCTTCGACGGAAATCAGGATGCGATCAAAGAAGCAGCAGCGGTTCTTGAAAGCCAGGGTGCGAAATACCGCAATCTTTCCATTGACTCTGCTTCCGCTGCAGGAAAGTATGCTTCCGATATTATGGCATTTCCGACCACAATCTTAGTCGATCGAAATGGAAATATTGTGGGAGAACCGATGCTTGGCGGAATCGATAATCAGGAGAATTATGATACGCTGATGAAACAGATCCAGTCCGTGATTGATGCAGACAGCGCGAAGTAAGACGAGAGCTGCGGCGTTTTTTGGGAGAGAAAATGGGAGTGCGAAAAAACAAAGTTACGTTTTTTCGCACTCCTTTTCATAACAAGATTTAAAAAAAATACATTTACGAAACGATGTACTGTGCTGTACCTGTCCCGAAAAGTTGCTCGGTGCTTAGAACAAGAGCTGAGGTCACACGGCGTTCGGAACCACCAGTAATCCGACCTTTGGTTTTGATAGCAGCCATTTGACAAACAACAGCCTGGTTCCTGCTCTGCGAAAGGGCAGAAAATAAGGAAAACTTTGCGCAATTAAAAGGAGCATACCGCATCAGCGATATGCTCCTTTTGGACTACCTGGGCAAATATTATTCACAAAGCTTGGAGAAAGCGTCAGCTACGAACTGAACCTTTGTTCCAACGATAACCTGTACAGAGGTTTTACCAGGTTTGATCACGCCTGCCACACCGGCAGATTTGATTACCTTGTCGTTTACGGCAGTGATATCTTTCACTTCCAGTCTCAGTCTTGTAACGCAGTTATCAATGCTTGTGATGTTTTCTTTTCCGCCGCAGCCTTCCAGAATTTTAGCTGCGATTGCGGTATAGTTATCACTTGCCAGTTTTACTTTTTTCTCTGCTTCGAGATCGTCATCTTCGCGTCCAGGAGTCTTCAGATCCCATTTCTTGATAGCAAACAGGAATACGAAGTAGAATACGAGGAATGCTGCGATTCCAAGCGGAATGATCAGCCATATTTTCTGTGCTGCGGGCAGTGAGGATGAGAACAGGAGGTCCATAGCACCGGCGGAGAAGCTGAATCCTGCACGGAAGCCGAGAGCAACTGTGATCATAGTAAAGATACCATACAGTAATGCATAGATTACGTACAGAGCAGGAGCAAGGAACATAAATCCGAACTCAAAAGGTTCTGTAACGCCACAGATGAATGCACAGACTGCAGCAGAAGCTACCAGACCGATCGCAGCTTTTTTCTTTGCAGGTTTTGCACATCTTACCATAGCAAGTGCAGCACCAGGAATACCGAACATCATACATGGGAAGAATCCGGACATGTACATACCAAGGCTCCAGGTTACATCAGCAGATGTTTCACCAGCCCAGAAGTGCTTCAAGTCACCAAGACCGATCGTGTCAAACCAGAATACATTGTTCAGAGCGTGATGTAATCCGGTCGGGATCAGCAGACGGTTCAGGAATGCATAGATACCGGCACCGACAACATCAAGGCTGACAATAGATTTACCGATTGCTACCAGAGCACCGAACAGTAATGGCCATACCAGTAACAGAACAGCAGATACAACGATAGAAACAACACCGGAAACAATTGCTACACAGCGTTTGCCGCTGAAGAAGGATAACCAGTCCGGAAGCTTGGTGTCTTTGAAACGGTTATAGCAGGCAGATCCGATGATACCGGCCAGGATGCCAGAGCTGCGATTCCGCCGGTACCGTCATTCTTTTCTGACATACCGACACCAACGCCGATTGCAAAGAGGATTGCCATGTTGTCGATCAGAGCTGCTCCTGCTTTTACGAGAAACAGACCGATCAGGTTTACTGCGCCCGAGATCTCGCCGCCCTGCATCGTTGCCGGACACAGCCGGTATCCGATACCCATCAGGATACCGCAGATCGGCAGTACTGCTACAGGAAGCATGAGGGCTTTCCCTAGTTTCTGAAGAAATTTCATATATTTCTCCCTCCTTAAAAGATAATTTATATAACTGGATACCTCCAATTAGATACGTGAATTTACCGAATCCACCCAATATACTTACAAAAGCAAGTGCAGAAAAGACATTGAGAGGGCATTTCGCAAAAGCAAGTGAGAAAAGGCTATAAGCGTACATTTCACAAAAGCAAGTGAGAAAAGCCTTCAAGCGTACATTTCATTTCATAAAAGAAGAGGATGAAGATTCATCTGACGAAAGATCAAAAAAAGATCAGGAAATACTGAGAACGGCTTCGTCTAAGGAAACTTCGCCCTCTTTTTTCAAGCTGATTTTCCCGTAATCATCGGTATTACAGATCAGTACCGGAGTGACTGTGTTCAATCCGGCTCCGGTGATCTTGTCCAGATCGACATCCATCAGAAGATCTCCTTTTTTGACCTGATCGCCGGCTGCAACGTGTGCGGTAAACGGTGCGCCCTTTAGTGTAACCGTATCCAGGCCGATGTGGATCAGGATTTCGGCTCCGGAGCTGCTTGTGAGCGTGATGGCATGAAGAGTATCAAATACCATGGCTATTTCACCGTCTGTCGGTGCATAAATTTTTCCCTCAGACGGAATCACTGCAAATCCGTCCCCCAGGATTTTTTCGGAAAAGGTAGGATCCGGGACTTCGGAAAGCGGAACTACTTTTCCTTTGCAAGGTGCGTAAAGAACATTTTCTTTGTTCTTTCCTTTTAGAAAATGAAACATAAAATTGATATCTCCTTTCGAAAATAAGGTGCGATGTTTTTTTCGGGATAGGGATCCGATTTCATCTGTAATTACGTTGAGTGATTTTTTGCGAAAAAATTTGGTATTTTACCCTTTGATCCGTTCTGTTTGACGTAAAAAGTCAACAAAATGCCATTGGGAAAGGAAACAGAGTATTTATTAAAAACAAAATTGCATAATTCTGCACGAACTTCTCAATAGATTATATACATAATAACTGATGCGTAAGGATTTGTAAATACTTTTTTTGATATTTATGACAAAAGAATCTACTTTCAAAAGGAGAAAAATCGGTAGTTTAACCAACTAATGCGTTACTGCGATAAAAGAAGAATATACACACATTGGGGTCAGACCCCATTACTGTTGTGGGAAACTTTTGGGCGGTTCCTGTTTTTGGGCTTGAAATTCGAAAAATCTTTATACAATCTTAATGCCATGGAAAAGGTATTTATACGTTTTTAAAACGGAAGTCTCTAAAATAAGGAGGAATCAAAAAGAAGGAGTAAAAAGAGAAATGTGGAGTATAAAACTGCGATACAGGAAACAATGGTCGTCGTTTGAAATTATCATTCTTGGATTTGCGGGGGTAATTCTGGCAGGAGCACTGCTTTTGATGCTTCCTGTGGCTTCGCGGGAAGGAAATGTAACGCCATTTACAGAAACACTGTTTACTGCAACATCAGCCGCCTGTGTGACAGGACTGGCAGTCAGAGATACAGGAAGCTACTGGTCCGTCTTTGGACAGAGCGTGATTTTGCTGCTCATTCAGATCGGCGGTCTTGGTGTGGTTACGATCGCTGTTTCGATTGCGATGCTTTCTGGGAGAAAAATTTCCCTGATGCAGCGAAGCACGATGCAGGATGCGATTTCTGCCCCGAAGGTGGGCGGAATTGTGCGCCTGACGCGTTTTATCCTCAAAGGAACCTTTGGAATTGAACTGTTGGGGGCGTTGTTTCTTCTGCCTGTTTTTTTACGGGATTACGGCGGAAAAGGAATCTGGATGGCGTTGTTTCATTCTGTATCCGCATTCTGCAATGCAGGATTTGATCTTCTTGGAAAAACGGATCATCTGTATCCGTCCCTGACTTCTTATGTGGGAAATCCACTGGTTAATCTTACGATTATGGGGCTGATTGTAATAGGTGGAATCGGATTTCTGACCTGGGATGATATCTATACAAAAAAATACCATTTTCGTCAGTACTGCATGCAAAGCAAGGTGATCCTGCTTACAAGTCTGTTTCTGATTTTTGTTCCGGCGGCTTTCTTTTTCTTCCGGGATTTCGCCGGAATGCCGGTCAAGGAGCGGACGCTCTGCGCATTGTTTCAGTCCGTGACAACAAGAACGGCCGGATTTAATACAGCAGATCTTTCCGGGATGACAGGTGCCTCCCAGGCGATCATGATTGTTCTGATGATGATTGGCGGAGCACCGGGATCAACGGCTGGCGGAATGAAAATTACCACATTTGCCGTGCTGACAGCTAATGCGTCTGCTACGTTCCGTCAGAGAGAGGACACACAGATGTTTGGACGCAGGGTGGGCCAGGAGGTATTAAAAAATGCATCTACGATTCTGATGATGTATCTTTTTCTGGTGCTGATGGGAGGAATGGTGATCAGTGTGGCAGAAAATCTGCCGATTTCTGAGTGTCTGTTTGAGACAGCATCTGCTGTTGGAACGGTTGGCCTGACGCTTGGAATTACGCCGCAGCTCGGTGTTCTTTCGAAAGGAATTCTGATCGCACTGATGTTTCTTGGAAGGGTTGGCGGTCTGACGCTTGTTTATGCTGCGATGCCGGGGAGAAAGAGCGCACATGCAAAAATGCCGCTGGAAAAAATAAATGTAGGATAAGAAGAGAGGAAGAGATGAGATGAAAAATATTTTACTGATTGGAGTAGGAAGATTTGGGAGACATATTGCCATGCATCTGAATCAGCTTGGACATCAGGTGATGGCGGTAGACCGAAATGAGGAACGGATCGATGCCGTGATGCCGTATGTGACAAATGCACAGATCGGTGACAGTGTCAATGCAGACTTTCTGCGATCCCTTGGTGTGGGAAATTATGATGTCTGTATTGTGACGATCGGAAGCAGCTTTCAGGATTCGCTGGAAACCGCGTGTCTTTTGAAGGAGCTGGGCGCAAAATGGGTCGTGTCCCGGGCAGAACGGGATGTACAGGAAAAATTCCTGTTGCGGAACGGAGCGGATCAGGTTGTTTATCCGGAAAAACAGATGGCAAAATGGACAGCGATTCGTTACAGCTCGGATCATGTGTTTGACTATATTGAAATTGACAGTCAGTATGCGATTTTTGAGGTTGAAATCCCGGAGAACTGGATTGGAAAAAATGTCGGCCAGCTGGATATCCGGAAAAAATACGGTATTAATATTCTGGCAACAAGAAAATATGGAAAAACAGATGTTGCGGTGTCTCCGGAGACAGTTCTGGATGGCGATGCTACCATATTGGTTCTTGGTGAATATAAAGCGATCCAGAAATGTTTTCGAATCTGAAAGAGAGGTGATTTCTGTGTTAAGTGTAGGACTGCTCTTCGTTACCCTGGTCGGTTTTTTGTCTGGAGGCGTGCTCGTAGATCAGATAGAGACATTTTTCACGGAAAACAGAAGAGAGGAACCGGAAACGGGACAAAATTTCACAGAAAACAGAAAACAAGAACAGGGAACGGGAGAAAAAAAGATTTCCTGACTATAGCTTTCTCTTCGTTTATGATCTACAATAGGAGGTGGGGTGAGACAGTTGGAAAAAGAAAAACAAAAAAAAGAGCATATCCTGGTGTGTCTGTCCTCTTCGCCATCCAATGAAAAAATTATTCGGACTGCGGCGCAGATGGCACAGGCGTTTCAGGCCGGCTTTACGGCATTGTATGTGCAGACAGCAGAAAAAACAGAAAAAACACCGGAGGATCTGGCAAGGCTGCAGAAGCATGTTCGTCTGGCAGAGCAGAGCGGGGCAGAAATTGTAACGACACACAGTGAGGATATTGCCCTGCAGATTGCAGAATACGCAAGAATTTCCGAGGTGACGCGGATTGTCATTGGAAAGAGCATGATGAAGCAGGGCTATTTTCATCAGCGAAGGGTGTGGACCGAGCGTCTGACGGATCTTGTGCCTGATCTGGAAATTCACATCATTCCAGACTCAGACGTGTACCGGAGATATCAGAAACGAAAAAAATTTCCGGAGTGGATGGAGCTGCCTTCCTGGAAAGAACTGATGCTTACGGTTCTGATTCTGGCTGCTGCGACCGGAATCGGAGAAATCTTTTTTCGGCTTGGTTTTACGGATGCCAATATTATTACGGTATATCTGTTTGGCGTCATGCTGACATCTATTCTGACCAGCGGTTATACCTGTAGTGTGGTCAGCTCTGTGGCAAGTGTCGTCCTGTTTAATTATTTTATGACAGAGCCAAGGCTTTCGTTGTATGCGTATGGTTCCGGCTATCCGGTGACCTTTGCGATCATGCTTGGCACTTCAATCCTGACCAGTACGCTTGCTTCAAAATTGAAAGAAAATGCAAAGCTTTCTGCACGAGATGCCTTTCGAACCAAGATTCTTTTTAATACCAGCCAGCTTCTGCAAAAGGCAGAGGATGCGTCAGAAATTTTTGATATTACGGCAACGCAGCTGATAAAGCTTCTGGGAAGAAATCTGGTTGTGGCGCCGGTAGAAAAAAAGAAAAACGGCATTGTGCAGGGAACTCTTTATAACGCCGAAACAGGAATAAAATCAGAAAAAGTTTTTAATGAGAAAGAACAGGAAATCCTGCAGTGGGTTCTGAAAAACCGGAAACGGGCGGGAGCTATGACAGAACGTTTTTCTGAAGAACCGTATCTGTACCTTTCCATCTATGCGGCACAGAACAGATATGGTGTGATCGGCATTTTCATCGGACAAAAGCCACTGGATGCGTTTGAGAACAGTATCCTGCTTTCTATTCTGGGAGAGTGCGCCATGGCACTGGATCGGGAACAAAGTGCGAGAGAAAAAGAAGAGGCGGCAGTCATGGCGAAAAATGAGCAGCTTCGGGTGAATCTGCTGCGGACGATTTCCCATGATCTGCGCACACCACTGACATCAATTCTCGGCAATGCAGACTCTTTGATCAGTAACTTTGACGCACTGGACGAAGGGATGCGGAAACAGATTTTTTCGGATATTTATGAGGATGCCGGATGGCTGATTGAACTGGTGGAAAATCTGCTTGCGCTTACGAAAATAGAAGATGGAAGTGTAAAACTGCAGTTATCCGATCAGGTGGTTGAGGATGTAGTCCGTGAGGCGCTGCGCCATGTAGAACGGCGGAAAAACGAACATAAAATTACGGTGGACTGCGGGGAAGATGTACTGCTCGCCCGCATGGATGCAAAGCTGATTGTACAGGTGCTGGTAAACCTGATCAACAATGCAGTAAAATATACACAGGCAGGATCCAAGATCCGGATTACAGCCGGAAAAGAAGAAAAAAACGTATGGATTGCGGTGGAGGATAATGGACCCGGCATTCCGGCGGAGTGCAGGGAGCATGTATTTGAAATGTTCTATTCCGGAAAAAATAAGGTGAGTGACAGCCGCAGAAGCCTTGGCCTTGGGCTGGCGCTGTGCCGTTCCATTGTAAATGCGCATGGCGGGGAACTGGTGCTTCGTGACTGCGCTCCGCACGGCTGTCATTTTCGTTTTACGCTGCCGCTCAGTGAGGTGAATTTAAATGAATAAGACATTGATACTGGTCGTGGAAGACGATACGCCGGTCCACAACCTGATTACGACAACACTGAAAACACACGATTATAAATAACCACATTGGGGTCAGACCCCATTACTGTTTAGAAATTTTGTTCTTGTTTTGGCAATTCTGACACTGCAGACTGTGCTGAATGACAATATCAAAACGGCAGAAGATGTTGAAACTTATCTGGGTCTTAACACCCTGGTCGTTGTTCTGAATTTTGGAAGCAAAAAGAAATCCAGAAGACGAAGAAAAGACTGAACATAAACACAGAAAATTAAAAAGGAGCATCTCCGGTTTCGAACTTGAAACCTGGAGATGCTCCTTTTTCGTATGCTGCAGAATGAAAAATTATTCTCCCGCCACCGTCACATCCCGCAGCAGTACCGCACACGGTACCACGCGGTTGTTTATCTGCTGTGTCTCTTTCGAGAAAGTCAGATTTTTCAGCACATCGTCATAACGGGCGGAAAGTGATCCGCTGGTTGTCGGATGGGAGGTGGTTCCGTCGCTCTCATACGCGAGCCGGATCTCACCGCCGCAGGTGCCGCTTACGGCATCCATATCAAACGCACTGAAATCGGTGATTTCTATATGCGGCATGCTGCGCAGCTCGTCGAGTGTTTTCGAACCGCCTTCAACTACCATGTTATTCATGGAAGTAGTATCCTTCATGCCGATATAATGGGCATGCTGAAGGCTGCCCCAGTAGGAGCGGCAGATGCCGTTTTCAAACAGAACGCGCTCGGCTGCCGGCATACCGGTTTCGTCGTACGGCGCGTTTTTGGCAGAGCCGTCGAGCGTCGGCACGAGGCGGATATTCAGCGGATCGGCATCTGCGCCGGTGATGGCTTCGCCGATTTTTGCCTTTGCGACGCCCATGTACTGATAAGAAGCATTGGTATGCATAGCAAAATACTGGAAGAAACTGCCGACGGCATTTCCGGTCAGGAGAACATCAGCATGCTCATTCTGGCGGGTCGGAACAGCATTCAGACGCTGGCGGCCTGTGTGGAACATTCCGCGCACTTCGGCGATGATTTTCTCGGCAGATGTGTCGGAGAAGCGGAGATCCTTGTAGATCTCAATCTCATGCTCATCCTTGCGGGAGTTTGTGACAACCTCGATCTCGCAGTCAAAGCCGGAGAAGGTGACATCGACACCGCGGGAATTGCGGATGTGTGTCTGCTTCTGGTTGACGAAAATCTCATAGGAGTTTACGCGGGAATCCTCTTCCGCCTTGATTTCCTGCATAGCCTGCACCAGTTTTACGAGTTTAGCGGTAAGATCGCGGGAAGCATCAGCCATGTCGGCGCTTGCCTGGGCATCCGATGGCTCTGCAACAGGGTACCATGGGTTCTGCACAAACTGTGCGGCGAACAGCGCCTGGTCAATTTCCTGCTGCATTTCTTCGCGGGAAATGCCCTGGTGGATTTCTTTTTCTGCGCTTCCGCGGAATTTCCCATCCTCACTGTCGACAAAGACGGTCAGAAACGTATGAGTTACTTTTTTCGCGCGGCTCATGTCGAGCTTCTGACCGATGAAAAATGCCTCGCGGGATTCGGTCTGCTCTTCGCGGATCAGAAAGTCGCTGGCTTTGCTTGTTTTTAATACATCGTATAATTCGTTCATCAGCCTAACCTCACTTTACATTTCAGATACGGGCCGCCATCGCTGACTTTGACCCATTCTTTGTGACCTTTTCCGCACATGCCGGAGCCGAAGAGCTCTTCTTTGTCGGAAACCATGGAGATGCTCTTTAAGAGATCCGGAACGTAGCCGGTCAGGGTGACAGGAGATACGACTTTTCCGGTCAGCTTACCATCTTTGATCTCGCGGCCGAGTCCGACCATGCACTGGATGCCCCAGTGTTTCGGGTCTTCCATACCGGACTGAACGCTTTCGAGAAGATAGCCGTGATCAATCGAAGCGATCATATCATCGAGTTTGTCTGTGCCTGCGGTGAAGTAGGTGTTGGTCATACGGGAGTAGACTTTGCGCTCGAAGCTCTCGCGTTTTCCGTTTCCGGTCGGCGTGGTGCCAAGGCGGAGTGCGCTTACGAGATCGCTGATGCCGGTAACGAGTGTACCGTGGTCGATGACCGTGGTGTCGGTGCCGAGCGTTCCCTCATCATCAAAAAGATAACTGCTGACCTGCTGTGCGCCGACTGCTCCGTCGTGCATGGAGGAGAGCTGGGAGGCAACAGGCTTGCCGATATACTCTTTGGCGAGTGCGCGGTCTTTGACAAACATATCCATCTCGACACCGTGGCCGAATGCCTCGTGTGCAATCACGCCGGTGACATCCGGTGCGGTGATGACATCGTACATGCCAGGGGTGACCGGATCGGAGTGGAGCTTGTCGTACAGAACGGCGATGATTTCCTCAACAATCGCATCCATCTCATTTAAGATTTCCACGCCTTTCAGGCCGGAGCAGGAACGGTACGACATATTCTGTTTTCCGTTTTCTGTGCCGATTGCGGAAAGGGAGCCCTCCGAGAAAGCGTAGGACTGCATCAGATCCTTTTTGGAGGAGAGGAACAGCTTGTTGACACGGGCAAAGCTGACGGTACTCTGGAATTCCAGAATTCCTTCATGGGCAGCGCCGGCGTTGCAGAGTTTCCGAAGGTGGGAGAGAATCTCCTCTGCGGAGACGGTCTCTGGGTCAATCTCGATTTCATTCTGCATCGTTTTGGTGATGGCTTCTTCCTGCACGAGAGGAGACTCCATCTGCGCAATGCCGAGTGCCTTTAATGCCTGAAATTCGGATTTCAGCGCGGAAGTAATTTCCTCCGCAAGATCTGCGGCATCGGTGAGGTTGTTGAAGGAATATTCGGTGTAGGAACCGTCCTGCCATGCACGGACAACGAAGCCGCGTTCACAGAAGTGATAATCGCCGACGGTGGTCTGATGCATGCTGACGCGGTAGGTCGTACCTTTGACATCGGTGCAGAGCACGCTGACATAATCGAATTCGCGCTCGAGCAGACGGATCAGTTCCTGAATCTGTGGTTTGATTTCCACAAGATAGGATGACATTGGAACCTGCATAAGTTTGGTGTCCTTTCTGGAGCCTGCCGGAGTGTTCGATAGAGAACCTGCGCCGGGGCTCAAAATAATAGAATCCGGAAAAAATAGTTTCGAAAAAATCCCGAACATAGTTTCATTATAGAAGTGGGAAATGGAAAAAGCAATAAAAAAAGGTTGACAAAATGAATTTTGATGATATACTTTGAATATCAAAACATTTGAAAAGAAAAATGTTTGAGAATGAAATAAGCAAGAGGACAGTAAGGTGAAAAACGGCAGAATTGCGGGAACCGGTTCGTATGTACCGGAGACGATATGGAAAAATGAAGATCTGGAAAAGATGGTGGATACGAGCGATATCTGGATCCGGGAGCGGACGGGAATCGGTGCGCGCCACATAGCCGGGGAGGAGACGGTTGCCCAAATGGCAGTAAAGGCGGCGAGAAGAGCGCTGGAAAATGCCGGGATCTGTTCGACAGAACTGGATCTGATTCTTGTCGGAACCTCCTCGTCGGAGAGCATCTTTCCGAATACCGCCTGTCTTGTGCAGGATGAAATCGGTGCCTTCCGTGCCGCCTGTCTCGATGTCAGCGCCGCCTGCACCGGATTTCTTGCGGTGTATGAGCTGGGCCAGCTGTATATCCGGAGCGGCAAGGCAAAAAACGTGCTGCTGATCGGCGCGGATGCCCTGAGCCGCCTGGTGGACTGGAGTGACCGCGGAACCTGCATTCTGTTCGGGGACGGCGCGGGAGCCGTTGTGCTGACGGCAGAGGAGCAGGAGACAAAAGCGTGCGAAAAGATCCATTCTGATGGAGAAAAAGGCGTGTCGCTGACCTGCGAAAAGGGAACGTATCTGCAGATGGACGGCCGTGCCGTGTTCCAGTTTGCTTTATCCCGCGTGCCGGAAGTCATCCGCGAGGTGCTCGCGGAAGCCGACATGGCGGTCGAAGAGATTGATGCGTTTATCCTTCATCAGGCAAACAGCCGCATCATCGACGGCGTGGCAAAACGACTGAAAGCACCGAAAGAAAAATTTCCGCGGAATATCGAAGCATACGGCAATACATGTGCGGCGAGCATTCCGATTCTGCTGGATGAGTGGAACCGGTCCGGCAGAGCCAAAAAAGGACAGAGAATCGTTCTCTCCGGTTTCGGAGCAGGACTGATCTGGGGCGCGGCGTACCTGGAATGGTAAGAAACGCCCATATAAAATAAGAAGAATAAGAAAAAAAGTGAGGACAAAAACATGTTAGAAAAAGTAAAAGAAACCGTAGCAGAAGCACTGGGAGCAGACATCGATACCATCACAGCGGAGACTTCCTTCAAAGAGGATCTCGGAGCAGATTCCCTGGATCTGTTTGAAATGGTCATGTCCCTCGAGGACACCTGCGGCGTGGAAATCCCGACCGAGGATCTGGAAACGATGGTAACTGTCGGTGATGTTGCAGAGTATCTGGAGCAGCACAAAAACTAAGAAAGATCGGGAAGCAGGAGGAAGCGATTCATGATCACAGAAGTGACAAAATTACTCGGGATTCAGTATCCAGTCATTCAGGGCGGCATGGCCTGGGTGGCGGAGCATCATCTGGCAGCGGCAGTTTCCGAGGCCGGCGGCCTTGGCCTCATCGGAGCATCGGCGGCACCGGCAGAGTGGGTTCGGAATGAAATCCGCGAAGCAAAAAAACTGACGGACAAACCGTTCGGCGTCAACATCATGCTGATGAGCCCGTATGCGGATGAGGTGGCAAAAGTGGTTGCCGAGGAAGGTGTAAAAGTCGTTACGACGGGCGCAGGAAATCCGGAGAAATATATGGAACTGTGGAAAAACGCTGGTATCCGCGTCATCCCGGTGGTCGCTTCCGTGGCTCTTGCAAGACGAATGGAGCGCGCAGGCGCAGATGCCGTTGTGGCAGAAGGATGTGAGTCCGGCGGCCATATCGGCGAGACGACAACGATGGCACTCGTTCCGCAGGTGGCAGATGCCGTAAAAATTCCAGTCATTGCGGCCGGTGGAATTGCGGACGGACGCGGCATGGCAGCAGCCTTTATGCTGGGTGCCGAGGCGGTTCAGATGGGAACGCGTTTTGTCGCTTCGAAAGAGGCCGTTGTGCATGAAAATTACAAGCAGCTGGTGATCAAGGCGAAAGATATTGATACCCGCGTGACAGGCCGCACAACCGGTCATCCGGTGCGGGCGATCCGAAATGAGATGACACGCCATTATCTGGAACTGGAAAAAGAGGGAGCTCCGTTCGAAGAGCTGGAAAAACTGACGCTCGGCGGTCTTCGAAGAGCCGTTGTGGACGGCGATGTCAAAACCGGAAGCGTGATGTCCGGTCAGATTGCAGGTATGGTAAAAGACGAGAAAAGCTGCAAAGAAATCATAGAGCAGATGATGAATGAGATGGAAGAACTTCTGAAAGGAGCACCGGCGCGGTTATGAGTAAAACAGCATTTATGTTTCCTGGACAGGGTTCCCAGTGTGTCGGCATGGGCGCGGATTTTTATGAAGCATGTCCGAAAGCGAGAGCCGTCTACGATATGGCATCCGAGCTGATCGGGATTGATATGAAAAGACTCTGTTTTGAGGAAAATGAACATCTGGATCAGACAGAGTTTACCCAGATTGCACTGCTGACAACCGGAATGGCGATGGAGCAGTCCATCCGGGCGTGCGGCCTTACGCCGGATGTGACAGCGGGCCTCAGCCTTGGCGAGTACAACGCGATTGTGTCCGCCGGCGGTATGGAAATGGCGGATGCGATGAAGGTCGTCCGCAGAAGAGGCATCCTGATGGAGGAGGCTGTTCCGGCAGGCGAGGGCGCGATGGCGGCGGTGCTCGGCATGGAAGCTGCAAAAATCGAAGAGATTTTGAGCGGGATTTCCGGCGCCTACATTGCCAATTACAACTGCCCGGGTCAGATTGTCATCACCGGATATGAGGCGGCAGTGGCAGAGGCTTCGGAAAAGTTAAAAGAAGCAGGCGCAAAGCGGGTACTTCCGCTGAACGTAAGCGGCCCGTTCCATTCTCCGATGATGGAAGCTGCGTCCCAGGGGCTGACCGAAGCGCTCGAGGGCGTCGGCTTTATGGAGTTGAAGATTCCGTATGTGACGAATGTAACCGGCCAGTATGTGCGTGATACTGCACTGACGCGCGGCCTTCTGATCCAGCAGGTGGCATCCGGTGTGCGGTGGCAGCAGAGCATCGAGGCAATGATTGCGGACGGCGTTGATACCTTCGTGGAGATCGGACCGGGAAGAACACTGACCGGCTTTTTAAGAAAAATCAACCGGGATGTAAAAGGTTACAATATCCGCACCTATGAGGAAATGCATCAGGTGTGCGAAACTTTATTATAGATAGTGGATTATGCAGCAGGAGAATGAGATGTTAAGTGGAAAAACAGCAGTAGTAACGGGCGCATCCCGCGGAATCGGGCGTGCGATTGCAGAAAAACTGGCGGCGGAGGGAGCCTTTGTTGTCATCAATTACAATGGTTCAAAAGAGGCGGCCGAAACCGTGCTTGCGGGAATCCGCGCGGCAGGAGGAGACGGCTGCGTGATGCAGTGCAATGTATCGGATTTTGCGGCGTGTGAAGCGTGGATGAAGGAAGTTCTTGCTTTGTATGGGAAAATCGATATTCTGGTCAACAACGCGGGCATCACAAAGGACGGCCTTCTGATGGGCATGTCGGAGGAAGCCTTCGACCGTGTCATTGAGACAAACCTCAAGGGAACGTTCAACTGCATCCGCTTTGCGGCACGGCCGATGATCCGTCAGAAGAGCGGCTGCATCATCAACATGGCTTCTGTGGTCGGCGTGGCAGGAAACGCCGGACAGGCAAATTATGCTGCATCGAAAGCAGGTGTGATCGGCCTGACGAAAACAGCAGCACGGGAACTGGCATCCCGCGGCATCCGCGTCAATGCGATTGCGCCGGGCTTTATTGAGACCGATATGACGGAGGTTCTTTCGGATAAAGTGAAAGAAGCATCTGTATCCCAGATTCCGCTCGGCCATTTCGGAAAGCCGGAGGATGTGGCAAACCTGGCTGCATTTCTGGCATCCGAAGCGGCAGCTTACATCACCGGACAGGTGATTCACTGCGACGGCGGCATGGTGATCTAAGAAAAGGAGAGTTGGAATGAAGAGAAGAGTAGTCATCACAGGGCTGGGTGCGGTAACCCCGATTGGAAATACCGTGGAGGAATTCTGGAACGGCGTCCGCAAGGGAGCCTGCGGAATCGGAACGATTACGAAATTTGATACAGCAGAATATAAAGTACATCTGGCAGGCGAGGTCAAAGGCTTCGTGGCAAAAGAACGCATGGATTTCAAGGCGGCAAGACGAATGGGAACTTTCTCCCAGTATGCCGTTGCGGCAGCAAAAGAAGCGTTTGCAGATGCCGGCATTTCCATGGAGAATGAAGATCCGTTCCGCGTCGGCGTTCTGGTGGGCTCCGGCGTCGGTGATCTGAATGCATGCGAGCAGGCGAAAGCCAAAATTGATGCCGGAAATCCTTCCCGCGTCAACCCGTTTACCGTTCCGGTGATGATTGCGAACATGGCGGCGGGAAACGTTGCGATTGCACTCGGCGCGAAAGGAAAATGTACCAGCGTGGTGACGGCGTGTGCGACAGGAACGCACTGCATTGGCGATGCCTTCCGCGCAATTCAGTACAACGATGCGGACATCTGCGTGGCAGGCGGCGCGGAGAGCGCAATTACGCCGGTCGGCGTGGCAGGCTTTTCGGCACTGACCGCACTTTCCGAGTCGGAAGATCCGCTGCGGGCTTCGATTCCATTTGATAAAGACCGGAACGGTTTCGTCATGGGCGAGGGCGCCGGCATTCTCGTACTTGAGGAGCTGGAGCACGCGAAACAGCGCGGCGCGAAGATCTATGCAGAGGTAGTCGGATACGGCGCAACCTGCGATGCGTACCACATTACTTCTCCATTGGAAGATGGAAGCGGTGCGGCACGTGCGATGGAGCTTGCGATGGAAGAAGCGGGAGTAAAACCGGAAGAAGTTACTTATATTAATGCACACGGAACGTCCACACATCACAACGATCTGTTTGAAACGCGTGCGATCCGGAAAGCCTTCGGTGATGCGGCAGACCATGTGCTGGTCAACTCGACGAAATCGATGGTCGGTCATCTGCTCGGCGCGGCAGGCGGTGTGGAAGCTGTTGTCTGTGCGAAATCCATTCAGGACGGCTTCGTGCATCAGACGATTGGAACAAAGGAAGCAGATGCGGAATGCGATCTGAATTACTGCATCGGTGCTCCGGTGGAAACCGATGTGAAACTGGCAATGAGCAATTCCCTTGGTTTTGGCGGCCACAATGCGGTGCTGCTGTTTCAGAAATATGAATAAAGCGGCATCGTGTTCCGGTGCAGAAAGGAAAATAAGATGGAATTAGATCAGATTTTACAGTTGATTGATAAAGTTTCGGATTCTTCGCTGACCGCGTTTGATTACGAGGCTGATGGGATCAAGATTGCCATGGAGCATGGAAAAGCAGCTCCGGTGCAGGTGCAGATGAGCGGGGTTCCATCCGGTGCCGGTCTGCAGATGGCAGAGATGATGGGCGGAGCAAATGGCGTGACAGCGAAAGAAGCAGCCATACCGGAGAGAAAAGAAACGGCAGGAAAAAGTACAGCGGCTGAGGATCACAGTGAAGCAGAAGAAGGCGTTTTTGTGACATCCCCGCTGGTCGGAACGTTTTATACAGCTCCGGCAGAGGATGCCGAGCCGTTTGTGAAGGTTGGCGACACCGTGAAAAAGGGACAGGTTGTAGCGATTGTGGAGGCCATGAAGCTGATGAATGAGATTGAGAGCGAAGTGGACGGCGTGATTGCGGAGGTTCTGGTGAAAAACGGCGAGATGGTTGATTACGGAAAACCGCTGTTCCGGGTAAAAGCGTAAAGCCGGGACGAGAAAGGAAGCAGCGAATGAACAGTTTGACAACGAAACAGATTCAGGAGATTATTCCACACAGACATCCGTTTCTGCTGGTGGATTACATAGAAGATTTTGAGCCGGGCGAATTCGGCATTGGGTATAAATGTGTGACGTACCGCGAGGATTTTTTTGCGGGTCATTTTCCGCAGGAGCCGGTGATGCCGGGCGTGCTGATTATCGAGGCGCTGGCGCAGGTCGGTGCGGTTGCGATTCTTTCTCTTGACGAGAATAAGGGAAAAATTGCATTTTTCGGCGGCATCAACAAGTGCCGCTTTAAGGGAAAAGTGAAACCGGGAGACAAGCTTCGTCTGGAGACGAAAATTATCCGCCACAAGGGACCGATGGGCGTCGGGGAAGCGGTTGCTTCGGTTGACGGCAAGGTGGTCGCGCAGGCGGAACTGACCTTTATGGTGGGGGCAGCACAATGATTCGAAAAGTTTTGATTGCAAACCGTGGGGAGATCGCGGTCCGGATTATCCGGGCATGCCGTGAGATGGGAATTCTCACGGTTGCTGTTTATTCGGAGGCGGACCGGGAGGCACTGCATGCGCAGCTCGCGGATGAGGCGGTGTGCATCGGGCCGGCACCGTCGAAGGACAGTTATTTAAATATGGAACGTATTTTGAGTGCGGCGCTTGTGACGGGGGCGGATGCGGTTCATCCGGGATTTGGATTCCTGTCGGAGAACAGCACGTTTGCGCGGAGATGCCAGGAGTGCCACATTACGTGGATTGGGCCGTCGCCTGAGGTGATGGACCGGCTGGGTAATAAGTCTGAAGCGCGAAATACGATGCAGGCAGCCGGTGTGCCGGTGATTCCGGGGACAAAGGAACCTGTTTTTGACTGGGAGACGGGTCTTTCTGAGGCCGACCGGATTGGTTTTCCGGTGATGATTAAGGCGGCGCTTGGAGGCGGCGGCAAGGGTATGCGCATGGCGGAGACGCGCGGGGAATTCCAGAGTGCGTTTCAGACGGCGCAGAAGGAGGCTAAAAGTTCGTTTGCGGACGGGACGATGTATGTGGAGCGGCTGATTCGTCATCCGCGTCATGTGGAGTTTCAGATTATGGCGGACTCGTTCGGGAATGTGATTCATCTTGGGGAGCGGGACTGCTCGATTCAGAGGAATCATCAGAAGATGATTGAGGAGTCGCCTTGTGTGGCGATTGATGACACGCTGCGGGAGCGGATGGGCTCGGCGGCGGTCCGGGCGGCGAAGGCGGCGCATTATGTGAATGCGGGGACGATTGAGTTTCTGCTGGAGCCGGACGGGAATTTTTATTTTATGGAAATGAATACACGGATCCAGGTGGAACATCCGGTGACAGAAATGGTTTCCGGCGTGGATCTGATGAAAGAGATGATCCGGGTGGCAGCAGGGGAACCGCTCTCAGTAAAACAGGAAGATATTCACCTGCAGGGACATGCGATGGAATGCAGGATCAATGCAGAGGATCCTGCTCATCATTTTCGGCCGTGTCCGGGAGTCATCGAAGCAATCCATCTGCCCGGTGGAAATGGTGTACGGATCGATACGGCAGCCTATAACGGGTATGAGATTCCGCCATTTTATGATTCTATGATAGCGAAAGTAATTGTGCATGGAAGAACCAGACAGGAGGCCATCGATAAGATGCGCAGTACGCTGGGAGAACTGATCATAGATGGTGTGACAACCAACGTGGATTTTCAGTATGAGATATTAGATAATGAGGATTTTCAGGCGGGAGAGATCACAACGGATTTTATCCCGATGCATTTTAATCTGTAGGACAGAAAACCTGTCCGGGCAGACAGGAGGTTTTAACTATGGCGAAATTAAAACATATGTTTAAAAAGACGGCAGTTCTGTTCCGGGACAGAGAAGACAGGAATCAGGAAAAAAAAGAGCCATCGGCACCGGAAGGATTGTGGCTTAAGTGTCCGAAATGCGGAGAAGTAGTATACCGGGATGATGTAAAAGCACATGGATATGTATGCCCGAAGTGCGAGGGATATTTCCGGATCGGAACCAGAACCAGGATCCGCATGGTTGCAGACACGGGAACATTTCAGGAGTGGTTTACCGATCTGGAAACGGAAAATCCGCTGGAATATCCGGGATATGAAGAAAAGATTGCAGATCTGCAGGAGAAGACAAAACTTCATGAAGCAGTTACTGTGGGAAAATGCATGGTGAATGGTCTGGAGACAGTACTTGGTGTCTGCGATGCCCGTTTCCTGATGGGAAGCATGGGGTATGTCGTAGGTGAAAAAATTACGAGAGCTTTTGAACGGGCGACGGAAGAAAAACTGCCGGTGGTACTGTTTACCAGTTCCGGTGGTGCCAGGATGCAGGAGGGAATCGTATCTCTGATGCAGATGGCAAAAACTTCTGCGGCGATCCGGAAACACAGTGAAGCAGGTCTTTTTTATCTTCCTGTACTGACCGATCCGACCACCGGCGGGGTGACGGCAAGTTTTGCGATGCTTGGAGATGTGATCCTGGCAGAACCGGGGGCACTGATCGGATTTGCAGGACCGAGAGTGATCGCGCAGACCATCGGACAGAAACTGCCGGAGGGATTTCAGAGGGCAGAATTCCTGGTGGAAAAGGGAATCATCGATGGTGTGGTTGAACGGCAGGAATTAAAAGAGACTGTGTGGAAACTTTTGAATATTCATCAGGATGCGCTGCAATATATCCACTATGGAGATACGCAAAATGTGGAAAACCTGCCGGAAATCAGGAACAGTCGTGGAAAAGCAGCGGGATGCGATAAAAAAGAACTGACTGCGTGGGAACGGGTGGAAATCTCAAGGAGTAAGGAACGTCCTACAACACTTTCCTATGTGCAGCAGGTCTTTGATGATTTTCTGGAACTTCACGGTGACCGGGCGTTTCGGGATGACGGAGCGGTGATCGGCGGAATTGCCATGTTTGGCGGACAGCCGGTGACGGTGATCGGGCAGCAGAAGGGAAAGAATGTAAAGGAAAACATTTACCGAAACTTCGGTATGGCGTCTCCGGAAGGCTATCGGAAAGCGCTTCGTCTGATGAAGCAGGCAGAAAAATTCGGTCGGCCGGTAGTTACCTTTGTGGATACACCGGGAGCGGCCTGCGGCATCGAGGCAGAAGAACGGGGACAGGGAGAAGCCATCGCCAGAAATCTGTTGGAGATGTCCGGAATCCAGACACCAATGGTCAGCATTCTGATCGGAGAAGGCGGCAGTGGTGGTGCGCTGGGACTGGCAGTGACGGATGAAGTCTGGATGATGGAAAATGCAACATATTCCATTCTGTCACCGGAGGGATTTGCCTCGATTCTGTGGAAAGATGGAAAACGGGCGAAAGAGGCTTCTGAGGTGATGAAGATCACGGCGAAAGATCTGAAAAAATTGCAGATTATTGAAAAAGTGATCCGGGAACCGGAACCGGCGAATGAGGAGAATCTTCCGGAGATTGCAGAAGAGATCAGAGAAGATCTGGATGGGTTTTTACGGAAAAGCTGTCAGAAGACGAGAGAACAGATTGTGGAAGAACGGTACGAAAGATTTCGTCGGATGTAGGAGAAAAGATGAAAACATTGAAAATAGGAGAACTTACAGCCAGGATTCCTGTGATCCAGGGAGGTATGGGTGTCGGAATCAGTCTTTCCGGGCTGGCGGGAAGTGTGGCAGCCTGCGGCGGTGTAGGAGTGATTTCCACGGCACAGATCGGGTATCGGGATCCGGAGTTTGAAAAAGATCCCATCAAAACCAATCTGCGGGTGATCGGAGAAGAGATCCAAAAAGCCAGAGAGATTGCCAAGGGCGGGATCCTGGGTGTGAATATCATGGTGGCAACGAAGCAGTATGCGGAGTATGTAAAAGCAGCCGTGAAAGCCGGGATTGATCTGATTATTTCCGGTGCAGGACTTCCCATGGAGCTGCCAAAACTGGTTGCGGGAAGCAAGACGAAGATTGCACCGATCGTATCCACGGTGAAGGCGGCGAGAGTGATCTGCCGCTTTTGGGATCATCATTACCAGCGGATGCCGGATCTTGTGGTGATCGAAGGACCGAAAGCCGGAGGACATCTTGGATTTTCCAGAAAGCAGCTGGAGGAATTTACCCCGGTAACCTATGATCAGGAGATCAGGGGCATTCTTGCTGAAGTGAAAAAATATGCGGACAAGTATGGAAAAGAGATTCCGGTGGTTGTGGCAGGAGGGATCTTTACCAGAGAAGATATGCTTCATGCAATGGAACTGGGAGCCGACGGCGTACAGATGGGAACCCGGTTTGTGACAACCTGGGAATGTGATGCCTCCGAGGCGTATAAACAGACCTATCTGCATGCAAAGAAAGAAGATATTGTGATCGTGGACAGCCCGGTAGGAATGCCGGGACGGGCGATACGAAACCGGTTTTTGGAGGAAAAAGAAAGCAGGCGAGAGTCAATTAAAAAATGCTATCAGTGTATCGCTACCTGTGATCCGGCGAATACACCATACTGTATCACCAGAGCGCTGGTGCATGCAGCAAAGGGTGAGACGGATGATGCACTGCTGTTTTGCGGGGAAAACGCATGGCGGTGTGAAAAGATGGAGCATGTGGCGGATATTATGGCGGAATTTGCGTGAGAGAGAAAAACGAATAAGAAATATAAGAACAGTAAGACGTGTGGAAAAGAAAAAAATATTTTCCACGCGTCTTTTTTGAAAAACAGAGATTTCATTGCCGGAAATCTGGAAACGGAATATAATAAAAACAGTGAAGATTTACATCTGTGAAATGAAAAAAGGAGCATAACTGCAAAAAATCAGGCAGTTATGAATATATGGGTGAAAAAAACAGGAGGATAAAATTATGCAACGTATTGGGTTAGATAAAAACTGAGATTTTTATGAGAGTGATGAGAGCATGAGCTTCGTATTTGCCACACCGTCGAGTCAGAAGGTGGATCTGCCGCATAATTTTATCGTGGGAAAACCGAGAAGTGCAGATGCACCGGGTGTACCGTGAGATTATGTGGGGAAATACGAAGAAGTCCGGTATTTACACCACGCATCCGAAACACTTCGGAGAGAACTTCCGGGGAACAGACTGGCATTGGTATGATGTCAATGACTGCTGGTGTTTTGCGGATGAATGGCTTGGAAAACCGGTGAAAGTGGATGTATACGGAGCAGGAGATGAGGCGGAATTCGTTCTGAACGGAAAGAGCCTGGGAAGAAAACCAATCGAGAAACTGATGGCTTCCATGGACATTCCTTATGAACCGGGAATTTTGGAAGGAGTTGTCTATAAAGACGGAGCTAAGATCAGCAGAAGTACACTGGTAACACCGAAAGAGGCAGCGGTACTGGAACTGGTTCCGTATATAGTACATATGGTGGTTACACGGATGGATACCAGGAATGAAAGGATTACAGAAGAAAAATCCTGATAACTATTTAGTAGGTTGTAACTGTGAAGGGAATGAACAACTACAAATCCTGGTAATCTGTGAGATAAAATTCAAGTAAAAAAGATATGAAAAAGGGCTGTTATCAGAAATTGGTAGCAGTCTTTTTGGTAGACAGATTGATAAATTCTATTATAATATATTTTATAGAACAGCAGTCTGGAGGAATAGCGTGGAGAGATTAATTTTAAGTGAGCAGGGTTACCGGGAACAGATGGAAAATGTTGTGAAACCGTATCTGGATATCCGCAAGTCCGTGCTGTGGCCGGAACGGGAAGAGGGGAAGAAAATCTACTGTGAGAGGTATCTGGCGGACAGTCCGAAGGGTGTGGTGATGATTTCCCATGGGTTTACGGAAACTGCGGAAAAATATAAAGAAGTGATTTATTATTTTGTGAAAAAACAGTATCATGTGTATCTGCCGGAGTACTGCGGGCATGGAAGAAGTTATCGGCTGATACCGGATAGTTCGCTGATTTATGTGGACGATTATCAGCGGTATGTGAACGATTTTCTGTATGTGGCAAAGATGGCAGCAAAAGAAAATCCTGGACTTCCGGTATTTTTATATGGACATTCCATGGGTGGAGGTCTTGCGGTAGCGGAGGCAGCGCAGGAGCCGAAGCTTTTCACGAAAGTGGTGCTTTCCTCTCCGATGATCCGTCCTGCAACCGGAAATATCCTGTGGCCGGTGGCAAAACAGATCGCTTTCGGTGCGTGCCAGCAGGGAAAAGGAGCGGAATATGTAGTCGGACAGCATCCGTATGAGGGACGGGAAAATTTTGAAACCAGTTCTTCTACCTGCAAAGTGCGGTTTGAATATTATCAGGATAAAAAAGAGAAAGAACCGTTGTTTCAGACAAACGGGGCGTCATACAGCTGGCTGTACCAGGCAGGGCGGCTGAACAGGTATCTGCAACGGAAAGCGTGGAAGCAGATCCAGGCTCCTGTGCTGATCTTCCAGTCGGCAGAGGATCATCTGGTGTCAAAGCCGGAACAGGTACGGTTTGTGGTAAAACTTGCCAGACGGGGACTGACCTCGGGAACTATGATCATTGTACCGGGGACAAAGCATGAAATCTACGGATCCGGAAGCCGAATCCTGCGGGGATACTGGAAACGGATTTTTGCATTTTTGGAAGAGCCGCAGGTGGAAAAGGATGGTTCGGGAAAATAATAAAGATACAGGGTAACTATTCAGCAGACAGTATTGGTAATACGAGGGAAAAAGAAGATGGCAGTCATAGGAATTGATCTTGGAACAACCAATTCACTTGGTTGTGTCTACCGAAACGGAAAAGCGGAATTGATACCGAACGCATACGGCTCTTATCTTACACCGAGTGTGGTCAGTATGACGGAGGACGGAAAACTGATTGTGGGACAACCGGCGAAAGATCGGCTGATTACCCATCCGGAACGGACAGTTTCTTCTTTTAAGAAAGATATGGGAACCGGGCGCAGCTGGAAGCCTGGAGAAAAAAGTTTTCTTCCGGAAGAACTGAGCAGTCTGGTGATCCGGTCAATAGTGGAAGATGCACAGAATTATCTGGGCGAAGAGATTGAGGAAGCGGTGATCTCGGTTCCGGCGTATTTTCATGATGAACAGAGAGTGGCGGTAAAACGTGCCGGAGCACTTGCAGGGATCCATGTGGAACGGATCGTCAATGAGCCAAGTGCAGCGGCACTGGCATCTTATTTTACAGCAAATGAAGAACAGAATATGCTGGTGTTTGATTTTGGTGGAGGAACGCTGGATGTGTCACTGGTGGATTGTTTTGATACAATGGTAGAAATTGTGTCTGTGGCGGGAAATAACCGACTGGGAGGGGATGATTTTGACCGATTGATTGCGGAGCATTTTCTACGGGAACACGGAGTTGCAAGGCAGCAGCTGCGTGCGCAGGAATACGCGGTGCTTCTCAAACAGGCGGAACGATGCAAAAAGCTGCTTTCCGAGCAGGAAGAGGTCGTGATGCATGCGATGGTGGGGGATCAGGTTTATGAGAGTACCTATACGATGGACCGGTTGTTTGAGGAGAGTAAAGCTTTGTTAAAAGAGATCCGTCAGGTCATCGGAAGAGCATTGAAAGACGGGAAAATGACGATTCATGATGTGGATCTGGTGGTCATGGCAGGAGGATCCAGCAAAATGCCGCTGATTCAGAAGTATATCCGCCATCTGTTTCATAAAGCACCTATGGTACAGGGAAACTGTGACGAGCTGATCGCGCTGGGACTTGGGCTTGTGTGTGGTGTGAAAGAGAGAAAAGAAGAGATAAAAGATTATATTCTGACGGATATCTGCCCGTTTTCTCTCGGCGTTGCCACGATAAATGAAGCAGACCCGGACCGGGCGTATATGGCAAATATCATCAATCGAAATACGGTACTGCCGTGTTCGAGAGTACGCAGGTTCTATACGGCATCGGATCAGCAGGATTATGTAGTTGTGGAGGTACATCAGGGAGAAAATACTTACGCGCAGGATAATCTGCATCTTGGGAAAATCGCGATATCGGTTCA
>ENA-OQLI01000795-OQLI01000795.1-human-gut-metagenome-genome-assembly--contig:-NODE-795-length-31327-cov-4.723301_pt1 | contig 31327 bp, 25 predicted proteins | sample MGYA00242805_ERZ504812 | MGnify/ENA primary metagenome ERZ504812 (study PRJEB26092, sample SAMD00036430) | human gut metagenome | host: Homo sapiens | study: EMG produced TPA metagenomics assembly of... | reverse complement strand
GATTGTTCCGTCAGTAAGTGGCGTAAAGTCCCACGTTACTCAGTAATTCGCATATCCCGGATATAATCGGAAGATGATGCCAGATTGTAGAGTTCACTGAGCAGACTGGTAAACGAAGCTATGTCATCCGGATGGAACACAGGCCGACCGCCTCGCTCTTTGTACTTCTCATATACAGCCGGAAGGGACGGTGCATAGAAATGGCACCATTGGAGAGACCAGAGATTGTCAGAAGTCGAATGGCTATATGCTTTCCGACAATCAATGAACACGCAGTCTCCCTGGCCTAGCTGATAAGTCTGCTCCTCGTAGGAAAGTTCACCCTCGCCAGACAAAACAATAAAGCAAAGAAACGACACCAAATCCTCTCTCTGGGATACATGTGGGTGAACAGCCTGCAAAGAGCCGACCTCCTGCAGATGCAAAAGAGACGTTCTAGCAAAGGTTGATGGGGTGTAAATGATTCGGGATGAACTTACGGAAGAAGACTATGGGTTGAATAGTTCTTGTTCCATAAAATGCTCCTTTCCAATATCACTTTTTCCTTTGCTTATATCCAACTGGTGGAACCGCATCCTTGGGAATATGCCACGGCGATCCTTTTTTCAATATGCCTTTGCATTTTAAACGCTTACCTTATTACACCTTACCTGCTAAACGTCCTTCTTGTTTTCACCCCTGCCCGGTATATGGAACCACCGACTACTCCACCGACTGTATTATAGAAAATATCCGATAATTGAAAAGTCCCCAGCCGCAAAAGTAGTTGCAACATCTCTATTACTATCGAAAAGACGAACGCAATCTTTCCGCTTTGCCACAGTATCTTCTTCCAATTTTTGTCTACTTTTCCCCGAAATGTCCACATGACTATACTAGTGAACTGCACCATCATAATCACATTCTCAATACACTCCGTTGTCAGCTTCTGCTCACCATTCACCGTCTTCCATATGCCCCATCCACCCATGACATTAGACAACGGATTCATCCACAGGTTCCGATTCAGTAATGTTCTGAACAATATCATCGAGGTTACGAAAGCCAACAGAAACAGCTTTCTAAAATATATACTCTTTTTAAACTCTTTGTACCACGTTACTATAGCATTCTTCCAACCTTTTCCTGCATCTTGGGCTTTATATGCATACAGGTAGAAAAACATGGCAAAGAAAGAAAGCAAAAGAGAGAATCCAAATGGTTCGTAGAAAGCCGTCAGGATGTTTGTGAGTATCTTTCCGAGTAAATCAATCGTTTCTTTCATTATTGTTTGCAAGATCGCTGAACAGATTTGCTTTGTACACACCGTCTTCCAACATCTTCTTGAAGCTATCCTTTACAGCTGTAACATCCTCATGGTAGGTCATGCCGTACCATGTATCATTGGTCTTCAGAACCTTCACGGACATTTTTCCCTGCTCCAGCAGATCACCGATGAAGATAGGAATCAGATACTCTGCTTTCAGCGGATTTTCAGGTACTTCCTTCTTGAAAAACTCTTTGAAGCCCTGCTCCAGAATATCCAAGAACTCTGGAGTTAATCCCCACATACTCATGGAAACCAGAGAATTTACATCAACAGCCACACCGTCTGTTTCTGCTCCAGTTGCAGTCTTTACAATATTCTTGGTTTCCATAACCTCAGTCAGGTGTTCTGTTCGTCCATCTTGCAGATGCCACGAGTCACACCACCATTGTCGGACAAAGTGTTCTTCAACACAAAACCTGCCATACAGGACTTGCCGCCATTCACCAGATACTCATGAACAGCCTTGAAGCCTTCTTTGCCATAGTAATCATCTGCATTGATGACGATGAACGGGGTCTTGATGACCTTCTTCGCTGCAAGCACGGCCTGACCAGTTCCCCACGGCTTTGTACGGCCTTCCGGCAGAGTCCCCGGAATATCGTTAATGTCCTGGAAAGCATAATCCACCGGCTCTAACTGCTTGATTCCTGTTCCGAAGCGGCTGCCAATACCAGCTGCCATGATAAGTAATGTTGTTTTCATAATTCTCCTTTTCATACCTTGTAGCGCCCAATGTGCCTTCCACAGAATTTTATGTAGTTATTAGAGCAGCGCCAGTAGCCTATGCTCTCGTTTTCGTTTATAGTTTCTTTAGAGAAAAATCATTTCTTCTTCATGGGGTCTGACCCCGAGAGCCTGATTTCATGGGGTCTGACCCCGAGAGGCTATTCTCAATATCTTTTACAAGGACAATATCTCAAAAATCATAGCTTTTTCTGTCCATATCTGTTAAAATTGACAATGATTAATATACAGGGGCTGCTGCACATGCAAGTGCGGCAGTCCCTGTCGAATGGATGAGGAAAATTAAAATGAACACAACAGCAAATCTTGGCAAGGCACCCGTACGCACTCTGGTGCTCCAGCTTGCCATCCCTTCTATGACCGCGCAATTTGTCAATGTACTGAATATTCTTGTGCGGTAACACCGCAAGTCCGGCAGACGGGAAACCGTCTGTCCGGGCTAGCGGGAACCGCTTATGCGAGTTTACTCACGTAATGTTTTGTCCAAGCCATAAACCTCTCGCATCGAGATATCATGTTCGGCATCAATGCTTGTAATGTTGATACGATAACTGTCATGAGCAATGCGGTCAATGATTGCATCTGCCAGAGGACTATCATCACCACCCAGTTGGTCGTACCATTCCTCGAACTCATACTGGGAGCAAAAAATCGTTGAAGATTTCTTGCGTCTCCGATGGAGTAGTTCGAAGATATCTCTTTGTTCAGATTCCGTTGGTTTCAATAGAAGCCATTCGTCCAAAATCAGGACAACGGGATTGGCATACTTAGCCATCACCTTTTTGTAGTTGCCATCTGTCCGTGCCACCTCCAGATCAATAAGCAGATCAGGAAGACGGACATACTTGGTATTGAAATACTGCTTACAAGCCTCCATGCCAAAGGCACAGGCCATGTAAGTTTTACCGCAGCCTGTAGCACCGGTGATAAAGAGATTCCGGTGTTCAGATATATATTCGCAAGTTACAAGCCGGTTAATAAGATCCTTGTTAAGCTTGCGCCCGGAAGTGTAGTTGATATCCATGATACTTGCTTCCGGCTGGTCGAATCCAGCGTTACGGATTAGTCGTTTCTGACGATTGTTTTTACGATTGCTGTATTCGATGTCCACCAGCATACCGAAGCGATCCTCAAAAGGTATTTCTTTAAATTTGGGATCATCAAGTTGGTTACGAAATGCATCTGCCATAGTGGTAAGAAGCATTTCAATTAATTTATCAATTGTACTCTGATTGGTCATATGTGTTTACCTCCGATAGTAATCGGAACCTCTCGTGATGCCGTGTGTTTTATGTGTGGTTTTTGATTCAGTAGTTTCTGGTTCCGGTTTCACAGAACCGGTTACAAGGATGTTCTTTATGCTCTTGTAACTGGGCGAAGATGTATAGGATAACGCCTTTTTACAGGTTGCTTGAGGCAATGCATCTGAGTATTTCTCAGCAAGCTTCAGAAGTCCCATACAACTTCGGTAGGTCTGTTGTTCCACACGTTTGGAGGTCAGTATTGCATTGACCACAGTGTACGTATTTATGCCAATCCGCTCAGCCCATTTGCGGAACCAGTCGCCGTTCCATTCCAGATATTTCTGATGTTCTTCCGGCATATGTTCCGTGACCGTGCTGTACTGCCCGAGGCGTCCTTTCAGACGACGGTGGGAAGCAATGCGGCTATGGTTGTAGAAAATTTCAATAGTGGTATCTGTTACCTTTACATCAACTTTCTTTTTGATGTATTCATAAGGAACGGAGTATAGCATTCCGTCTACAGATATGTGATAATTGAACTGGACGGTGGCTGTCTTCCAGTCGATCAGTTCAAAACGGGTAGCAGGTAATGGTGCCAGCAATGGTTTTTCTTCCTCAAGAAACAAGCTTTGCCGACTGCCCTCTTTCTTTTGAAAGAGCCTTTGGTTGAACAGTCTTTTATTTCTAATGTTAGAACACATTTTGTATTATAGCCGGCTTTTTTGAAGGCCTGCTCAAACCCAAGCCTAATACCTCCCATTCCTGAAAATAAATCTATGAACTTAACCACCTTTTTAGGCATCGGTTTATTCCTCCAACATAATAATCATTTTTTTAATGCATATAAAAGTCCTGCAATCAAGGAAATACAACTTAATTACAGAACCCTTTCTCATCCGCATTTTAACTCTCTGCTTCCTCAAATAGCTTAGTAAGCAAAACATTCAAATTGGTGTGTCTATGCAATGAATTATTTCCTTTTTTTATAAAATCCCAAGATTCCTCATAACTCATATTCTTTACTGCATCAGGATCACCTGCTATTTCTTTAACAAATCCTTCAACATCACCAATGTAGTTTCTTGCAAATGTATCAGCCAAGTTTCTTTTCATTCTGTAATCCAGATTTGCAGAATGGTGTAAGAAATGATCAAGATTACTTGAAAAATAATACACAGAGTATGGCACTGTTTTCTGCTTGACTTTTATAGTTGAACACTTACTTAAATATGTAAGGTTTTCACTTTTTTGCTGATTTCTCAGTTTTATCTTTTCAACATCTAAGCAAGCAATCTCATCATCTTTATAGAATGGTGATTCTTCCTCTTGCAAAGAAGAATCCTCTACAATACACTCATCAGAAATATATGCACCATCAGTATCAACGATTTGAATTATTTCTGTAATATCCTTTGGCAAAATCTTTTCTCTGTCAAAGAAATCATCCAAGAACAGAGTGTATATTGCGTCCTCTATATTATTGGGATGAACCCAATAGTTTTTCCCCTGCTTATCTGTGTAACGGCTTGTTGTAATATCTCCGCCTTTCTCCTCATCTTCCCGACGAATCACCGGAAAATAGACTTCGATATCCTCATCAATCTGATCATATAACTCTGGGATAGCAAGCTTCAGAGCCTCTCGGTCAGATTTGCCTTCAACTAGAAATAGCACAATCTTCCTCTTTGGCCTTTTTCCCATTAACGCAATCCTCCTGCCTTCTTAAGTGCAGCTATAATCTTAAATTTCTTTGTCTTATTGTAGATTTCTTCTTCCTGTTCACAAAGGATTATTTCTCTAAAATAAGTATCTCTAAGATTATTTGTTGCAGATATATTTTTCAAACGAATATATCTGTTCTGAGGATTTGTCGTAGTAAAATACAAGAACTTTTTATTTATTACTTCCAACGGTCTAAGGTTATGGGATGTAAAAATAAACTGTCCTTTTCCAGACTCTTCCATAGACTGAAGAATTTCGCCTAGCAAGTACTCAAATATACCTGCATCAAATTCATCAATTGCCACAGTTACAGACTGTTCATTAAACGCCGCTATAATTAAACTCAGAACAGAGATGATTTTTCTAACACCATCCGATTCATCTCGCAACGGCAATTCCTTTCCATCTCTATATGCAGTCAGCATAGTAACAGTTGCAGCTTCCCCATCTTTATCTAAAGTTTGAGAAATCTCCTTAAAACCGATAGACAATCCCGGAACTAGCTGGGTTAATACCGAACTAATATCACTCAGTTCTTCACAAAGATGTTCTAAATCCTCATTATCAATAACCATAGGTCTTCGTGCATCAAACATCATTCTTCTAGATCTTGTATAAATAGGAAGTGCAAAGTTTAAGCGAATAAATCCCGATGATTTTGTATCAATAACAAACAGGAAATGTCTTGCAAATAATCGAAGTTCTATTAATACTCTGAAGAATAATGACTTGTTATCATTTTCCTCAAATATTTTAAGCGTATCCGTCATAAAAATGAAAGATCTCGAATTGCTACGCGCAAGCTGTTTGTTTACTTCAAGAGAAACTAAAGTTTTCTTCCCAACACCAGCAATTTCTTTTCTTTTTGTAGTTGGTTTAAACGGAGAATCTTCTGATGATGTATCGATAATCGCCTGTCTTTTCGATGCATCTTCCCACAACAACGAAAACTTTTCATCAAAAATAACAACTTTACACTCTTCTTCAGGTATTTCAAATTCCTCTGGAGCATCTTTATAGCGTTCTCTAATCTCTTCCGCTGTTAATTTTTGACTTGACATGCGGAATGAATAAGCCGCTTCACGTATAGCCCCATCTGGATACTGCAAATCAAAAACAAACTCCAACTCTGAAAACTCTTTGCCAGCGGCAACGCAATCAGCATATACACTCGGAACTGTGGCACCGGCCATTAATTCCTGCAAAATTGCTAATGCTTCAATAAAAGAAGTCTTTCCTGATCCGTTTTGTCCATATATACCGAGAATATCAGATTCTGTGTTGTATGGAATAAACTGTCTTCCACAGTTAAAAGTGATTTCTCCATAACCAACGCTCTTAAAATCTTTCAATATTACTTTTTTTATTCTAACAGTAGGTAAATTATCACCATGTTCTTCTGTTATAAAATCATGTTCGCTCATAATACACCTCACATATTTGTAGCTCCTATAGAACATTATACACGCCTCCAGTTATTTGTCAAGCAGAATCTATATTTTATATTTTTTACTCGATTTTTGCATTTTGATTACAGTTTTATTTTCCTTTTATATTAGAATATGCCCATTTGCATATTCCGCAAGAACTGCGCATCCGTTTCAGAGGAACGGAGCGCCATTCCGCTTTAAACTGAGCAAAGCTCAGCACGTTTATTAGTTACCATTATTTACTCTGCGATCCCTGCCAGGAAATTCAAGACGATATGCTTTGGATGTCATTCGGCTTAAGCAGGCATCCGCATAGGTGGAATCCCCAAAAAGTTGATACCATCCGGATACTGGAATCTGAGAGATTATAATAGTTGCCTTGCGGCAGTCTCTGGACTCGATGATTTCAAACAAGTCGCGGCATTTTTCAATGTCCAGATCCATTAAACCGAAATCATCTATCACCATGAGATCATAAGCTGCCATTTCATTCGAATACTCAAAGTAAGTACCTTCCTGTCTGGCATGATCGGATTCCTTTAAAAGTGTGTTCGCACGTATATATTTAACAGTACGATTCTGATGCATTGCTGTGATACATAAGGCGCAGGCGATGTGTGTTTTCCCAGCACCAGCTCCTCCGGTCATCAGCAGGTTATTCGGTTCATCGATCCAATCACACTTGGCCAGAAGTTCTATGACGTGTGTATTCAGCTGACGTTCTGGATCATAGATTGAACTGTCAAGATCAGCTGCAGGATATTTCAGAGATGCTTTCTTCATGAGACGTTTAAACTTTTTACTCTCACGCTGATCCCACTCCTGATTTACAATAGCAGCAAAGCGGACTTCAAATGGTTCGAGACCTGTGTTTGGTTCCAGAAGCTGCTTTTCAAAGGCTTCAGCCATACCGGACATACGAAGTTTATACAGCCGGTCCATGAGTATGTTCTGTTCCTTTGTGAGTTTATCGTTATAAAGATAGTCTTTTAATCTGTATGCCATAGTACGTCACCCTTACTTATAGTAGTCCTTTCCTCTGATATTTTCATGATTAGGCAGTGTTCCTGGTGAATGCTCGGGGAGTTCCTTCACATCCATCTTTTTCAGCATCTGCTTGAAGGTAAAATATTTACAGGAATTGATCTCTATACATTTACGGGCAACTTCTTCAGCAGCACCTTTCGGGATTACTTTTACTTTATGCAGGATACCTGCACAGGCATTATAAGACTGCTCTTCATGTTTCGATGATTTAAGGAGTCTGTCAATCAGTTCTGACATTGCAGGACCAATGGCAGAAGCCCAGCGGCGGTAATAATTACCATCCTTTGCATTGACTTCTTTATAATAAAGGTGTTCTGGCGGCATATGTTCATCTACTGTGATATACAGCGGAAACTCCCTATAAGACCGCTTATGTGTACAGATCAGCCGATTATACTGATCACAGATCCGGATCTCTGAAGCGGTTGCCTTCAGGATTGCAGGCTTGCCACAGTAAGAGTACAATACGGAGTAGTAGTGGCCGTCATACTCGATGTGGTAGTTGTTGGGAACTTTTAGGACCGCTTTATAGTCGCAAGCCGTGTAACATCCGCCTGGCAGTGGTTTCATACATGGTTTGTCATACTTTTCGAAAGCATCCTGTCTTGAGAAGTCCTTGCCTTGAAAAGATCGTTTATTGAGGACTGCTACTATTTTTTTATTTCAGCATTTAGGTCTTCAAATGATACATATATCTTTTCTTTCAGTTTCTCAACCAGGTGTATTTCAAGATAACGTACATGATTTTCAACTGTAGGCTTGCCTTTCGGCTTTCTAGCGGGTGGTGGAAGAACTATAGTTTCATAGAAATCTTCCAGATCTGCAAATGTAGACTGCAGGATAAGTTCATCCTTTGTGTGCTTGGTTACAGCAGTTCGCAGGTTATCGGGCACAAAGTATTTCGTAACAGCACCATAAAATGAAACAGCATGGGCACAGCCTTCTATAAAACATGGGAGCTTCTCATTTGGAAAAGCTTCTGCATAGATCAGACTGCTGACTCCAAGAGTGGTCGCAAAGATATGGACTTTTTTGATCTCGCCCGTTTCGGTATCTGTTAACAGTTCCGGCTGATCACCGACCCAGTCGATATACATCTTTTCACCCGGGATTCGGTTTACGGCCATGGATACCTTCTGGCCACCATAGTTTTCTGCTATGAATCGGTTGAAGTATTCGTAAAACTGTGACTTCTCATAACCATCAGGATTCTTTTCTTTATAATCCAGCCAACAGAACGAAATGTTCATGCGGCTCCCTGGTGCATGGATTCTGTCATAGTAATACTGGAAATCTGGAAGTGGGACATCTTTCCTCTGTAGATTTTTCTGCGGATAGAAAAGGTTCTCAACTTCCTTAGGTGCCATCATTCGGAGTTCCTCGATTGGGATTCCGTTGGCATGGTATCGGCTCATGATCAGATTTAATGTACCTGAGCCAATCTTGTAACGGTCCATAACGGACCTGGTCTGGCATCCATTCAAACGCATCTGGATGGAGCCGATAATCGTGTTGTAGTCTTGCATAGTTATGCCTCCTTTCGCAATCATTTGATGACTACGAAAGAACTATAACACGTTGAAAACTTATTGATCAGCTGAAGCGGAAATGCGTTCAGTTACATCCGGAAAGGCTGATCAGTTCTTAGCGGAATGCGTGGTCCGATGAGCCGGAATTTGCACCATTTCACAAAAAAATACTCGTATATTATTCCGAGCATTCTTCTTGCTATTTATTCTTTCTTGAATATCCACCACCAGGTCAAACTTCCGTTTTTCTGATTTCACAACTTTCTGATCAGATGCTTTTTCTTTTTTCTCAGGTAATTCTTTCTCTCCGGCAATTATTTTTTTCAGATTTTCTTCTGTATAATCTTCTCCCAGAGAACGGAATCTGATAAAACGCTTCTGCTCGTTTCCACATATTGCAGTATGCTTTCCACGTTTAATCTCATACCCTTCCTGCTGCAATAATTTCAGAAGCACTTCAAAATCTTCCGGCTTCTGCTCCAGACACCTCAGAATATCTTCCCGGATGACATCCCTCATACTGATCCGTTCCGGGTACTTTGTTCTCCTTTGTCTCTCACTCGGTTTTACTTTCGGAATGATGGAAAGTCCATGCTCCAGACAGATAATGTCGCTGAGTCTCTGCAAAGCAATTCCCGAAAACCAGAAGTCACGAAACTTCCGGTCACAGTCCAGATTGGTAGAATTGAAAATGATATGATTATGAATATGTGCCCGGTCCACATGCGTTGCCACGATAAAAGCATGCTTCCCTTTAGTGAATCTCATACCGGTTTCATACCCTACTTCATTTGCTTCCTCCGGTGTAATTTCTCCAGGCTTGAAAGACTGGCGGATCTGATATGCAAGTACATCTCCCTTAGGCTGCCGCCATGTTTTATGCAGATATTCTTTTTTTGCCTGAGCAAATTCCAGATCAACCAGCTCCGGATTACACTGATAAGATGAGATATATTTTCCATCTTCTGTCTTGTCCCCGTTCATTGCATAATCTGTTCTGTCTTTCAGACACTGCATCACGCTCCGTCCTTTGTTCTGATGCATTGCTATCAGTTTTGTTGCCGCCATTCTCTCACCTGCCTTACATAATTGCTGTTAATCTGTCCAGCACTTTTCTCATTTCCTGTAAGATTTCCTTCTGATTATTTTTCAATTCTTCAATATCCTCATGGTAAATGCTAACTGTTTCATTTGCTTTTTTTGCATACTGATTCAGATTATTTCCTGATATCTGTAGCAGCCTTAATATTTCTTTTAGATCCGATAGATCCATTACTATCACGCTTCATTATTTTTTCAAGTTCCTCTGGTGTAGCCCGGATATGAATGTCTTTGGTTCTTTCTAACATTCTCCAATTTCCCTTTCAAAACAACATCCCGGAATCGGTTTTCTCTCTGGAACAGGAAGCTGTGGTGTTGTCTATCTGCTCTGTTCTTTCAGTTTCTCCAATACAGGCAGGGCTTGATCATGGCGCCGTACTCATCGACTACGTCAATCACAATCACATTTTTCTTGGTGTCCGTTTTCCGCAGTCCCCTTCCGACCTGCTGCAGATAAAGAACCTTGGAAAGCGTAGGCCTTGCCATCACCAGAATGCCGAGTTCCGGATAATCCCATCCCTCTGAAATCATATTGCAGGCACACAGGAAACGAATTTCCTTTTCTTTGAACGCTTTCATAACAGAACTTTGATTTTTTGTCTGCCTTGTGTAGCTGGCCGCTGAAATATTTGCCTTATTAAGGAGCTTTGCCATTTCGTTCGCATGCGCAACATTGACACAAAAAACAACACCCTGTCTCGTGCCCGCTTCGCCAGACGTAAAATACTCTGAAAGTACGTGGACAATCAGCTCATTTCTTGAAGTGACCCGGATTCTTTTCTCCAGATCCGCATTGACATAATCCCGCCCATTAAACCTTACACTGGAAAGATCAAGATTCGTTTCAATCCGGTAAACATTCGCTTTCGCGACCACTCCCTTTTCCATCGCTTCTTTTAAGGATAACGAAGTCGTATACGATCCAAACACCGTTTCCAGCTTTCTTTTATCCGGCCGCTGATCCGTCGCCGTCAGGCCTATCGTAAAAGCTGTCCGATAGTATTGCACGACTCTTTTCAGCACTGGCGCAACCGCATGATGTGCTTCATCCACGACAAGATAATTGTAATAGTCCGGTGCAGTGTCCGTATAATGTCTGGCCGCGAAGGCATACGTTCGAATATCAATCTTATCTTTTAACTCTGGCAGCGAAGCCTTTATTCTTTCTTCCCAGTCCAGCAAAAGATTGACTCCCGGAACCAGAATCAGGCCACGGAACTTTTGTTTTCCTTCTGCGAATGTCTGTAAATCTTCTTCCACAATTTTCGATTTTCCCGCTGCTGTAGGCAGCACAATCAAAAATGCTTTGATACCCGCTTCTCTGCGCTTTTGTATTTCCTGCAGGCTGACAGTCTGATGTTCATACAGCTCAACTTTTCTTTCAACTTTGATTCCGTCATCCACAAAATTCGAAGAATCTTTTCCAAAATACTGTTTGATATCATCCTCAATCCGACTGGCAAATTCGCAATCCTCTTTGGAAAAGCGAAATAACTTGATCCCCCACAGGGCACACGTATTTTGTTTCTTGAGCTGATTGCGATATTTTTCCTCTCCAATAATTTGCGGATGATGGTAATCAAGGCCGTTTTCTTCGATCGCATATTTCTGATCCTTTGTTCTGACAAAATAATCGAGAAAATAATTCCTTCCATTTTCATCACAGATTCCATATTCCCGCGTCAGATATCTCAGCGCATTCATTCCATAAACACTTGAAAAATTCTCTTCGAAATGAATTTCCAGCGGAGAAGCATCGGCCTGCTCGCTCCGATCTCCTGTGTTTCGTATATAACCGCCTTCCAAGACAATTCCATCTTTGGCAAGATATGAATCCAGATTTTCCCGCACATATCCCAGAAAACGAAACACCCTTTGAAAGCGATGCATATAATCATTCTGCTTCTCCGTAATCAGCATATAGGGAAAAACCGGCTCTTTTGGCTCATGAGAGCAGATACCATCATCAATAACAACCATATCTATCCCATTATCATAAAACCGGGAAATTCCGCCATTTGGATAACACACCTGTTCCCGAAATCTAAAATCTGCGTGTTCTGCTAGAAACCTGTCTTTTTCAATATCAGATTCAGCCACTTTTCCTTCTCCCTTCACGGTCTTACATCATCCGTAAGCCACTCTTCTTCTATTCGAATCTGCTCCACATCCTTGATAAAATCAGAAAAAGTATCCGGTGTGAAATCCGTAAAAAAACGGCCGCTTCTTTCGCCTTCAAACGTTCCATATTTAAAGGAGGTATAAATAATCCCATTAGTGTCCAACGCTGTTACCATCTTATGGAATACCATTTTTAATTCTTTTTTCGGTAAATGCAGAATCGATAAACACGCCCAGATGCCGTCATATTGATTCATCTCATCCAAATCCTGAAACATCATGTTTTTTACCAGAATACCGGTATAGGCACTGGCGTATTTGCACAGTTCTTCTGAACCGTCCAGCGCCGTAACAACAAGACCGTTTCCCAGAAAATACTTCGTGTCTCTTCCGGAACCACACCCGAAATCCAGCACTCTCTTTCCCGGCAAAGCGTTTAAAAATTTATCCTGCGTCGTCTGGAAATCTACAGAAACAGTGCCTTGTATGAAAGAAGCTGCGTTTTGGTTGTAATAAGCGATTGTTTGGTTTTCCATATTGTGATGATCTCCTTGATAGAAAATATAAAGCATGTGCTGTGCAAAACTGTTTTCTCTGTTTTAAACTGAAAACACTTCTTCAGACATTTTATAGATACTTACTTGTCAAGTTCATTATATGCCTTTTTTACGATCTGCGCCATCAATAATCTTCTCTGCTTCAGAAATTCAGGATACGATAACTGCTCAAAATTCTCAGGTAATGCATTCTGAGCACAGGCAAGCCTGTATCCTTCTTCTCCTAATTTCTCTCGGTACCGGCAGACATATTCCGCCGGAGCTTCATCGGAAATATCAATGTTTGTTGTATAGTCCAAGTATGTAAAGTTCGCAATCTGGTTTCTGTCACGGTCATTATCGTACCCGATCTTTTCAAGATAATGTTTCGGAAAGATATGATGCTTGCCGCAGTGTCTGTAACCTGTTTGCCATACTGTAAAGCATCGTATATCATGTTTCGAACCGGCATTGCATAATGAATGTCTGTCTGATTTTCGATTCCAAGAAGCAGATAATACGTTTCCGATTCCTGCATAACCGCAGCTGTTTTCAATATATCCCGATATTTCTGAACCGGATCTTCTGTCATTTCGGTTATCTCTTTTGCCTCTTTTCTCTCTTTCTTTGCGCCAAACGATATGGCAATCTCTGTTGAATCAACTTCTGTCAGTTTTTCTGGATTAATAACTTTTCTTCCATTGTAGATAAGATAATTGAACGCATCTGCAAAAATGTTACTCTTTCGCATGTATGCTTTGGTAACAATATCCGGTTTTCCCATGTGCATACACCTCCTCAAAAATATTTCAGAGAAGTCTGCACCCTTCCAGTTGTTTTTCAACTTATCACGAATTGGCAGCTCTATCAAGTTGAAAATATGAACTGCGAACATCCTTCTTAAGAAGTCACTATAGCAAATTCACTACAATCCGGTCTATCCCGCGCAGCCCATACATTTTCCCCATCGCCTCCGGCTCCTGCAAGATCGACAAATCAATCCCAAACAACGAATTATACCTCCCCATCATCCGCAAATGCTCCGGATACAAAAACGCCTGTTCTTCACAGAATCTATGGCACTTCCGCACCGGCGTCTGCGCGCCGCGGCTTCCTTTAGTACATGCTGCATACAGTGGACAGTACTGTGAGGTATTGGTCTGATAAAATGGAAGATGCATACTGTTTTTCCCTTCTGGAAACTTCCTTGTACTGGTATCGCCGCAGCTCTCCCATTCATACCGTTCCATCCGAAATTCTTCTTTTAAATATTCCTGGTAAAACGCCGCATGAACGCTGTTTTGTTCAAACAGTATACGTTCTCCCAGCTTATAGGCCATCCTCGGATCTTTTTTCCGCTTGTTGAGCAGCACGCCGAGGCAGAGGGAAAACACCGGAAACTGAGCTGCCAGATGGGCCGTTCCCCAGTCATTTACGACAATCTCAATGGTTTTGTTCTTTTGTTCACACCATCTGGCAAGATGCTGCAGACGTGCTTGCGTTTCCGTCAGATTTTCTTCCAGCAAAAATGGAAAAGTAAGCGTAATTGAAAATGACTCCCGGCAGGCTTTATCCATCAGTGCGAACAGTTCCTCTTCCGTTGGTGCCAGATGCGGGCAGAAAGCATTTCCTATATAGAGCCGATCCGGGTGAAAAACCGGCGGATCTGCAATCTGGTTTCTCCGAAAATAAGCATCAAAAAACACCGCACTTTCCATCGAAAGATACGCCTTATACCATTCCGGCCGGTCCAGTTCGAGCGCCAGCTCAATCGGCTGCCCGGATCCGGCAGCACTATTTTGCAATGCCACAAAGGTTTCCTTCGTAATTCCGGAAAACCATACTTTTTTCTGCTCTTCCAGACTTTCCAGATGAAACGCGTCCTGCTCCGCAGGATATCCTGTTATCTCTTCTGCAAGCGCGGCATCATCATCTTCCATCTTCCACCGGATATACTGGCTGTATTGCAGGGCAAGGCGCTGTACCGCATTTTGATAATCTTCCTGTTCCGTGGCGAAAGTATAAACAACATCAAAATCTTCCTCTTTTTCCTGCAGAAAAGTCGCATCACGAAGAAGAATCCGCTGGTAGGATGCTGTTTTCTGATCGTAAAATGCCAGTTCCCACGGCGCATTTTTCTGCTCAACTGTAGTCGGTGTCGCAAGACGGGTCTGAAAGCCATATTCTGAAATTGCCGTGATCCGCACTTCCTTATCTCCCCAGTATCCCGCTAGGATTCCAAACGGCAGCATGGAAATCCATGGCCATTGACTGATTTCTTTTTCCCGTTCTTTTTTCTGTTTCATTGATTCAAATCTCCTGTTTTCTGATACCATCCAGTATACCTGTTTTCCTGGAAAACTCAAATAAAAAAATCCACCCACGCCCGGAAGCAGTCTCACCAGAGACCTCCAAGTCATGGATGAATTTTTATTTTCTACCAAATATGTAGTTTGTTACATTATTTTTTCAGGCAAACTCAGCAAATCTTATAAAGATGTTCACGAAGCTGCCTCTTTTGTAAACGTCTCAATCAACTCTTTGGCATCATCATATCCCTGTCCTTCCAGTTCTTTCTGATACCACTCGTCTACGCCGTCTACTGCCTGTTTGAACGAATCGATGTCCATATCCTCATAATTGGTAATGGTAACACCATTTTCATTCTGCCAGCGGTTCATGATTTCATCATCACCGGCGCGGTTGATTTCACGCTCATACTGTGTTGCCAGACGACCGCACTCATCGATCACTTCCTGCTGCTCCGGTGTCATACTGTCATAAATGACTCCGTTAATACAGAAGAACAGACAATCATAAATTGCATTCCACATTGAGCAGTACGGCTGTACTTCCTGTACGCTAGCTGCATCGATAGCAGGAAGTGGATTTTCCTGGCCTTCTACGGTTTTCTGCTGCAGGGCCGTGTAGGTCTCGGACCAGTTCATGTTGGTGGCATCGACGCCCCAGCGTTTGTAGCATTCCATCAGCAGGTTGCTTCCTGCCACACGGATTTTCAGGTTTTTCATATCATCGACGGTTTTTACTTCCTGCTTGCTGTTGGTCAGCTGACGGAAACCGTTCTCAGCGATTCCCATGCAGTGCAGGCCGTACTCATCGAGGATTGCTTTTAATTTTTCGCCTGCCTCGCCGTCCAGTTTTGCATCCGCATCTTCTACGGAATCAAACAGGAACGGAAGAGATACGACGTTAAATCTCGGGTCAAACGCAGAGTAAATCAGGTTGCTGTGCATCGAAATCTGTACCGGGTCTCCGTTCATCAGTGCCTGGATTCCCTCGGACTGGTTTCCGTTGGTCAGCTGGTCTGCGGCGTATACATTGACTTTGATCTTGCCGCCGGTTGCTTTTTCCATGAGCTCGCCGAACTTGCGTCCGCCTTCTGCCCAGGTACTGTTCTCGGTGGTGGAGCAGGTAAAGTTCCAGGTCTGCTCTTCCCATCCAAGGTCACTGTAATCAGCGATATCATTGTAATCCTCATTGCCGGAGGAATTTCCTGCTGTGCTGCCATCCGCACCATCGCCACTGGAAGTATCGGAATTCGTTGCTGCAGCTACCGTTCCGGTATAAGCTCCGTCTTTTGCCAGTGCTTTTGGAAGGAACGTGGAAATCTGCGGAACATACGTAATCAGAAGCAGAACTGCTACCGATGCTGCGATCATTGGCATAACGGCTTTGGAAATCTGCTGAATGGTAACTTCCATTCCTTTTTTCAGTTTTACGGAAATGGCAACAAACAGGTTGACACCAACCGGTGGAGTTACCTGTCCGATGGCCAGGTTGACGGTTGCCACGATACCGAATGCTACCAGGTCATAGCCAAGGGCTTTACAGACCGGAAGCATAATCGGGATGAAAATATACATGGCAGAGTTTGCATCGATAAAGCATCCTGCAAGCAGGAAAATGATATTGACAATCAGAAGGAATACAAACTGGTTATGAGCAACGCTTCCAAGAAGATCCGATGCTGCCTGCGCAATACCAAACTTTGTGCAGACAAAGGAGAACAGAGAAGCACTTGCGACGATCAGCATAATTCCACCGGTTGTTTTGGCAGAATCTACCATCAGATCCCACAGGTCTTTCAGTTTGATCTCTTTATAAATAAAGATTCCGACAAACAGACCGTATACAACGGAAACGGCAGCTGCCTCGGTCGGGGTGAAAACACTTCCATAGATACCGCCAAGGATGATGACCGGCATTAAGAATCCCCAGAAAGCATCTTTAAAAGCATCCCATCTTTCTTTGACTGTTGCTTTTTTCTGGGTCGGCTGAATGTTGTGTTTCTTTGCCTCCAGAAGAACAACGATGACAAGGGCCACACCCATCAGAATACCAGGAAAAATACCTGCTGTGAACATATCGGCAATGGATACGCCTGTGATGGATGCATAAACAACGAATGCAATACTCGGCGGTATGACGATCGCAATCGAACTTGACGTCGCCATCAGGGCCGTGGAAAACGGAGCAGAAAATCCGCCTCGCTCAATCATGGCAGGGATCAGAACCATACCAAGTGCTGCTACGGTTGCCGGACCGGAACCGGAAATCGCACCAAAGAAGCAGGCTACGATAACGCATACGATGGCGATACCGCCTTTTTTATGGCCGACGCAGGTGTCGACGAAACGAATCAGTCGTTTGGAAATGCCCGCTTTTGCCATAATGTTTCCGGACAATACAAAGAACGGAATGGCAAGGAGCAAAAATTTACTGATACCGGAATACATATTGGTTGCTACGATGGTCAGGGATGTACCGGAGTACAGGATCGCGCAGATCGAAGACAGACCAAGGCAGATGCCAATCGGGATACCAAGGATCAGAAAAACAAAGAATGAAAGAAAAAGAATTGCACTGATCATTTTTTCTGTCCCTCCTCTTTTGCTTTTACGAATGTATCAATCAGATATTCGATCATGTGCAGCGTCATGCAGGCTGCGCCGATCGGTACGAAAGACCAGAAAATCCATTCCGGCCAGTTTAAAACGAACGTTCTCTTTCCGTTGGCAAGCTGGGTCAGTACCTTGTCCATGCCGTATTTAAACAGAACTACGGTAAAGGCAACACTAAATGCTGTGTTGACAACCAGCAGGATTCTTCTCGCCTTCGCAGAAAGACGGTCCGGCAGCAAAGAAAGATTGACCAGTTCTCCGTCACGGGCAGCAAGCGCTGCTGCGAGAAGTGTAATCAGGACAAATACCGCAACGACAAGCTCTTCGGTAAATGACCAGGACTGATGCAGTACCTTACGGGAAAGAACGTTTCCCACCGTAAGCACAACAATCAGGATCGTGGACAGCACGAGAACCAGTTTCTCAACAAATGCCAGTCCATTCATGATTTTTTTGTACACTTTCATATGTTTCCTCCCTTTTCCCGCTGTCAGGTACAATGTTCCAGCAGGATCTATTCTTTGCCAGGCTGTATTACCGGGGTGAATTTGCAGCTGACAAACAAAAAAATCCGCCCCTCAACGAGGGACGGAACTGTTCTTTTCCCGCAACCACCCTTGTCTCTTCTTTGAAACAAGCACGAATACAACGCACAAGCATACGCGGTTTCTGTAACGGGAAACTCCCGTGAAAACCTACTGGAATTCCGGCACATAGTACGATACACGGCCGATTCGTTGGGCTTTCCTTCTCCAAGATGATTTTCAATCCAGATTCGTTGCTGTCTCGCACCTTTCCGGCAGCTCTCTGAAAACGATTTGTCTGCATTTACTTTTTCTTTTCTCAGAATTTGGTTTTACACGACAGAAGCAATTTTAACGCGATTTTTGTTGATTGTCAAGAATTGGTTGGAAAAATTTGTCGATTTTTTGAAAAACCGCATTTTTTTCGGTTTCGGACCTTTTTCTTGCATCTTTTCCATATCTTTTATATAATAATCTGCGGTATCCGAAATATGCAGCCTGATTTTTCATCTCGATCTTCCAACATCAGTCCTGCTTATTCATGAAAGGATGATTTTTATGATAAAAAAACTGATTTCCTTTTTTCAAAAAGATGCAGTGCTTACCGTCTCTTTTTTTCTTGCAGTGCTTTCCTTCTTTTTCTGTCCTCCCGGTCCACAGTATCTTGGCTATCTGGATTTTCATACTCTGATCCTGCTGTTCTGTCTGATGCTGATTGTCGCGGGCCTGCGGGAATGTGGCGTATTTGACTGGCTTGGCACCAGTCTTCTCCGGCATGTAAACTCAGAACGGATGGTTGCTCTGCTTCTGATTTCCCTGTGCTTTTTCTGCAGCATGCTGATTACCAATGATGTCGCTCTGATTACCTTTGTTCCGTTTGGCATTCTGCTTCTGCGAATGTGCCATATGGAGCAGAAAAAAATACTTCTTGTCACCTTTATGACCATGGCTGCAAACCTTGGCAGTATGTTTACTCCTATCGGCAATCCGCAGAATCTTTATCTGTATTCGCTTTCCGGACTTTCCCTTTTGCAGTTTCTGCTTATGATGCTGCCCTATACTCTGGGTGCTGCAGTTCTTTTTCTGATCTGCATTTTTCTGTTTTTCTCCGGAAAGAAAATTTCCGTTTCCCTGGAGAAAAAAGCGATTACTCATCCGCGGCAAATCGTAGTTTTTGCAGCTCTTTTTTTCTGCTGTATTCTTACGGTTGCCAAACTTCTCCCGCATAGTATTCTGCTTCTGATCACGATTGCCGGGATCTGCCTGGTGAACCGCAGCCTTTACCGCAGAGCAGACTACTCTCTTTTGTTCACTTTTGTGTTTTTCTTTCTTTTTATTGGAAACATGAAACAAATGGCAGCGCTTCGTATTTATCTGGAACAGATGATTACCGGACACGAACGGCTTCTTTCCGTCCTCACAAGCCAGATCATCAGCAATGTTCCTGCCGCCATGCTGCTTTCCGGATATACAAAAGAAATCCCGGAACTGATTGTAGGAACCAACCTCGGCGGCCTCGGGACTTTAATTGCATCTATGGCAAGCCTGATCTCTTATCGCCAGATTACGGCCGCAGACGCTTCCTGCCGCAAAAAATATATCCTGATTTTTACTGTTTTCAATCTTGTTTTTCTTGCTATTTTGTATCAGATACGCTAAAATAAAAAGAAGATCCGGCTGTACGGGTCTTTTTTCACGGCATTTTATACCGTCTCATTATTACTGTACTTAGCATTTTATATTGAAAAAGAAAGGGTTTCATTTATGAAGATAGATCTCAGAAACGTTCCGGATGCCGAGGTTTCCGGCATTGATCTTGCAAATGTTGACATTACTGTTCCGGCACCGGAGACAGAACCGCAGCGTCAGTATTACTTTATGGCACTTTTAAAACAGCAGCTCGTACCGGAGCGTGCAAAACAAAACGGAAAAGAGTATCTGACTGCCTGCATCACAACCTTCGGCTGCCAGATGAACGCCCGCGATTCCGAAAAACTGGAGGGAATTCTGGAAACCGTCGGCTACCACATTGTGGAGACCGAAGATGCCGATTTTGTTGTTTACAACACCTGTACCGTCCGTGAAAACGCAAATCTGCGTGTCTACGGTCGTCTTGGACAGCTTGGCAAGTACAAAAAGAAAAATCCGGGCATGATTATTTCCCTCTGCGGATGCATGATGCAGGAGCCGCTTGTTGTCGAAAAACTCAAAAAAAGCTACCATTTCGTCAACCTGATTTTCGGAACGCATAATATCTACCGCTTTGCCGAGTATCTTGTCCGGTGCATGACAGAGGACCGCATGGTGATTGATATCTGGAAAGATACCGACAAAATCGTGGAAAATCTCCCGGTTGACCGCAAATATCCGTTCAAGTCGGGTGTTAATATTATGTTCGGCTGCAATAACTTCTGCAGCTACTGTATCGTACCGTATGTGCGCGGCCGCGAACGCAGCCGGAAGCCGGAGGAAATCATCGCAGAGATCAAACGCCTCGTTGCAGACGGCGTTGTTGAAATCATGCTGCTTGGTCAGAATGTCAATTCCTACGGAAAGAATCTCGAGGAGCCGATGACGTTTGCACAGCTTCTGCGCAAGGCAAATCAGATTGAAGGGCTGAAACGCATCCGTTTCATGACCTCACATCCGAAGGATCTTTCGGAAGAACTGATCGATGCAATGCGCGACTGCGAGAAGGTCTGCCTCCATCTTCATCTTCCGCTCCAGTCCGGAAGCAGCCGTATCTTAAAACTGATGAACCGCCGTTATACCAAAGAGCAGTATCTCGACCTGGTAGACCGAATCCGCGCAAAAGTGCCGGATATTTCTCTGACAACAGATATTATCGTTGGTTTCCCTGGTGAGACCGAAGAAGATTTTCTGGAAACACTGGATGTGGTCCGCCGCGTTCGTTACGACAGCGCGTTTACCTTCCAGTATTCCAGAAGAACCGGAACACCGGCAGCTGCCATGGAAGACCAGATCCCGGCGGATGTTGTAAAAGACCGTTTTGACCGTCTTCTTGCCGAGGTTCAGGAAATTTCCCGCGAGGTAACCGCAAGACATCTTCATACCGTACAGGAAGTTCTGGTGGAAAGTATCAATGAGCAGGACGCTTCTCTTGTCACCGGCCGTATGAGCAACAATACGCTGGTTCATTTCCCGGGAGATGCTTCGATGATCGGAACGCTGCGGAACGTTTCCCTGGACGAATGCCGCGGCTTCTACTATATGGGAACGCTTGTTTAACCAAAAGACCCTGCCCGCACAGTTTTTCAGTCTTTGAAAAGACTATGTTACAAAGCTGTGCAGGCAGGGTTTTTATATATAACTTCTCCTTTTATCCTCTCACATCTGGAGTTTTCCCGGAGAGCCGCCTCTGATAAAAAAAGTAGGTAATCATAAGCATAACTCCAGCTCCGACCCATGCGGAAATTTCTGCGAATGCCACTCCGCGGAACGCAAGGCGCGGTGCTAAAAGCAGCACAACCATGACGCGCATGGCAACCTCCACAATCCCGGACACCATCGGCAGAACTGTTTTTCCCATTCCCTGGCAGGCGTTTCGGAAGACAAACAGCCAGCCAAGGGCGAACAGGGCAACTCCGGTAACCGGCAGAAAGATACAGGTATAGGAAATGACTGTCGCATCATTCAGCATCAGGGATGCCAGAAACTTCGGGCAGAAAATTTCCAGTGCTGCAAAAGGAAGATTGACAAGGACAGAAAGCACGACACCTGCCCTGACTCCCTGTTTGATCCGGTCGTATTTTCCGGCTCCATAATTTTGTCCTGTAAAAGTCAGAAGTGCAAGTCCAAGTGTTATACCCGGCTGCTCGAACAGACCGCACACCTTCATACATGCAGCATAAGCTGCGACATAAGCCGTTCCCATCTGATTGACAAAAACCTGAAGGACCATACCGCCCACCGCAGTTACAGAATTCATCACAGCTACCGGCAGGCCTTTTCCAACGAGTGCGCCAAGAAGTACACCATCTGCCCTCCAGTCTGTTTTCCGCGGAAGCAGTTCTGCGGCGCGCCGGATATATACCAGACAGTAAAGGGCAGAAACCACCTGCGCCAGAACCGTTGCAAGCGCCGCTCCAAACACGCCCATGCCAAACGGAAATACAAATAGAAGATCCAGCACAATATTGACCACCGACGAAACGATCATAGAAGCCAGCGGCACTTTACTGTTTCCGACGGACCGGAGCAGCGTCATGGCAAAGTTATTAAAAATGGTAACGGTACTGCCCGCCAGAATGGTTCCAAAATAAACCAGAGTGTCTGTCATCATATCCTCCGGTGTCTGGAGAAAGACAAACAGACGGCGCATCCAAAACAGACTGCCCACCGTAATTACAATTCCAATGGCAAGGCAGATATAAACCGACATCGCAATTTCTTTCCGCAGTTTTTCGATATCATTCGCTCCAAAGGAGTGGGAAATACAGATCCCAAGTCCTCCGGTAAGCCCCATGGCAAAGCCGAGAATCAAAAAATGTACCGAACTGGTATTTCCAACCGCTGCCAGGGCCACATCTCCGATCCCCTTTCCAACGACCATGGAATCCACAAAGCTGTAAAGCTGCTGAAAAAGATTTCCGATCAGAATCGGCAGGAAAAACTGAAAAATCAGCTTCATGCTGTTGCCCTGCGTCATATCATTTGTTGTTTTTTGCATGATGATAATCTTGTAACCTTTCCTTTCTTCATTCCTTCTTGCAAATCATATAAAATCACTATATACTAAAAGAAGTTTGTTTCCATCCACAGTCAGTATGGAACATCCACTACGAACGAAAAGTGAGACATCTATGAATAACTTATATGAATATATCGACCCCATCGCCTCTCCTTATGAGGCTTTTCTTTTTGACAGCACGCGGGACTCCCTTCCGATTCCTGCTCACTGGCACTATTATGTAGAACTTCTCTACGTTCTGAAAGGAGAAATTGAGGTTTCCCTTGATAATGTGACATCCATCGGAACGGAAGGATCTGTGATCCTTTTTCCGCCCAAATGCGTTCATTCCATCGCGCTTGCAAAGGGGTCTGTTCCGGTGCAGTATGATGTGATTAAATTTGACCCCAATCTTCTGCCCACCTGCAAGACGGATGAGCTGGATCTGCGTTCGATTCTGCACGGCATCCACACGTTCCGCTGCCCCTGTATTTTTTCTCCGGAGCAGGTACGGAAAATGGACCTTTTTCCTCTTTTTTCGGATATTCTTAAGGAATACCGGGATAAAGAGCTTGGCTATTCCATGATTCTTACAGCGGATCTTCGGAAAATCATCAGCCGTTTTATACGGAACTGGCAAAAAAGCGGGACTTCTTTTCCGTCTCCCGGCGTGCATCCTTCCTACGAAATCAGTTTTGACCTGATTTCCGAATACATTGATTCCCATTATTTTGAAGAACTGACCGTAGAGAAACTTGCCGCCATGTGCAACATGTCGCACTCCACATTTTCCATGAATTTTTACCGCCGCTACAATATGACCTGCAAAGAATATATTACGGCAACCCGAATCAATGCGGCAGAAAACATGCTGCTTTTTTCCAGTCACGATGTTTCTTTTATTGCCAGAGAAGTCGGCTATCCGGACTGCAGCTATTTCATCCGGTGTTATAAAAAAATAAAAGGAATCACACCGAAACAGGCCAGAAAAATCCAGGCAGAAAAAAATAAATAACGTTATTTTGCAGAAAAGGGCACGCATTCATTTTGCGTGCCCTTTTTCCATGCCTTATCGTTCTGCTGTCTCGTATACGCTTCGTACGCGGTATGCGCCCGATACGCCGGTTCCCTCTGCGGTAAAGTCTGCGGTCGGCAGAATGCGGAAGGTCTTTGTTCCGGCTTCCATATCCACAAAGTTATCGTCCAGACGAAGCACACCGTTCTCAGTCTCTACGCTGACAGATTTTGCAAAGTTCTCTGCGGTTACGGTTACGGTATCTCCGTCTACTGATACAGAAAGCTTCGGATCTGCAAAATGGTAATGCTTCGGTGCGCAGAACAGAGTTGATCCGGAAGATACTACGTTTCCATCAACAACCAGCTCATAGGTCAGATGAACTTCCAGCGGATCCTGATCGTTGAAATCAAGATGCGGCATCCACTGTCCGCCGTAAGCCGGTGCATTCACCTCGAAAGCACCCTCTTTGACTACGGAAGAATCCGGACGGCACAAGGACCATTTTACGGTTCCGACGATCGGCTCACCGGTCTCATTGGCCACATGAAGGTCTGCACTGACATCAATCGGATGCGGCAGTGTGTTGACAAACGGTTTCTGATCGATCTCTCCGTGCTCCTCGCAGGAAAGCAGGACCGGTGCAAACATCTTCTTCTCTGCGTACTGCAGGGCTTTCCAGTTTCCATAGTAGTCCACGCTTGCCCAGGATGCTACCGGCCAGATATCGTTCAGCTGCCATACAACAGCACCCATGCAGGTACCGCGGAAGCGGCGGAAATGCTCAACGCCGTAACGGATCGCATCGGCCTGAAGAAGCTGTGAGCAGTACAGAAGCTCGTCGAAGTTCTTCGGATACAGGTATGTCTGTGAAATGTAGTTCAGGATCTTTCCGTTGGCAGCCGTATTTCTCTGGTGCATTTCCATGACACGGGAGAAGATGTTGCGGTCGCCGTCTTCGGTAAACCGTTTTACAGTCTGCAGTGCCGGGAAGGACTGGAATCCGAACTCGGACAGGAAACGGTAATGATGGGAACGATAAGCGGTGAACGGCTCGCTTCCGTGCCATACACCCCAGTAATGGGTATCGCCGACGTTCTCTGCATTGCTGTTTTCGTAATTTCCGCCTGAAGACGGGGATGACGGCCAGTAGAATTTCTCCGGATCCTCTTCTTTGACGATTTTCGGAATGATGTACTCATACAGATGGATGTAATCATACGTCTGTTTCTTAGATTTCTGCCATGCCAGCGTTTCGTACTGGGTTTCCATCTCGTTGTTTCCGCACCATAGAGCAATACTTGCATGGGAACGGAGTCTGCGCATATTCTGACGGATCTCCGCGGAGATATTCTCTTCGAAGTCATCTGTCAGCTCGTAGGATGCGCAGGCAAACATAAAGTCATGCCAGATGAGGAGTCCTCTCTCATCGCAGACATCATAGAAAAAGTCATCGAGGAAGTATCCGCCTCCCCATACACGCAAGGAGTTAAAGTTTGCCTCCTGTGCGGATTTCAGCAGCAGATCGGTACGCTCTCTCGTCTGACGGGTTAAGATATTGTCCTCCGGAATGTAGTCAGCGCCCATCGCGAAGATCTGCAGTCCGTTGATTTCATACGCAAAGTTACGGCCCTTTACGGTCTTTGCAGGTTTATCGGTAATGATGATTTTTTTCTCACCGTTGGTCATGATCATGTTGTCGCCGTCATCGTAATCCGGTGACTGGCCGGTCATGTGCTCATCAAAGACTTCATCTTCCATCACGTCAGTATTTACGGTGATGGTACGAAGACCCATCTTCTTCTCCCAGGTATCCAGGATATCGTCTGCAACGAGCTCTACCTTTACCTGATACAGTGCCTGTGCACCATAGCCGTTCGGCCACCACAGCTCCGGATTTTCTACGGTAAGGGAAGCCTGTACATGATTGCTGCGAAGATCACAGGTAAGTCCGGTCAGATTCTTTACCGGTGCAGAATTGGTCAGCGGATCCATTGTGCCGCTTTCTGCGGTCAGAACGGTTTTTCCATCCGGGGAAGTAACGGTCATTACGATCTTTACTTTACCGTCGGTTACACCCGGCATCCACTCGATTTCAGCATCTGCGGTCAGGCGGACGAAGTCAACCACATTTCCATGAACGTTTTTTCCAGTTACATGATGCTCCTGTCCTACAAATACCTGTGCCAGACGGGCAGTTTTTACTGCGAGAACAGAAGCCTCACGGAACAGTCCTGCATCTGGAAGACGCGGACCCCAGTCCCAGCCGTACATGCAGGCTGCTTTACGAATATGCGGGAATCCCGGCATTGCATCGGATGCTGCTCCAACCGGGCATTTTGCTTCTTCTTCTGCGATGAATTTTGTCGGGGAATGCAGAACCACTTTTACCTGATATACGGTATCGGCTGCATCACCTGCAACAAGATCGGTAATATCATACTCCCAGACACGGTTCATGTTGTCTGCGGAGCCGATTTTCTCTCCGTTCAGATAAACATCTGCGATGGTATCAATTCCGTCGAAGTGTAAAAACAGACGGTCCGCTTTTCTGTCTTCCTCACTGATCACGATCGTTGTCTCGTATGCGAAATCGTTCTCCATCAATTTCAGTGCATCGAGCTCATTGTCACGATAAAACGGATCCGGGATCAGGCCTTTCTCCAAAAGGGTGCCGTAAACGGTAGACGGTACCTTCGTTTCAATTGGAGTTTCCGGAATATCGTAAACATTTTTTCCGAGGACAGTTAATGTCCAATTGTCTTTCAGACATATTGTATGCATTACAGTATGTCCCCCTTTCTTCATAGTTTCTGCTTTTTCGCGTAGTTTCGCCACGCTTTTCACTTTATTTTTATCTTACTGCTTTTTTAACCAAAATGGTACAAAAAAGCTCTTGAAAAATAGGAAAAATCTCCAAATGCGAAACGATTTTAGAAAATTTCGGAAACAGTGAGACAAATTCTCAATCATCACTTTGACAGATCTGGAAAATGTGATAGAATAAAAATGTCGGCATCCTGAAAAAAAATGCCGGCAGTATTTTTCGAAAAGAAAGATGAGGAAAAAATTATGATACCAGAAAGATTAGCTGCTCTCCGCGAAAAAATGAGAGCATACGGCGTGGACGCTTATCTGGTTCCGACCGCCGATTATCATGAATCCGAATATGTAGGAACTTACTTTAAAGCAAGAACGTATATTACCGGTTTTACCGGTTCTGCCGGAACTGCTGTGATTACGCAGGACGAAGCGTGCCTCTGGACCGATGGCCGCTACTTCGTACAGGCAGCCAAAGAACTTGCCGGAACCGGCGTTACCTTAATGAAAATGGGCCAGGAAGGCGTTCCGACGGTAGAGGAATACCTGGCGGCAAATACAAAAGAGGGCATGACCATTGGTTTTGACGGCCGCGTTGTCAATGAAATGCTCGGCGAAGCACTGGAGAAAACACTTCCGGAGCGTTTTCTTTCCTATCGAAGCGACCTGATCGGTGAGATCTGGTCGGACCGCCCGGCACTTTCCGCAGAACCCGTGTGGATCCTTGATGCAAAATATACCGGTGAATCCGCTGCGGAGCGTCTTGCAAAAGTACGCGAAAAGATGAAAGAGAACGGTGCCGAAGTGCATATTCTGACTGCACTGGATGATATCGCCTGGATGCTGAATATCCGTGGAAACGATATTCCATGCAACCCGGTTGTCCTCTCCTATCTCGTACTGACAGAAACCGAGAGTCATCTGTTCATTCAGGAAGAAACCTTAAATGAGAAAGTAAAACAGTATCTTGCTGATCTTGACATTTCCCTTCATCCATACGATGCTGTTTATGATTTTGTTTCCGGCATCACAGGAAAAACCATTCTTCTGGAGAAAGCCAAAGTCAACTACACGATCTGCCAGAGTGTCATGGGCAGCAATACGATTGTCAATGTCATGAACCCGGCTTCTTCTTTAAAAGCAGTCAAAACACCGGTTGAGATGGAAAACATCCGAAAAGCCCACATCAAAGACGGCGTTGCCGTTACCCGTTTCGTATACTGGTTAAAGAAGAATATCGGTAAGATCCCAATGAATGAGGTTTCCGTTGCTGAAAAACTGGAATCCTTCCGGAAGGAGCAGGAAGGCTTTATTGAGCCAAGCTTCGGAACGATTTCCGCTTACGGCCCGAATGCTGCTATGTGCCATTATCAGGCAACGAAAGACGATTTCTCTGTTCTGCAGCCAAAAGGCATGTACCTGGTGGACTCCGGCGGACAGTATTATGAGGGAACGACCGATATTACCAGAACAATCGTAGTTGGACCGCTGACCGAGGAAGAAAAAGAACATTTCACCATCACTGCGATGGGAACCCTTCGTCTTGGAAATGCAAAATTCCTCCACGGCTGCATCGGTATCAACCTTGATTACCTTGCAAGACAGGCATTCTGGGAGAGAGGTCTTGACTTCAATCACGGAACCGGCCACGGCGTCGGCTATCTCTTAAATGTCCATGAGCGTCCAAACGGTTTCCGCTGGAAAATGGTTCCGGAGCGCATGGAAAATGCCGTTCTCGAGGAAGGTATGCTGACCTCCGACGAACCAGGTATCTATATTGAAGGAAGCCACGGTATCCGTACCGAGAACCTGATGCTCTGCCGCAAAGCAGAAAAGAACATGTATGGCCAGTTCATGCGCTTTGAGTTCGTTACCATGGTTCCGATCGACCTCGACGGTATCGATACGCAGTATATGACGGAGAAAGATGTCGAGCTGCTGAATAATTACCACAAAGAAGTGTATGAGAAGATTTCTCCTTATCTGGAAGGGGACGAAAAAGAGTGGCTGAAAGAAGCTACCCGCCCGATTTCCAAATAAGTTCTTTCTATAACATCAAAAAACCGATGTTCTGTGCGTGTTATTTTCACAGAACATCGGTTTTTCTCATTTCTTTTCCTTATAATACTTTCGATAAAAATTCTCTCAGGCGCGGGTGCTGCGGATTTGCGAAGAATTCCTGCGGCGTATTCTCCTCCTGAATATTTCCCTCGTTGATAAAGACGACGCGGGTTGCCACCTCTCTGGCAAAACCCATCTCGTGTGTAACAACGACCATGGTCATGCCCGATTCGGCAAGCTCTTTCATAATTTCCAGAACCTCTCCTACCATCTCCGGATCGAGTGCAGAAGTCGGTTCGTCAAACAGCATGACATCCGGATTCATCGCAAGGGCGCGCGCGATGGCGATTCGCTGCTTCTGTCCGCCGGAAAGGCTTCCCGGATAGGCATCTGCTTTATCCGGCAGTCCGACACGGGTCAGAAGCTCCATCGCTTTTTTCTCTGCTTCTTCCGGTGTCATTAGTTTTAATGTCACCGGAGCGAGCAAGATATTTTCCTTAACGGTTTTGTGCGGAAACAGATTGAACTGCTGGAATACCATTCCGATCTTCTGACGCACATGGTCAATGTCAGTTTCCGGCGCCGTGATGTCAACGCCCTCGAAGTAAATTTTTCCGCCGGTTGGAATTTCCAGACGGTTTAAGGAGCGCAGAAACGTCGATTTTCCGGAACCGGAAGGACCGATAACGGCGACAACTTCTCCCTGACGGATCTCTGTGCTGATTCCGTCTAAAACTTTATTATCCTCGAAGCTCTTCTGCAGATTTTCAACTTTAATTAATACTTTTTCGTTAGTGGTCACTCTTACGCAGTCTCCTTTCCAGTTTGCCCATGAAATAGGTCAGAATCATAACAAGAATCAGATAAAAGATCGCTGCGGAGAGAAGCGGAACCAGCGCATCGTACGTACGGCTCTGTACCAGGGTTGCTGCTTTTGTAATATCGATGGTTCCAATATAGCCGATGATGGCGGTCTCTTTCAACAGCACGATCATCTCGTTGATCAGCGCCGGAAGAACATTTTTAAACGCCTGCGGAATGATAATCAGACGCATGGTCTGTGCCGAATTTAAACCAAGGCTTCGTCCCGCTTCCGTCTGTCCTTTATCCACAGACATGATTCCGGAACGGAAGATCTCGGCAACGTACGCACCGGAGTTAATACCGAATGCAATTCCGCCGATCACGATATTGTTCAGGTTTACGGTTGCAAAAATAACGGAATAGAAAAACAGAATCTGAATCATGGACGGCGTTCCGCGGATAATCGTCAGATAGACGCGTGCCACAATGTTCAGAAGTTTTAATTTACCGGTCTGCTCGTGTGTCGAACGGATCAGCGCGATGAGAAGTCCGAGCACAACACCGATGCACAGTGCAATTACTGTGACAAGCAGCGTCGTCTTCAGACCGGTCAGCCACCACTCTGTAGCACCGTTGTCTACAAAGTAGCGGTTAAACTGATGCTGTAAATTTTCCATAGAATACATCTCTCCTTTGTGGTTTCATTTCCTGCAAAAAGAGCGGCTGCACCATTTTGCCTGGCGGACAGCCGCTCTTTTTCCTCTTATTAGATTACTTTCTTACAATAACAACCTGCGTTGCATTTGCGTAAGTATCGGTGAAATCAACACTCTCCTCACGCTCCGGAGTAACGGTCATTCCGGCTGCGCCGAAATCTGCTTTTCCACTGTTGACAGATGCAAGGATGGTTTCAAATGACATATCCTCGATTTTCAGCTCATAACCAAGCTTGTCGCAGATTGCTTTGGAAATGTCGGCATCGATACCAACGATATCATTTCCCTCTTTGTACTCCCACGGCTCGAACTCTGCGTTGGTTGCCATGGTAAGCGTTCCCTTGGAGTGGTCTGCGTCTGCCGGGGATTCATACGGATGCTGTCCGACTTCATCACCAATGTAGTTGCTCATGATTTCATCCAGCGTTCCGTCCTCTTTCAGCTCTGCCAATGCAGTGTTGAACTCGTCTCGCAGGGTATTGCCCTTTTTAAAGCACATGGCATATTCTTCGGTATCAAAAATGCCTTCTACAATTTTCAGATCATCGTTTGCTGCAACGAATTTTTCTGCCGGCAGGGAATCGATGACAACACAGTCAATCTTTCCGTTTTTCAGTGCCTGAATAGCATCGGCGCCTTTGTTGTAACGCTGCATCTGGGAATCTGCATTAACGGCATCGCTCGCCTGAGAATCACCTGTTGTTCCGGTCTGTACACCAATCTTCAGATCTGCCAGATCCTCTACGGATGTTACTTCTACTTTCTTTGCGGTAGATGCAGAACTTCCGCATCCTGCCATCGAAACAGCAAACAAAACGGACATTGCAAGTGCTGTTGCTTTTTTTGCAAAATTCATTTTCATAATGTAAGTGCAAAATAATTCGACGGATTGTGTTACCCCAAAAAATATCCCATAATAATCAATAGAGAATGCAAGCATTTTACTTCATCTTTTCTTGCTAGAAATGATAGATGCGAGCATTTTACTCTAT
>ENA-OQLI01000790-OQLI01000790.1-human-gut-metagenome-genome-assembly--contig:-NODE-790-length-31478-cov-14.568945_pt1 | contig 31478 bp, 35 predicted proteins | sample MGYA00242805_ERZ504812 | MGnify/ENA primary metagenome ERZ504812 (study PRJEB26092, sample SAMD00036430) | human gut metagenome | host: Homo sapiens | study: EMG produced TPA metagenomics assembly of... | reverse complement strand
TTATTCTATCTTCGTTTATCTTTTCAGATGCAAATCCAGATTCAATCATTTCCTTTCTTCTTTCAGAAACCGCATTTTGATCTCCAACAGAAGTGATGACCCCAATATCTTCTACCCACATAATTCTTGCTGTCGTTCTATGGATTTCTGTGATACCTGCATAGATACCATCGATACGGCTGCTCAGAAACATACCGCATTTTTTTAGTTTTGACGGCTTGCCCAAAGCGTAAATCCTACTGATTACCGATTGGAGCGGACCACTGATATTTTGAAAGTAGATTGGTGATGCAAAAATCAGCACCTCTACCATATTCAAAGCTTCATATAACTCCTGCATATCATCCTTTTGTACACATACTCCATAATTCTGATTATGACAGTATTCACAACCAAGACATCCGGATATCTTCTTGCCCTTCGGACAAGAAGCATCCCTCGCTTTCAGCTCGGTCAATACCGATTTTCTTAATTCTACATACTGGAAGTTATCTCTCAGTTTGCAAATCTGATTACTTGATTATCAATATCGACCGTTGCCGAAACACCACAGGGAATGATGCAACGTGGTTGGGCGTGTCCGATATTGATATAGCACACTATGGGCAAATTCGGATGATCAATTGCGTCTACCAGTATCTGTTTATATTCCTGCACATAAGTTTCATCCATCGGCTTTCCTATGAGAATACCTGAAATCACATCAAAAATGCCTGTTTCTTTTAGTGCGAGTACGGCTTTTCTGTATTTTTCAGGAGACATCTTCTCTTCGCTGGATTCTAGCAGAAGAATCTTTCCGACCCAATCTGCAATCTCTGGGAATAGTTTGTACTTCTTGCAAAAAAGCGGCATATCCACATAGCGATCTCCATTGAAAAAATCATAAATGGAATCAATACAACCGCCAAGAATCTCTCCTGAGAAAACAGAATTGCCTTGCAGTAATTCAAAACCATAATCGGGATGATATTTTAAAGGTGTGCCAACCCGATCGATACCAAAATCCGTCCTTTCTTCATACCAGATCTCGCTGGGTCTGACTTCTTTTATCGTTCCGGTACTTATCAGTTCTTCAAAATACTTTTTTGTATATGGGAGCATATCTTTATCCAGTTCACAGACGTCCGCAAGGAAAGACTGTCCATAAAACGTTTTCATTCCAACCTTATGGAGCATGAAATGATTGACCGTCGTATCAGAAAAACCAAGAAATACTTTATCGGAGACTGCATCAGCCAGTTCATTATGTTCAAACAGGAAAGGCAACAAGCGATATGTATCATCTCCACCAATTGCACAGAGAATCATATCAATCTTCGGATTACTAAGGGCTTGTAACAAATCAGCCGCACGCTTTTCGGGATGGTTTTTGACATATTCTATTCCTTCAAACCTGGCTTCTGAAACGATTCCTGCTTTACACCATTTTCATTTACATCTATAACGCTGCGCTTGAAATGAATTTTTTTATGGAAAATCATTTCACAAACGTGATCAGAAAACAATAAAAGCGTTCAAAAATGTCAGCTAATCCAGCTAACATTTTCGAACGCTTTGAAGCCCGTCGCCAAGAGGATTTGAACCTCCGACCCCTCGCTTAGGAGTAGACCCGATACGACATCGGGAAGTGGCATCTAATGCTTAAAAATGCTTGGAAATACAAGGTTTTTCAGCATTTCAAATCCCATCTGATACTACGCTGTGATAGCTAATTCAGAGGGATTTTACACCGTCCGATTGGCTCGAAATTAGCAAGTCTTTCGATTTTTGGTGGACGTTGCAAGTGCAAGTAAATGTCACTATGTAACTTCTCGTGATGCGAAATGATAGGAAATCCTATTCATTCTCGTGTGAGGGTGCGGGTGTCCTTAGACACAGATTTCAGTCTGTTTTATATATCATTTCAAAATGAATTTTTCAACCAGAATTATTAAGAATTTCAAAGGTTTTTCAGACTCAATGATTCTATGTAATTTAGACCCGCCGAAGCAGGTCTTTTTTTATTTCAGCATAATCTCTCTATCCTCAGCGCCGAGCATATAAGCACCCTTGGCAAAAGCATCCCTTGCAAGAAGCTCTGCTACATCAACCCTATCGAACAGCATCCATATTTCTTTCTCTTTCGGAGTCAGTTCATGGCTATGGTCAAACAAATGCTCAAGTCCCAATCCTTCAAGCAATGCCGACTTTGCTGCTTTGTATTCCTCAGCTCTGCCAACATATTCGTCGTTCCTTTCCTTGGAAAATGCCTCGATATTGTCAGCTCTCAGATGCTCGTAATACTCGTCCATAAAGATTCTATCCATACTCGTTGACCTCCATAACAAAAAAATAAGGGCAGACCCTTTTACAGCTATTGTAGCTATGTAAAAGGATCTGCCCTTGCAGTTACTATAATGTTTTTGCCAGCGACTTCAGGAGTGCTGCCATTTCCGGATTTTGCAGAAGCTTCAGAAGAAGTTCTTTATCATCAGCGGAGCTTTCCGTTGCGGCTGGTTGAACCGGCTCAGGCGTTGCCTGTCTGCCTGAGTAGAACGCAGCTTCCATTCTTTCAGCGTTCAGTCTGCGGTCATCGTCGATGATATGGGAGTAAACATCCGCTACCATCTTGACCTGTGCATGACCGGAATCGCCTTGAACGGATTTCATATCGCCGCCGTTCAGCTTCAGCTTGTAAGTGATACTGGAATGTCGGAGACTATGGAAAACCACTTTCGGCAGTCCCTTCTCCTCAATCAGCTTATTGAAAGCACGGTTGATAACCTGCCCCTCAATCGGCTTGCCATTGGAAGAACAGAAAACCAGATTGAAGTCTACGAACTCGTCACCGAAAAGGTCTTTCAGTTCTTCGATGTCAGCCTTTCGCTGTACCAACATTTCCGCTACGGTTTTCGGTAAGAACACCTTGCGGACACTTGTTTTGGTCTTAGGAGTTTTGAGAACCAATGCGGTATGCGTACTGGCGAAGGTCGGTGGGAACTTGAACATGATGTCCTTACCGTCCAGATCTGCCATCGCTTCACGATTTACTCTCTGCAACTCCTTTTCAACGAAGATGCTTGCCTGACCAAGTTCAATACTGGTGGGGGAAATGTCAATACAGTCCCAGGTAAGCCCCAGAAGCTCGCCCATTCGCAGGGAACAGGAGAAGGCAAGGTTAATAGCCAGACGAAGAATATCATCGTCACAGGCTTCCAGAGCCTTCTGGAGCACTTCTGCTGTCCAGATATCCCTGGTCTTGTGTTCTTCTTTCGGCAGCGTAGCGTGCTCCACAGGGTTTCTGGTCATCAATTCCCACTTGACCGCTTGATTGAAAGCATTTCGCAATGTCTTGTGAACCTCTCGGACAGTATGCGGAGTCAGATATTCTGTACGGGCTTTTACATACTTAGAAGAAACCGCTTTGACAGAAAGCAAATCTCGGTAATACTTGTCCATGATTCTCGGCGTGACATCCTCCAGCTTCATATCACCGATGAGGGGACGAATATAGTTTGCAATCAGGCTCTTTCTGCTTTCATAGGTAGACATCGCCCAGGTGTTCACACCATAGATTGACATATACTCATCCAAAAGATCATTGACGGTTTTAGCAGAAGGGGGAATAAAGGTTCCGGACTCCTGCTCATATTCAACCTGCAACTTCCTTTTCTTTGCTTCGGCATTCGTTTCAAAGGTTTCCCACTTCTGACGCTTGTTGCCGTTCTCATCGGTGTATGTATAAACCACAGAATACTTCTTTTTTCTCTTAACGATAGATGCCATGTAATCAGCTCCTTTCCTGTCTATCTTCCGCTAACTGGTAGCGGGTCTGATTGTGATACCATTTTTCAAAGCTCTCTTTGGTAGCTCGCTTATACCTGCCAACCTTGATAAGCTCAAAATCTTCATTGGCAACGATATAGTAAATGGTCTGACGATGTACCCCAAGCATTCTTGCCATTTCCGGCAGACCGTAGGTGGATGCCATAATATCTGCATCCAGTTCCTGATCCTCTACCGTGCGGTAATCGGTTTGAGAAGCATACCATCTTTCAAAGCTCTCCTTTGTCACTCTGCGCTTGCCCAGGACATCGACCACATCAAAATGCCCTTTGGCAACCAGTTCGTAAGCAGTCGCTTCTTTCAGCCCAAGGCGCTGTCCAAGCTCCTCCATTGAATATGTAGTTTTCTTCAATTCCTCGCCGGGAGGGGTTCCATCGACCTTCTGGTATTTGAACTGATTGGCATACCATTCTTCAAAGCTGTCGATCATCACCCTCATGGTGTTGCCGACAAGAATGGTTTTGAAGTAATTCTTCTTAATGAGCCAGTATGACTCCGTTTTACCAAGACCGAGCATCCTGCCCATTTCCAGAACAGACATACTCGTGCGTTTTCTCATTTCCGCCATCGTACAACCTCCTATGTAAAAAATGTAGCCATGTGTTTCTTGTCATGGCTACATTTTATCGAACTCTCAATATGTTTTGAAGTTTGTCGCCGGGTTGTACGACGCCCTTGACAAATCTTACATTTGATGATCCAACCACTCATCAAAACTCTTTTTGGAGATTCTGATACTGCCACCGATGCGGACGCTATGGAAAACTTTCTTTTTCACAAGGTTGTATGCGCTGGTTCTGCTGATGCCCAGAATATCCTGAATCTCATCAACCGTATAGGTTCTCTTATCAAACTGAACTGCGTTAGCAGCCATCGCTTCTTCGGTGCGCTGATTCATGGCAGCGATTCTTTCTTCAAACATTTATGTTCACTCCTTCGCTCTCTTTGCTTTATGTTTTGGGGAACGCTTTTTCAGCTGTTCCATTGCCAGGCTGACAGATAAGGCTTTCTCAATCGCTACCATTTCACGGGGCGTTACCTTACCTAAGTAATTATCAATCCTGCTTTTATCAATGGTACGAATCTGTTCCAGCTGAACAACGGACGCTTCTTTGAATGCAGGATTGTCGTAAATAACAAAGTGCGTCGGCATATTCGCTTTCTTATGGATTCTGGTGGTGACCGTTGCCACAATCAATGTGGGAGCGTGTTTATTACCGGTATCGTTCTGAATGACGATAACCGGACGGATGCCGCCTTGTTCCGACCCAACTACCGGGTCCAGCTTGGCGCAATAAATATCACCACGGCAATATACCCAATTTTCTTTCATCATGTGCCATGACCTCCTTTCGTTGGCTATGTAATAACTGACTGCCAGAAAGGAATCAGGCAGTCAGTCCAAAAGTCTATGTGTCCCATATTTGCCACGCACCCCTGGGAAAGAGGGCTTACGCCCTCAGGGAATCACCGAACGACTGATTGCGAATCAGTTCCATAGGAATCTAACCTCTGCCGGGTTCTCCGCCAGCTCCGTAGAGAAGTATCTTTAATCCTGTTGCTTTCATGGCCGTATTGGGAGCAACCCAATATTTACAAGCCAGTATTGATCGCTGGCATCGGGAGAGAGACAAGCGCTTAATTTATAGAAGAAAGTCGTTCTGTTTCTCTATCCGATACGTCTCGGCGTACCGCTGATGTGGCTGATGCTCTCGCACCGGCAACAGGAACGTATTCGATGACTGTGTATTCAGTTTTCAAGGATCAAGCAGCCGATTTTCTTTGGCTGTATCTAAATTGTACCTGTTCCTCATGCAAGTTTTTATTGCCTCGTAGGTATAGTTTTGAGGTTATTCACGACCTAAAAATATGTAATCAAGGGTTGTCTCAAAGCGCACAACCAGTTCGATTGCCAAATCAATAGAGATACCTCTGTTGCCGGTTTCAATTCGTGCAATGGTGTTTGCGGCAACACCTAACTGCTCCGCAAGCTGTTCCTGTGTAAGCCCATGTTCCTTTCTCAAGGCTTTAATTCTTTTTCCGCTTTCAACCAAGTCGTAATACATTTTCGTTCCTCCGTGTTTTTGAATTTGTGAAGTTGCAAAATCAAAAACAGCGGGAGGAGATCGTGCCCGATTCTCAATACCCTTTGCCATCTGCCTGTCCTCCTTGCAGGCATAAAAAAAGAGCCGGAGTAAATTACTCCAAGCTCTCGTTCATGCCTTTGTGTTAATTATGGGGGAAAATAGGCAGGTATAAAAAAAGCCCCGTACCCATTACAGGCACGAGGCGTAACTCTCTCTATTCAATTTTATGCCGCTATCTCCCAGCATAGCCATTTTAACACTGGACAAGTCGGACTTTCAGTAGGGGAACCGTCGTATTTTCATCGGATTTTAGTCGGACTAAAATCCTGTCTTAGCATTCACAATAACACAATGCTTCTTCCTCCCGGGCACTTTCCAGGAAATCTTTCAATTTAGGAATGGCTGTTCCCCAAAGTGACAGACCAAATAACAGTATCGCTTCTTTCTTTCGGTCATAGTAGGTGCTGCGTTCCATATTCAAAACCTCCAGCATTTCTGATTCCCTGTACTTGAAGCGGTTGAGATATGCCTTTGAGATAATCTCACAGTACAGAGCGCCTTTATCTGGATATTCTCTGATTTTCAACATAGCCATATCTACCAGTTCAATGATCCACTTTGTCTCAAATAAGCTGCGAATGCGTTCTTCAAATCGTTCTCTCGCTTCATCCGGAGCAAAGTTCTCCAGATAAATCAATGCACCATCTAAGCTGTCACCGTAAGTACAAATAAGGGTATCACATACATCATTCGCACGATCAATGGTAGACCAGCACACCTCTCGATATATGGATAAAATCAGCTTTGCTCTTTCATACAGAACCTTCTCGTCAATGTTCTGCATCCGGCAAAGCATTCGAATACTGCTTAATACCTGTGTATTATATCTGCTCATTCAGAATCTCCTTTCAGCCTAATCCATAAAATAAGAATTCCTTTCTAACTCCTGTCACTTGGCTAAAGGGAAACAAATACCATGGGACAAGAATGACTATAACTTCCGATATTTGATTAAAATAACAGAAGTGAAATCGGAAGTTCTTGACTTTATAAAAGTTCCGATATATAATTAAGTGGAATTAAAACTTCTGTTATGATTCTTATTATAGCATTTTCCAGAAGTTTGTCAACAAATAATCGGAAGTTACGAATAAATATTTTTTGAAAGGAAGGATACTACCATGACATTTGGAGAAAAAATTAAAGAAGCTCGTTTGGCTATGAACCTATCTCAAACGGAGCTTGCCCAGATGACCGGCATTTCCGAAAGATCCCTTTACACCTATGAGCAGCTCGGAACACTCCCCAGAAAAAGCAACATCAGAAAACTTGCTGAAGCACTGCATATCTCTGTGTCCTATCTTTTGGACGAATCTGAAACGGATAGCCAGAGCCATATAGATCAGGATATGTTTATTTTAGAGGCAAAGGAAAACTTCGGTTCAAAAGGAGCAAAAGAAGCTCAGGAAGTGTTGGGTCGTGTAAATTCTCTGTTTGCCGGTGGAGAATTGGACGAGGACGCAAAAGATGTATTCTTCCAGGCGATTATGTCAGTTTATATGGACTCTAAGAAAACAGCACGGGAAAAGTACACTCCGAAGAAATACAGAAAGCATAAAGATAAAGAGTAAAATCCTCAAGCACAGAATATGTTTTCTGTGTGCGATTCGGAGGTGAAGCAAATGAAAACGGCAGAGCATATCATTGAAACTGTCGATAAGCTTGTGCGAAAATATCACACCAGAGACCCTTACGAGCTATGTCAGCTGTTAGGTATCAAAATCCACTATTACGATTTACAGAAGAAATTGAAGGGCTTCTTCTATTACCAGTCCAGACAAAAGAATATCGTGATAGATCACAATGTGAACGGTATCCTGGAGCGTATATTAGTCGCACATGAATTAGGACACGCTGTCCTGCATACAAAAATCGCTATGATGCACGGCTTTCAAGAAATGGAAGTTTTTGATGATAGATCAATCGAAGAAAATGAAGCAAACTTCTTTGCGGCGGAGCTTCTGTTAGAAGATGGGAAAGTCCTGGAATGCCTTTCGGAACACACATTTTTTGAAACGGCTAAAATGCTCTATGTACCGGCAGCATTATTAGACTACAAATTCAGCCTGCTCCACGAAAAAGGAGAGCTGGTAAATTCGATGTATATTCGTAAAGCAGATTTCCTGAAAGAAGATCTTCATGCCTACGATAACGACATTGGTTATGGCGATATATGAATATCTATTTTTATATCTTTACAGAAAAAGTCCACCAGTACGATGCGTAGTGCATCATGACTGGTGGACTTTTTGCTTCTTAAAGAATCAGTATATTGTGCTGCAAAAAAGAACCCCATAGCAGTTCACTCTGTACCGTCAATGGGCTTCTTTTTCATTATATCAATCAAGCTCCGCTTTTTTTATCATCTCTTGCTGGTCAATCAAGACATCAATCAACTTTCCTACGGTTATCAATGTTGTTACATTACACTTTTTCAGTTTTGCAGCAATCTCATTATCAATGATGCTGTCGCATTTTGCATATGGGGTATCCAGTAAAAAATAGTCAAAGTTCTTTTCCAAGACGAATGCCAGTTTTAGAAGCATTGCCAAAGAAACTTTCGTCTGTCCAACTTCAACATGGCTCATATGATTGTTCGAGCAACCAACCAACGCACCCAAATCAGCCTGACTATAACCCTTTTCCAGTCGGGCAGCTCTAATGCGCTGACCAATCTTAACGTAATCAATTTCCGGTTGCGTTTCAATCACCTCCATGCTGTGTATGATTCTGCTATACATTATAAAATGTACCAAAAATCTCAACAACCAACATCGGGTGCAAGTTGCATTTATAAATGCAATATGATAAAATTTTATAGGCAGATTGCATTAAATGATAGAATGAAAAGAACCCCAAGACGACAATATGAGCTATCTTGAGGTTCTTTAAAATAAAAAATTCGTAGAGTACATTACTCCACGAATCGCATTCTTCTCTGTTTTTTTTAGTTTATATCTTTATTTTACAAATTGTCGCACTGTTTGTCAATATGTTAGGGACATAAAACACGAGGTTTTGCACAAAAATCCATCTTAGAAAGTTCCAAAGTCACAATTTGCCGTCAGAATTATAGTCATATTGAAGGAGGTGTACCTTATGGCACGAAAAGGAGAAAATATTTACAAAAGGAAAGACGGCAGATGGGAAGGAAGATACATTAAGTCCCGATCTTCTACAGGCAAAGCCAATTACGGTTATGTTTATGCAAAGTCATATCGAGAAGTCAAGGCAAAACTTATCAGTCAAAGTTCGTGCACGAGTAATTCTGTCACTGTCGATCCAGAAATTAGCTCAGATCAATTTGAACAGGTTGCTATGGAATGGTTTCAAGCTATATGTCCTAAAGTGAAGGAATCTACAAGCAACAAATATAGGAATCTTCTCAGCTCGTATATACTTCCTGTGTTCGGAAGCAAACAATTGCGTGATATAACACACGAGTTTATTGAAACGCAGTGTAATTTTTTCCTTGTTTCTGGTGGATTAAAGGAGAATGGACTTTCCTCTAAAACTGTTTCAGATATTTTATCTCTAATTCGAAATGTCTTACAATTTGCCACCCGAAACGGGAAAGCCATTTCTTGTGACGCACGATCTATACAGATAAAACGTCAAACGAAGGAAATGAGAGTTTTGAGTCGTGCTGAACAGGAAAAATTATGCCAATACTTGTATTCTAATCTTGATTCCTGCAATATTGGTATATTAGTATGTTTATTCACTGGTCTCAGAGTAGGTGAAATTTGTGCGTTACGATGGGAAGATGTTTCATTCTCAGATTACACAATCCACGTGCATCAAACGCTCCAGAGAATCCAAGATAGAACCAACAGTGAATACAAGACAAGGATTGTTGTTACCACACCAAAAAGTGCTTGCTCCATCCGTACTATTCCAGTACCCCATGGCTTAATGACTATTCTTACAGCACACAAAGCTTCTTCTACTGGCTACATCCTAACCAATAGCGATCAGAATCCATTAGAACCAAGAACCATGCAAAATCATTTTAAGAAGGTATTGAAAAACAGCGGAATCACCTCCGCAAATTATCACTCGTTACGTCATACATTTGCTACAAGGTGCATAGAGCTTGGATTCGATGTAAAAAGTCTCAGCGAAATATTGGGTCATGCCAGCGTGAATATTACAATGAATCGCTATGTACACCCATCCATGGATTTAAAAAGAGAAAATATGCAACGGCTTTCTGATTTATTAGCCGTCAAATAAATTGTCAACACCGTCAAATAATGCTGAGTTTTCAGTGTTTGGCGGTGTTTTTTCGTGGAGTAATGTACTCTACGAAAGAGTATACCCAGGAGGAGATTTATTGATTCAATTTGTAGGGCGAGATGCTTATAAGCAGTTTTGGAATTTTAGTAAAGATGAGAAAGAGAACTTGGCCACTCAATTGGCGATTGAGTTACCCGCACTCAGAGGAAAAGTTGGTGCATCACAAGAAGAAATTGCTTCGGCTGTTGGTATTTCACGACAAACTTATAGTGCCTACGAAAATCGGACACGCCCAATTCCATGGAGTTTATATCTAGCACTATTGTTTTATTTTGATTACATTCCAAGTACACATTATATGATTCGCCAGCTTGAATTATTCCCAAATGAAAGAAGTTATGGAAATAAGACTTAGAAGCAAACTTAAGAGTGTGTTGATAGTGCAGTATCTTAAAATTTTGTATAATAGGAATTGAAGTTAAATTAGATGCTAAAAATTTGTAATTAAGAAGGAGTGATTACATGAACAAAAATATAAAATATTCTCAAAACTTTTTAACGAGTGAAAAAGTACTCAACCAAATAATAAAACAATTGAATTTAAAAGAAACCGATACCGTTTACGAAATTGGAACAGGTAAAGGGCATTTAACGACGAAACTGGCTAAAATAAGTAAACAGGTAACGTCTATTGAATTAGACAGTCATCTATTCAACTTATCGTCAGAAAAATTAAAACTGAATACTCGTGTCACTTTAATTCACCAAGATATTCTACAGTTTCAATTCCCTAACAAACAGAGGTATAAAATTGTTGGGAGTATTCCTTACCATTTAAGCACACAAATTATTAAAAAAGTGGTTTTTGAAAGCCATGCGTCTGACATCTATCTGATTGTTGAAGAAGGATTCTACAAGCGTACCTTGGATATTCACCGAACACTAGGGTTGCTCTTGCACACTCAAGTCTCGATTCAGCAATTGCTTAAGCTGCCAGCGGAATGCTTTCATCCTAAACCAAAAGTAAACAGTGTCTTAATAAAACTTACCCGCCATACCACAGATGTTCCAGATAAATATTGGAAGCTATATACGTACTTTGTTTCAAAATGGGTCAATCGAGAATATCGTCAACTGTTTACTAAAAATCAGTTTCATCAAGCAATGAAACACGCCAAAGTAAACAATTTAAGTACCGTTACTTATGAGCAAGTATTGTCTATTTTTAATAGTTATCTATTATTTAACGGGAGGAAATAATTCTATGAGTCGCTTTTGTAAATTTGGAAAGTTACACGTTACTAAAGGGAATGTAGATAAATTATTAGGTATACTACTGACAGCTTCCAAGGAGCTAAAGAGGTCCCTAGCGCCTACGGGGAATTTGTATCGATAAGGGGTACAAATTCCCACTAAGCGCTCGGGACCCCTTGTAGGAAAATGTCCTAAGTGTGGCAACAATATTGTATTAAAAAAATCGTTTTATGGTTGTTCAAATTATCCTGAATGTAAGTTTACTTTAGCTGAACATTTTAGAAAGAAAAAACTAACCAAAACGAATGTAAAAGAATTACTGGAGGGAAAAGAAACCCTGGTAAAAGGAATCAAAAACAAAGAGAAAAAGCCCTACAATGCCGTTGTAAAAATTGGGGAAAAGGGATATATTGATTTTATCTCTTTTTCAAAATAAACATAAAAGCCCTTTAAAGAGGGCTTTTATATATTAATCACAAATCACTTATCACAAATCACAAGTGATTAATCACTTGTTTATTAAGATATTAAAAGCTATAATTTAAATAAAGCGTGAATTTTATGACACAAAAAGAGGGGGGAGAAACTTGGAACTAGCATTTAGAGAAAGCTTAAAAAAGATGAGAGGTACCAAATCAAAAGAAAAATTCTCCCAAGAATTAGAAATGAGTAGATCAAATTATTCACGAATAGAATCAGGAAAATCAGATCCAACCATAAAAACACTAGAACAAATTGCAAAGTTAACTAACTCAACGCTAGTAGTGGATTTAATCCCAAATGAGCCAACAGAACCAGAACCAGAAACAGAACAAGTAACATTGGAGTTAGAAATGGAAGAAGAAAAAAGCAATGATTTCGTGTGAATAATGCACGAAATCATTGCTTATTTTTTTAAAAAGCGATATACTAGATATAACGAAACAACGAACTGAATAAAGAATACAAAAAAAGAGCCACGACCAGTTAAAGCCTGAGAAACTTTAACTGCGAGCCTTAATTGATTACCACCAATCAATTAAAGAAGTCGAGACCCAAAATTTGGTAAAGTATTTAATTACTTTATTAATCAGATACTTAAATATCTGTAAACCCATTATATCGGGTTTTTGAGGGGATTTCAAGTCTTTAAGAAGATACCAGGCAATCAATTAAGAAAAACTTAGTTGATTGCCTTTTTTGTTGTGATTCAACTTTGATCGTAGCTTCTAACTAATTAATTTTCGTAAGAAAGGAGAACAGCTGAATGAATATCCCTTTTGTTGTAGAAACTGTGCTTCATGACGGCTTGTTAAAGTACAAATTTAAAAATAGTAAAATTCGCTCAATCACTACCAAGCCAGGTAAAAGTAAAGGGGCTATTTTTGCGTATCGCTCAAAAAAAAGCATGATTGGCGGACGTGGCGTTGTTCTGACTTCCGAAGAAGCGATTCACGAAAATCAAGATACATTTACGCATTGGACACCAAACGTTTATCGTTATGGTACGTATGCAGACGAAAACCGTTCATACACTAAAGGACATTCTGAAAACAATTTAAGACAAATCAATACCTTCTTTATTGATTTTGATATTCACACGGAAAAAGAAACTATTTCAGCAAGCGATATTTTAACAACAGCTATTGATTTAGGTTTTATGCCTACGTTAATTATCAAATCTGATAAAGGTTATCAAGCATATTTTGTTTTAGAAACGCCAGTCTATGTGACTTCAAAATCAGAATTTAAATCTGTCAAAGCAGCCAAAATAATCTCGCAAAATATCCGAGAATATTTTGGAAAGTCTTTGCCAGTTGATCTAACGTGCAATCATTTTGGGATTGCTCGTATACCAAGAACGGACAATGTAGAATTTTTTGATCCCAATTACCGTTATTCTTTCAAAGAATGGCAAGATTGGTCTTTCAAACAAACAGATAATAAGGGCTTTACTCGTTCAAGTCTAACGGTTTTAAGCGGTACAGAAGGCAAAAAACAAGTAGATGAACCCTGGTTTAATCTCTTATTGCACGAAACGAAATTTTCAGGAGAAAAGGGTTTAATAGGGCGTAATAACGTCATGTTTACCCTCTCTTTAGCCTACTTTAGTTCAGGCTATTCAATCGAAACGTGCGAATATAATATGTTTGAGTTTAATAATCGATTAGATCAACCCTTAGAAGAAAAAGAAGTGATTAAACTTGTTAGAAGTGCCTATTCAGAAAACTATCAAGGGGCTAATAGGGAATACATTACCATTCTTTGCAAAGCTTGGGTATCAAGTGATTTAACCAGTAAAGATTTATTTGTCCGTCAAGGGTGGTTTAAATTCAAGAAAAAAAGAAGTGAACGTCAACGTGTTCATTTGTCAGAATGGAAAGAAGATTTAATGGCTTATATTAGCGAAAAAAGTGATGTATACAAGCCTTATTTGGTGACGACTAAAAAAGAGATTAGAGAAGCGCTAGGCATTCCTGAGCGGACATTAGATAAATTGCTGAAGGTACTGAAGGCGAATCAGGAAATTTTCTTTAAGATTAAACCAGGAAGAAATGGTGGCATTCAACTTGCTAGTGTTAAATCATTGTTGCTATCGATCATTAAAGTAAAAAAAGAAGAAAAAGAAAGCTATATAAAGGCGCTGTCAGAGTTTTTTGACTTAGAACATACATTCATTCAAGAGACTTTAAACAAGCTAGCAGAACGCCCAAAAACGGACACACAACTCGATTTGTTTAGCTATGATACAGGCTGAAAATGGAAGAAGTTTTAATTGATGATAATATGGTTTTTGATATTGATAATTTAAAAGGATTTCTTAATGATACCAGTTCATTTGGGTTTATAGCTAAAGAAAATAATAAAATTATAGGATTTGCATATTGCTATACACTTTTAAGACCTGATGGAAAAACAATGTTTTATTTACACTCAATAGGAATGTTACCTAACTATCAAGACAAAGGTTATGGTTCAAAATTATTATCTTTTATTAAGGAATATTCTAAAGAGATTGGTTGTTCTGAAATGTTTTTAATAACTGATAAAGGTAATCCTAGAGCTTGCCATGTATATGAAAAATTAGGTGGTAAAAATGATTATAAAGATGAAATAGTATATGTATATGATTATGAAAAAGGTGATAAATAAATGAATATAGTTGAAAATGAAATATGTATAAGAACTTTAATAGATGATGATTTTCCTTTGATGTTAAAATGGTTAACTGATGAAAGAGTATTAGAATTTTATGGTGGTAGAGATAAAAAATATACATTAGAATCATTAAAAAAACATTATACAGAGCCTTGGGAAGATGAAGTTTTTAGAGTAATTATTGAATATAACAATGTTCCTATTGGATATGGACAAATATATAAAATGTATGATGAGTTATATACTGATTATCATTATCCAAAAACTGATGAGATAGTCTATGGTATGGATCAATTTATAGGAGAGCCAAATTATTGGAGTAAAGGAATTGGTACAAGATATATTAAATTGATTTTTGAATTTTTGAAAAAAGAAAGAAATGCTAATGCAGTTATTTTAGACCCTCATAAAAATAATCCAAGAGCAATAAGGGCATACCAAAAATCTGGTTTTAGAATTATTGAAGATTTGCCAGAACATGAATTACACGAGGGCAAAAAAGAAGATTGTTATTTAATGGAATATAGATATGATGATAATGCCACAAATGTTAAGGCAATGAAATATTTAATTGAGCATTACTTTGATAATTTCAAAGTAGATAGTATTGAAATAATCGGTAGTGGTTATGATAGTGTGGCATATTTAGTTAATAATGAATACATTTTTAAAACAAAATTTAGTACTAATAAGAAAAAAGGTTATGCAAAAGAAAAAGCAATATATAATTTTTTAAATACAAATTTAGAAACTAATGTAAAAATTCCTAATATTGAATATTCGTATATTAGTGATGAATTATCTATACTAGGTTATAAAGAAATTAAAGGAACTTTTTTAACACCAGAAATTTATTCTACTATGTCAGAAGAAGAACAAAATTTGTTAAAACGAGATATTGCCAGTTTTTTAAGACAAATGCACGGTTTAGATTATACAGATATTAGTGAATGTACTATTGATAATAAACAAAATGTATTAGAAGAGTATATATTGTTGCGTGAAACTATTTATAATGATTTAACTGATATAGAAAAAGATTATATAGAAAGTTTTATGGAAAGACTAAATGCAACAACAGTTTTTGAGGGTAAAAAGTGTTTATGCCATAATGATTTTAGTTGTAATCATCTATTGTTAGATGGCAATAATAGATTAACTGGAATAATTGATTTTGGAGATTCTGGAATTATAGATGAATATTGTGATTTTATATACTTACTTGAAGATAGTGAAGAAGAAATAGGAACAAATTTTGGAGAAGATATATTAAGAATGTATGGAAATATAGATATTGAGAAAGCAAAAGAATATCAAGATATAGTTGAAGAATATTATCCTATTGAAACTATTGTTTATGGAATTAAAAATATTAAACAGGAATTTATCGAAAATGGTAGAAAAGAAATTTATAAAAGGACTTATAAAGATTGATTATATAATATATGAAAAGCTATTATAAAAGACATTAGTATTAAATAGTTTAAAAAAATGAAAAATAATAAAGGAAGTGAGTCAAGTCCAGACTCCTGTGTAAAATGCTATACAATGTTTTTACCATTTCTACTTATCAAAATTGATGTATTTTCTTGAAGAATAAATCCATTCATCATGTAGGTCCATAAGAACGGCTCCAATTAAGCGATTGGCTGATGTTTGATTGGGGAAGATGCGAATAATCTTTTCTCTTCTGCGTACTTCTTGATTCAGTCGTTCAATTAGATTGGTACTCTTTAGTCGATTGTGGGAATTTCCTTGTACGGTATATTGAAAGGCGTCTTCGAATCCATCATCCAATGATGCGCAAGCTTTTGAATATTTTGGTTGATCGATATAATCATGAATCAATCGATTTTTAGCCTCACGCGCTAAGTTAATATCTGTGAACTTAAAAATTCCTTTAACAGCTTCTCTGAAAGATTTTGAATTTTTTTTAGGAATGGTGGTAAAGATATTTCTTAGGAAGTGAACTTGGCATCTTTGCCAACTTACGTTGGTGAAGGATTTTCTAATGGCAGAGACTAATCCTTTGTGCGCATCAGAAATAACGAGTTCCGTACCTTGTAAACCGCGTTCTTTTAGGTATTCAAAAAATGTTGTCCAGGTCTCTTCGCTTTCGCCACTTTGAATCATGAAGCCGATAATTTCACGGTCGCCATCTTTGGTTATTCCAATCGCTATATGACAGCTTTTTGAGAGTACTCGATTTTCTTCTCGTACTTTTATATAGAGTACATCGGTCATTAAGTAAGGATAATTTTTTTCTGATAATAAACGATTCTGCCACTCGTTAACCATAGGTTCTAGCTGTTCTGTTAAGCTAGAAACGAAGGACTTAGAGACGGATTTACCACAAAGTTCTTCCACAATTTTTGATACTTTACGAGTTGAAACGCCTGATACATACATTTCCAACATTGAAGCCATGAGGGCTTTTTCGTTTCGTTGATAACGTTCAAACACTGTGGGTGAAAAATGGCCATCACGTGTTCTGGGTACTTTTAATTCTAGCGTGCCTACACGTGTCGTAAAGCTGCGCTCATAATAGCCATTTCGTTGACTTTGTCGGTTTTCTGTTCGTTCATATTCTTTTGCTTGAATATATTCTGTTCGTTGATTTTCCATTAGTTGATTAAATACCGTTGTTAAAATATTTTTAGAAACGTCATCCTTTACAGAATATTCAATAATGCTTTGAATCTCTTCGCTTTTCAGTGTAAAATGTACTTGGGTCATGTAAAAGTCCTCCTGGGTATGTTTTTGTCGTTAATAAAACAGCTAATACACCGGTTGAACCAGCAAACATAGAAGTAAACAATCCTACGTTTGTCATATCACCTGTTTTTACAGGGTTCTTTTGTCCGCTAGGCTTTGTTGGAGTAGTTGGCTTGCTCGGTTTCTGTGGCTGTTGTGGACTTACAGGTTTATTTGTTACTTTTTCTTTTACGGTAACTGTAATTGTTTTTTCAGTAATTGCACCATTTTTATCTACTACACGGAAAGTTACATGATAAGTGCCAGCCTTAGAAGTATCTACATCATTTGCAATAATGTTATCTTTTGTTAAAATAATCGTTCCGTCCTCTTTATCTGTTGCTGTCACATTTGCCAATGGGTCGAACGTATCGCCTACATTCAATGTAACATCATTTGCTGAAATGATTGGAGCAGAGTTAAGGTCGCCTGTATTTTGTTTCACAGTTACAGTAATCGTTTTTTTAGCAGAAGCTCCGTTTTTATCTGTTACTTTATAAGTCACATGGTAAGTACCAGCCTTAGAAGTATCTACATCATTTGCAACAATATTATCTTTTGTCAAAGTGATAGTTCCGTCCTCTTTATCTGTTGCTGTTACATTTGCCAATGGGTCGAAAGTATCGCCTACATTCAATGTAACATCATTTGCAGAAATAGTTGGTGCTGTATTATCTTCTCCTTGTGAGTTTAACGATAATTCTACTTTTAAAACAACGTTTCCGTCTTTATAAGTACCGCAATCATACTCATAAGTAACTGGTTTTTTTACATCATCTACCGTTATAATTCCTGTATCTTTATCTAAAGTTCCATTTGCAGTAACTTTTACTTTTGAAATATCTATTCCTTGTTCAACATCTTTTTTTAAGTCGATTTTATTCCCTTTAATATCAATATAACCGTTGCCTACAAAAGCATGATTATTTTCAAGAACTTTATTCTCTCCGACATTTAACCAGTATAAATCATCGCAAATTAATTTTTTAATTTTTGTGTTTTTACTTATATCAAGACCTCTTATCCCTTGTTCAAAAATTTCACCGCAACGTAGCATTTCAAGTTCTAAATTATTGCTTAAATCTAATTTTTTAATAGTTGTATCATGACAAAAAAGGCGTGTCAGTTTTGTGTTTTTTGTTACATCTAATTCAGCTATATTTGTCATATAACATGATAGTTGTTTCAAATTAGGGTTCTTACTTATATCAAGTGTTTTTACTTTTGTATCTCCTATATCTAAAGTGACTAATTGCGGATTATGTGTGACATCAAGTTCCATTAATCCTGTATTGCTACAAGATAGTTGTTCTAAGTTAGGATTGTTTGTTACATCTAAATTGGAAATAGAGGTACTATCTGCAAATAACGTATTCAATTTTTCATTCTTAGATACATCAAGACTGTTAATTGATGTATTATCGCAAACGAAAGCTTCCAAATTCGGATAACGTGTTAAATCAACGCTTCTTACTTTTGAAGAACGACAATCTAATCTTTTTAAAGATGAGTTTTTAACCGGACTTAAGTCTGAAACAGAAGTCGTAGAAACATCTAAAGACTGCAAATTTGTTAGATATTGAATACCCTCTAATGAAGATATCGTTTTCATATCATGCAAGTTTAAGAATTGGGCTTTTGATATTTCATCAACAGATAACACACTATCGCCGTCTTTATCAAATTCTGCAATGATTTGTTCTCTAAATACTTTGTCTGGAAAATGTGTTTCATCAATAGCAATGCTTCCAGCTTTTACTTCTGTATTTTTGCTTGCTTCAACGGTCTTATCTTCGGTAACCACTTCTTTTTCTGGTGTTGCAGGTGTTTCCTGTTTTGTACTTTCTTCTTTTAAAGTTTCTGCATTTTCAGCAGTTTCTTCCTGTTCCTTGTCTGTTATATTCTCTTGTACTTCTGCGTTTTCTGTTTTCTGTTCCACAGGAACTTGCTCTGTCTTGTTTTCTTCTACAACGGCTTCCTGCACAACTTCTGTGTTTTCCTGTGCCATGACAGGAGTAGGAAGCCCTGTAAGTGCAGTTGTTGTTCCAATCATCAATGCGGAACTTACTGCAAGGACTTGTTTTTTCTTCATAGTTTGTTCACTCCTTATTTTTCATAAATTCTTTGCATAGAAAAACGCACAAACTCCCCCTTATAACTGGATAATCTGTGCGTTCTGTTTATTATTGATAGAATTGAAAAAAGGGCAGAATTTACTTGTCTGTCTGTCTGTCGCAAGCGTAACAATGTGTGAACATGACTGTCAACCCTTTCTTTCAAAAAAATTCAATCCTTGCTTCTATACAAAAAACATTATACTGGAAACAAACACCTCTTTCAATCTTTTTATGCGTGCAAGATAAAAAAATTGAGACATCACACTTTTCCTTTTTTCCTCTTGAGTACCCACAACAGAAAAGAAAAAGCCCTGTCAAGAGCTTGCCACCATTGGTGGTGCTTTGCACTCTTGATCGGGCTTTTTGTTTGCTGTATCTTCTCGCAAGAGGAAAAAGATTACTCGTCCTCATCATCAAAATGGTTATTTCTTAATACTTCCCGTAACAGTTCCATATCCTCTTTTGAGTTCGGATTTATCATTTTCACGACTTGATAAGGTGTCCTATATTTATGTCCCTCTATGCTTTCCCCAAACATATCCATACTGTATAAATCATCATAGCGGTCTAGTAATTTTTGAAACTTCAAATGCTGGATAAATTCTTTGATTGGGTAAAGGTCGGACGCTTCAATGCTTTTCCCGTTGATATAGTCTGTAATGTATTCCCGTAACTTTTCCAACTCATATTCCAGCCATTCTTCCTCGCTGTCAAAGAAGTTATCATAGTGTCCGTGTTTCAGTTCTGCATTTAGACGTTCTTCTGTTCTTAAAAACTGACAGACTTCTTTTTCAGACTGATTGACATACTTCCATTCTCCCGATAATAATTCATTCGGCGTTACGTCCAGCACTTCCATTATCTTTTCCAGCGTTTCATAAGCAGGATAGTTCAACCCTCTTTCAATCTTGGAAAGGCTCTGCATATTGATACCGATTTTGTCCGCAAGTTCCTGTTGTTTCATTCCCCTAAATTTTCTTATGGTCTGTATATTATTTCCTAAATGGCTTATTTTCATTGCACAACCCTCCATATCTCGTTATATCTTCACTGTTATAAGTCTATCATGCTTAATATGATTTGTAAAGACAAAAAAAGATATTGACAAATAAGCATATAAGAATTACTATGCTATTGTGAGTGAATAAGCACAATAGCATGAAATACAAAAACATTCAAAAAGAAATACCCATCTGATTAAACCCGTAGATATGAATATTGGTTGAAATGGAACTTGTTAGAAAAGGCAAAACAGGACTTGCTGACAAAGTATTTCTGACACGGTGGCGGAAGCCTCTCAGGCTTACCGCCATGACACCTTGTGTCAAGGGGAAGAAATGCTTTGTCGGCTGGCGAGCCTGCGAGCCTTGACTGTGCCCCCGTTATCTAACAGGGGGGCACTATTTCACAAAAGACAAGTCAAAAACCATACAACCCCAAACCTGTGAGTAGTAATGAGAAGTTTTAAGAAGATAGTAATTTCACATTCTTTTGAATAGTGGTTTACAGGTATTTCAAGGCTGTTGTGGGATTGGAGGAATACAATGAACAATTTAGAATTTGCACTTGAAATGAAGAACAAACGTCTTGCAAGCGGTCTTTCACAAGGAGAACTTGCAAGTCTTACCCATGTATCAAGATATAGTATCAACCGCTTTGAGAACGGAAAAGCCAACGCAAGTAAAGAAACACAGAACATTATCCTGCGTTGTCTGAATTACTATGTCTGTGATAAGCCTTTTTATCTGCTCGTTGATTATCTGTCTGTCCGTTTTCCAACGACTGACGCATTAGAAGTTATCCGAAAGGTGCTTGGCATGAAAGCGGACTATTTTATCCATTATGACTATGGGTATTATGGCTATAAGGAGCATTATGCCTACGGGGAAATCAAGGTCATGGCTTCTGATGATGAACACATGGGTGTATTTTTAGAATTAAAAGGGGCAGGCTCACGCAACATGGAATATGTCTTACAGGCACAGAACAGGGATTGGTATTCATTTTTAAACCGCTGTCTTGACTGTGGCGGTGTTATCCGACGTTTTGACTTGGCAATCAATGATATGTGCGGTCTGCTGGATATTCCCGTTTTGTCTGAAAAATACAAAAATGGCGGTGCGGATTGTCGCTGTAAAAACTATGAAAATGTACAAGGTGGAAAACTAAGCGGAAAAAACCGTAATTTAGCAAGTACCCTTTATATCGGCTCAAAGGCAAGCACAAAATATTTCTGCCTGTATGAAAAACAAAAGGAGCAGGCAACCAAAAAGAAACATACGGATATTATCAACCGTTTTGAAATTCGTCTGCGTGATAAAAAGGCAGTACAGGCAGTTGAGGAATTGTTATTGACATATAACCCTCATGGGTTGGTGTTTTACCTTATTACTGATTTTGTGCAATTTCCCGATTATCCGCTGTGGGAGATATTCATTTCCCATGACAGTTTACCTTTTGAAATGAACCCCGTACCTGTCAATATGGAACGCACTCTGCAATGGCTGGAAAGACAGGTCATGCCGTCAATCGTGATGATAGAGGAAATCGACAGGCTGACAGGCTCAAACTACATGAAAATGATTGATGAATGTACCAACCTTTCCGAAAAACAGGAAATGCTTGTAGAACAGATGTGTACGGATATAGCAGATGTAATCGAAAGTGAGGGGGTGTTTTATGAGTAATGCACAGGATATTCCCGTATGGGAAAAATATACCCTTACCATTGAAGAAGCGTCAAAGTATTTCCGTATCGGAGAAAACAAGTTAAGACGCTTGGCAGAGGAAAACAAGGACGCTGGCTGGCTCATTATGAATGGCAACCGCATACAGATTAAACGCCGACAGTTTGAAAAGGTCATTGATAAATTGGACGCAATCTAATGCACGAGTAAAATCATAGATGAAGTCAATGCGACAATGCGCCTTGAGGGGATGCCTTTGACGGCTGATGACATGGAAATGCTTAGAAGGAGAATCAACTTTTGATTTTGAAAGACAACGTATTTTAAGGAGATTACTCTTTTAAATGGATAAATATAAATATAGCTATGAGTACAGTTCTAACTATTGCTATCCAGGTTCTGATGTCTTAATTAATAAATTAAATATTAGAGATGAAATCTTGCTTAATAAGTATAAAAAGGAATTGTTTGCGATTCGTCAAGCTGAAATTACTATTAGCCCAATGAAAGGCGATTTAGATTGATAACATTTAAGAAGTATTCATAAATATTTTACATCAATTTCATGAGGGAATAGTCAATCACAAAGGCAGTTTTATTTGAAAAGAATATTCATAAAGTAGATTCTAGCAAGCAAAAAGATTATAATCATAAGTATGTAAAATATAGAATATAAAAAAACAACTTTTGACACTAGCTTCAAAGTTATAGATTGATTTGATGTCCTAAAAAACACCAGTAATAGTGACATTAAAAATGAGTAAGTGTATTATCAACAAAAAAATGAAAGAAGCACAATTAGTAGTTTACTTTTAGAATTTATGTCAATTTCAATTGTGAGTTGATTGTAAATATAGTAACATAGGGCAAGGATGTTGATTTCTTAAAGAATCATGAAGAGGGGCTATTATGGATGAACAGAAAATAGATTTTAAATATGATGTATCTGATGAGGTATGGAATGTTTATAAAAAAGTCTATACTAAAGAGAAATGGGATTTTTGGGGAAAGGTAGATCTTTATCATCCAAAATGTGCAAAGAAGAGACGTTATGCTTATATAGATACTACGATAAATGATTATATTGAGTTTAATGAACATAGAACTTTTTCAATGAGTGGTGAAACTGATTTTAATTTTCATGAAAATGCTAATGGTCAAGCACAATATAATATATATCTAAAATACTTAATAAGAGACTTTAAAGATAAAGAACTTCTTAAATATACTCATGTTTTAAATAGATGCAAAAACAATCACCATTCTATTCAGAATTGTTCTCTCATGCCCTCTAAAGGAAATCTGCAAGGTGTCAAAGGTTCTATAGGCAAAGACAGATTAGATACATTTGTATATATATTAAGTTTATATTATAGTAAGGAAAAAAATAGAAATTGTACTTAATAAATCAACTTATGAGAATTGTGAATCTTTAAGGCTCTATCTCAATCAATTTAAAAGTATTTATGATTATTGTAATAAAATCTATTTAATCTCAGAATCATTAACTCATAAATTAATAGAAAATGGTAAAAAAGCTATTACTTCTGGTAAAGATGTTGTAACGTATATGGAACTGGCAAATCAATTTTGGCAGGAAAAAGCAGAGTATTATAAAAATATGGGAGTCAATATAGATGTGATTGATATATATGAGAGGGAGAGATAAAATGATAAAGCAAGCTGAATTGAAACAATTAGAATTAGTTAAGTTTATAACTCTAAAGACAATAATAGATATTTATCCTCATTATTACCCTAAAGGTGCAGTTGACTTTTTTATTGAACATCATAATGAGAGTCATATATCTAAAGATATTGAATCTGGTCAAGTCTATATAGTTTTTGATGAACAAGATGATGCAGTTGGTACAGTAACAATTCATAAAAATGAAATCTGTCGCTTATTTGTTTTACCTCAATATCAAAAGAGAGGGTTTGGAAATCAAATTTTAAAGTTTGCTGAAGATATGATTCTTAAAGATTATAAAACTGTTGTATTAGATGCATCATTACCAGCAAAAAGTATTTATTTAAAAAGAGGGTATATCATAGTTGAAACACATTCTATTCAAACTTATCATAATGATTATTTGTGTTATGATGTTATGATTAAAGAAATTGATAAATAAATTATTTAGGTGAAGTATCTCGGATAAAAGTCTTAATTTAAAACAATTGAAAGTCAAAAACAGTATTTCCGATCATATAATTACTCTCTCCGATTGATTGATATTCCTACTGAAGAAAAGTATATCGAAACAACATTTGGGAAAAATCATGTTATTTATTGTGGTGACATCAAGATTCCTTCATTAGTTCTTTTACAAGCGGCAGGTTGTGGATCAACGATATGGTATCCTAAGAATGTGCATAATGGCTTGATGAAATATATTTATGTGGGTTGTCTATTGGAGGATGGCGTGCTTTGAATTATACAAGTTATTATTCTAAAAAATCTTGAGATTAGTTTTATTGAGTCCGGTTCAAACTTTTGCCAAAATGCATTTATTCTATCTTTTAAAGATAATGAAAATGGGATTTCATCCAACGTGTCAAAATGTAGAAAATTATATAGGATGGAGAAGCCAAAAAGAAGCTCGATTACCGGATAGTATCATCAAGCAATTTACATTATCGGTACAAAATATGAACTCAAATGCTATATTTCCAACTTAGATAAAGAAAAGTCAATTTAAAGATATAAAAATGCCTGTTCTTTTGATGTTTGGAGAGAATGAATTTGCTTTTTCTACAACACATGCTAAAAAACGGACAAACAAATATATAAATAATCTTGAATTAGAAATAATCAAAGATGCTTCACATCTTCTGTTTTTTAGGAAGAATGATGGTGATAATGAGAAAATTTTAAGTTATTTATAATATCTAAAAACTTTTAACACTAGAGATTAAATATTTTATATCATTTTAGACAATAATGTTATAAAGTTCCAACTTATACCTGATTAGATAGGAGATTTCTTGTTTAGAAATATGCCAATTATAGCATAAAAAAATGACTAGTCAAACTAGTCATTTTTCTTAACTTTTTGATATATACAATAACTTCCTACAGACAATGCCATCATTCCTAATGTTAAGAACATCATTATATGGCTGTTGTCTTGGGTATCTACTTTTGAGTGAGTTTGATCTGGTTTTGATGATTCATGTTGTGATTCCTCAACGTCTATAACAATATCTTTTCTCTTTAATTGTTGAATAGCTATTTCAATATGAATGGCATAACTATCAACAAGTTGTTGTTCATTTATTTTTTTATCCCTCACTATAGATTTTTTGGCTCTTTCTAAGTTAAGAACTGATTCTTTTGTATATATTGATAAATTATTTGGAATTTTAGCAAGAGCTCTATCAACATTTGTATAATCTGCTGGCTTAAATATGAGCTGTGTCACTGCTTTATGTATAGCAGAGGCATAACTATCAACAATACTTTGCTCAGTTATTTTTTTATTCCTAATGATTGCATTCTTTGCATCAATTACGGCTTTTACAGATTCATTAGTATATAAAGATAAGTCATCTGGTATCTGAGAGATTTCCTGATCTACAAAAGTATAATCAGCTGATTTGATTTGTATTATTACTTGATTAATAGCATTACTTAAATCAGGTAACAATTGATTGTCATTTAAAGCAATAAAAGCAGTATAACTTTGCATAATTCCATTACTATCAAACCATTGTGTTACAGCAATTTTACTATTCATTTTTTCCTGTGAGTATTGATCCATTGTTATTCTTGGAATGACTTGATTATCACTAGGCTGTTTGATGTATAAAACAGCAATTGCAGGAAATTGACTTTGAGTTGATGCATGAACATCACTTGTAGAGATTGTTATATCTTTTTTAGCTAGCAGTCCAATATATCCTTCAGTTTGAATATTGACTTGACTATTTTCGATAATTGCTGATGAAGTTGTATATATACCATTCCATTGAGCATTTATATCTACTTGAGAAGTTTCTGTAATAGAAATATTTCCATTAGCACTTGATAAACCAGTGGATTTTTTTGGCATACCTTGTGTTGTAAGAGATAATTGACTCTCTTCAATTCTGATTTCCTCATTACCAACAAGACCTGCCAATTCACTATTTGCTGTCAGATGAGTCTTTTGAACAACAAGAATATTGTTAGCACTTACTGCTGTACGATTGGCTTTCACATTAATATCGCATTCAATAAGATTAATATTATTTTGAAGTCCTGTTACTTGTGGATTGGTTGCTGAACAAATCCCTTCTTGTGAGCCTAAGATATCAACAGTACTTTTACGAATATCAATTATTCCAAAACTTCCTAGAGCATAATTGACTGATTGAATATCTGATAACTTACTATTTGATACGATAATAGTGTTTTTGCCCCATATAGCATGACTTGATGATGATTGTGCTTTAATTTGACTTTACTTCATTTGCAAATCCTGATTGCTTTGTAAGCCACAAAGATAACCTTGTACCTGTATATATGAATTATTTTGAATCGTCAAATGTCCAGATGTGAAAATTGCGGCATCTTCAGTAGAATGACCAATGATTTGACTATTATCAATATTCAATTCATCACCACGGCATTGTATCGCACACCATTTTCCTTTTAAGTTTAGTTCACTATGATTATCAATGTTAAGATTTCCTTCACTATAAATAGCATTTCCCTGTTGACTGATTGCAACTATTTTTGTATTAGAAATATTTGCCCCATTTGTTAAATTTAAAGATGTATTACCTGAAGTTATACTCATGTCACTATTATGAAACTTAGTGACTGGTATTTGTCGAGTTGGATTTAATATGATTCCAAATTCTATATTTTGCATTGATATATGAGTATGATCAATAGTGAATATCTGATAATACTCTGAACCATTAATTCCATCAATCATATGTTGAATTGACAAGGCTGCATCTTTCATCTGGCAACTACGACTAAAATATATTCCACAATCTGAATTTCCTTGTATACCACTACCCAAAATAGTTATTTGAGCATCTTCAATTGATAATGCTTTTACCCGTATACCCGTTTGTGTATGAAAGTTATTTGCATCCTGCTGACTCATTGTTGTTTCAATACTTAACTTTCCATTTCCTGTTATTGTCACATCTTGTGATGGAAGTGATATCCCATTCACTAAATTATCACCTTTAATAATATTCTCTCCAACTAGACGAATATGAACGTCTTAATTACCAGATATTCCGGCACGACTATCTTGGATTATACTTTCATTTTGAATTATAGATGACTGACTAATTGTTGCATTAGTGAGTGTTAACACTTGCGTATTAGGATTATATTCAGCAAATCCTGTTCCGCAATCTATTCTATGGTCATCATCATTTAAAATATTTGTTCCATTGACATTCAATGTTGGCACAACTGATGCATAAGCTTTTGACTCAAAGGCATTATAAATAATGCTAATATAACATATGTAATTAAGGACATTCGCCATTTCATGATATTTCTTTTTGTAAATTCTGAGATATTCACAAAACAATAGACTAAACCATACATGAGATATATTGTCTTTTTACAGTTTGGATGATGTTTTTCGAACTTAACAATTTTTCTCACAATTTCTTTCATTTCATTCACCTTCTCTCATTATTATTGATTGTCTTTATTTTATCAAACCGCTCCAACAAAAGCGATATGCTAGGGTTAAACGACATACAATGAGGCTAAACAACAAATCCAAAATATATTTTTGCATTAAAAAAAAGTAAGTCTATGCTATAATAAATATATGGTGGTGAGAGAGATGAATATTGCAGTGGTTGATGATAAATCAAAAGATCGTGAAGAGGTTATTCAACATATCATGAAATATAAAAAGCTCAATCATTTAGATTTTCATATTTTAGAATATAAAAGTGGTACCGATTTATTAAAAGATATTGATAACAAGAATATAGAGATTGTTTTTTTAGACATTTATATGGATGTTTTAGGAATTTAAGTTGCACAAACAATTAGAGATAAAGGTTATTATACAGCTATCATATTTATAACGGTCTCTACGGAATATTATCCTCAAAGTTATGAGATTGGATCACATCATTATCTTTTGAAACCTATTTCATATGAACAAATAGAGAATGCACTTAATCGTTGCCAAAATTATTTAAAAAATGCAAAAAAATATATATTAATTTCTTCAGACAAGAAAATATATATTCAAGATATTTACTATTTGGAAGTTTTGCATAATACAACCACACTTTATACATGCCATCAAGATTATAAAGTCAATTATCCACTTAATAAGATATTAGATGATATTCATGATTCTCATTTTACAAGAATTCATAAGAGTTTTGCAGTCCACTTAAAATACGTTAAATATATAAAAGATAATCAAGTGATTTTAATGAATGGTATATGTTTGAATATTGGAAGAAAATATATTCGTATCCTTAAAGAGAACTATTGGACATATTTGACATCTAGAGAGGAGTAATATTATGAAAAAAATATATTTATTTGTTATATGTACTTTTCTGTTTTGCCTAAGTCCTGTCAATCGAAAAACACCAGTAGGAATTACGAGTATAACTTATGATAAGACACCAATTATTTGCTATACCACAGATAACTTTGATAGTATTCAGTATGCATTACCTCAAACTGCAACTATCAAAACTGTTGAACAGCAGACGATTATTGAAAACATTATCTGGGACACTTCTCCTATTCATTTATTAGAACCTGGATATTATCAAATCACTGGAAAATTAGAAAATGAATCATTTTATACTGATATTCCTTTCATTGAGTTATCAGTTCAAGTCAAATCTATATTAATGCTTAACTCGGTTCGTTCACAAGCCAATTCTATAACGATTCAATATATAGATCATCAAGAACATTGCTTACTTGAAACAAATAATATAAAAGTGTGGATGGCAAAATTTACTGATTATAGAGAAAATCGGACATGGTATAATGTTACCCAGTTTCCAAATGTTAAAGTGACTCCATCTCAACTCATATTGTCTGATATTGATTTCTCAATAGATGAAATTCAACAATTACAATTACAAATTTCCTACGATCATCCTAAATATGACTTGTATTCTGTCGTTTATCGTCTATTTCGTGATGAAGATAATCCTAATACTATTTATTTACAGCAAGAAAGAGGTGGCGATCGTCATGGTGGAAATCGTGAAGAAAACCCAGAAATTGATATCCCTGCTGATCAAGAAATACAGGTGCCAGATGATAAACCAAGCACTCCTCAAGAAGATGATCAATCACATGAAAATGAAACTATGGATACTCCACAAGATGGAAATCCCACTGTTTCTCAAGATCATACAAATATTTCAATAGAAGAAAATATTGCTCCAGACATTACATATGATAGATCGTCTTTTCAAAAACAAAACCAAATTTATGAAGAAGAAAATCCTGTTTTTAATTCACAGAAGGAAATTCGTACTATTATACATAATATACAAACTCCTATCATAATACAAAAACCAATCACAAAAACAAAAGAAACTTCATTACATCAGAATGAGGTACTTTCTAATCATCAAAAAATATCTGCTAAAAATATTGCAATTCCTTTCAATGTAAATCCAACAATCCCTATTTTTATTGTGATTGGTATTGCTTTAGGTATCATCACAATCAAAAGGATGAAACATCATGAAAAGAAATAATTACATTCTTATAATGATTGTCTTATTGAATACAATGATTTTTTTTATATTTCAATATCATTTTGATAATAAATATACGTTTGATTCTCCTGTTGGAAAAGATGGCATCGTTGATTTAACAGACAATTCAGCTATAAATATGTTAACTTATGGCTGGGAAATCTATATTCAAAAAATAGTTGCTCCCACAGAAATTCAAAATACACCTCATGATGAAATTGTCTACATAGGACAATATAATGACTTAGCTTTTCATAATGGGACATTGCCTCATGGATTTGCGACTTACCATTTAAAGGCCATGCTACCTTCTTTATCTCAAACTTATGCAATGGAGATTCCTGAAATTTATTCAGCATCTCGAGTTTATATTAACAATCAGTTGATGTGGAACCAGGGAAACATTGAGAATTATAAACCAGCCATACAAACTGGTGTAATTATGTTTGAAGCAAAGGATTCTATTGATATAACAATTCAGGTCCGTGATGAGAATCATTATTATAGCGGAGTTGTTTATCCTTTCATTTTAGGTCATCAAGATGCTGTTATGAATGTTTTAAATATACGTCAAATGATTAGAACTTTTCTTTGTGCTTTTATGTTTATAGGATCATGTCTTATTTTAATACTTACATTGGTCTATCGAAAAAAAGAGTTCTTTTACTTATTTATATTTTCATTTGTGACTTGTATTTATCTGTCTTATCCATTTTATCATCAATTTGGTTTTTCAATATTGAGTTATCAGTTTGAAGATTGTTGTTATTTTCTCATGATTGCATTGATTGTTCAGTTGCATTGTTATATTTTAAATCTTACACTTGTTATAAAAAGAACATTAGCATTCATATGTGGCTTATTTATTATGAGTGCATTTATATTACCTACTTTTTTTTACCAAAATAGTCATTTAATGAATGTTTACTCCTTTTGTATCAATGCCTATAAATGTATATTATTTGTTTGGATGATAACGACATCTCTCTTTCTTTTTCAAACAAATGAAGAAAAAACAAAAGTTTGGTTTATTGATATTTCTATTTTTTTATGTGCACTTTTTATGAATGTCTTTTTTCCATTATTTGAACCAGTATATGGATTGTGGCAAGTTGAACTTGCTGCTGTATTGATTGCTATCTCACTATCATATATTTTTATAAAAGATACTATTTATCATTATTATCAAAATATTATTCTAGACAACCATATTCAGGATATGAAGAAACAGTTTCAACTCTTAAATAATCATTATCAACAAATGCAAAAAACAAATACTATCATTCATCAAATGAAACATGATATGCGACATCATATACTTATCTTAAAAGATTATAATCAAAATCATAATTATGAATCTCTTGCATTATATCTAGAAGAACTCTCTGAAGATATATCACTTCCTTCCTTTATACAAGTTTGTGATCATGCTGTTTTTAATGCTGTTATGCATTATAATTTGAAGATAGCAAAACAAGGCTCTGTGTCAAGAGTGGAGGATAAAGGAATAACTATTGAAAAATAGGGATTCCTTTTTTCGTATCTTTGTAAGTAAAAGAGTAAGAATAACCAAGATGTAAAAATATGCGCTTTCTTAAATTGTA
>ENA-OQLI01000783-OQLI01000783.1-human-gut-metagenome-genome-assembly--contig:-NODE-783-length-31645-cov-3.289041_pt1 | contig 31645 bp, 22 predicted proteins | sample MGYA00242805_ERZ504812 | MGnify/ENA primary metagenome ERZ504812 (study PRJEB26092, sample SAMD00036430) | human gut metagenome | host: Homo sapiens | study: EMG produced TPA metagenomics assembly of... | reverse complement strand
CCCCTCCCGTGGGGGGCGCTGGCCCTGCACTGCGGCCTGCGGCTGGTGGGGCGGCGCGTGGTGGGGGGGGAAGTCCTCCCCCCAGCGCGCCTCCAGGGCGGACTGGGGCACGTACACCAGCCAGTTGGCGGTGTCGCAGGCGAAGTGGGCGGCCTCCCCCTGGTGCTGGGCCCGCTGGTAGGAGTAGAAGCTGTACAGTGCCGCCACCTGGGCGTTCAAGGCTTCCTCCGGGCCGGAATGGTCCATCGCACAGGCCAGGGCCGCCTGGAGCGCAACCCCATGCGCATTTTGGACTGCAAGAGCCCCGAGTGTCAGGAGGTGTGCAAGGGCGCGGTTAAGGAGGGTCGCGTAGAGTGTGAAAACCGAGTGAAGACCGGAAAGAGACAGTCCGCCTGACAGAGTCAGAGCGTGTTGCTCAGCGATGCCAACATCAAAAACGCGGTTAGGAAACTGGGTACGAAATGGTTTCAAACTTACGGGTACCATCATGGCAGCCGAGATACCCACGATTTTAGGATTACGCCGCGCCAAACGAACAATCTCTTCCGCAAATACCGCCGTCCAGCCAAAACGTTCTTTCTTTACCGGCAAGCCGGTTTCTGGATGAATCGGACCAACTGTATGGAAATGATCTGCATCATTTTTTTCGGCAGGAGTGTAGCCACGCCCTTTTTCTGTAATCGCGTGCACGATTATTGGACCGGAGAACTCTTTTGCACGTGCCAAAACAAACTCGGTGGCAACAATATCGTGTCCATTAACCGGACCGGTGTATTTAATACCTAAATCATTAAAAACAACCTTGGGGGGAGTAATTAAATCCGCCATTCCACGTTTAATCCCATGCAGCGCATCATAGGTGAGTTCTCCAGGTTTTCCCCGCGACTTTAGATGCTGTTTTCCCCAGCGTAACGCCCGCTCATAGGCGGGTGAAGTCCGCAAAGCATCCAGGTGATGAGCCAGTCCCCCAATGGTGGGTTCGTAGGAACGACCATTGTCATTTACTACAATGATTAGGCGCAGATTGGGATGTTCAGCGATATTATTGAGCGCCTCCCACGCCATACCTCCGGTCATAGCGCCGTCACCAATCACTGCCACTGTATAGGAGTCGTCTCCTTTTAGGGCTTTAGCTTCCGCGATACCTTGCGCCCAGGAAAGCGCAGTCGAGGCGTGTGAGTTTTCTACCACATCATGCGGGGATTCAGCCCGGCTGGGATACCCAGAAAGTCCCGTAGCGGTACGCAGGTCGGTAAAATCTTTCCGTCCAGTGAGGATTTTATGTACGTAACACTGATGCCCGGTATCAAAAATAATGGTATCAGTGGGAGAAGAAAACATTCTATGTAGGGCAATAGTAAGCTCCACTACCCCCAGATTTGGCCCCATGTGACCACCGGTTTTTGCCACATTCTCCACTAGGAATGACCGGATTTCCCCAGCCAGATTAGTTAGCTCTAGGCTGGAGAGTTTTTTTAAGTCTGCCGGGTTGTTTATCCGATCAAGAATTCTTGCCACCCAGCTAGTTTAGTCATATTTTGGATTTTTGAGGGTGCAGATTGCTTTGAATGCCACTTTTGCGCCCCGCTTTTCCATGTTTTGCCCTTTTGGTTCTGGGTATTTTTCAAAAATAAACGGTTCCGATTGCTTAATCAGTTTCGATTGCTGCCGATAGAAAATATCTATTTCACTACTTGCGTTTATTGAAGCTAGCGCGTCACACTAAAACTATGGCTCCAGAGCGCTCCCGGTTTTCAAGTTTTATTGCGACTTCGCTAGCTGGTCTCACTGTGCTTTCAATTGTTTTAGGTATAGCAGTGGGACTGGTTTCAGTGGCGTTTCATTATCTAATTAACGGCTGGTCTTATCTGATGACTGGCTTTAGCGATTACCCTGCTCACGCGGGGGATGCCCACGGATTTTTAGGGCTGTCACCGGTTTTTATCATTGCGGTTCCAGTAATTTCAGCGCTGCTTTATTCTCCGGTGGTAGAGCATTTTACGCCCGGTTCACGCGGTCATGCCGTCCCGGAAGTTATGTTTTTCGTCCGCCGCAAAGGCGGGAGAATTCCTGGACGCAACGCCCTAGTCAAGTTATTTGCGGCTTCTTTGACTTTGGGAGGAGGGGGAAATGCCGGGCGGGAAGGGCCGATTGTAATGATTGGGGCGGCTATTTCTTCTTGGGTAGGCACCCGGCTGGCCCTTAGCAAACAACGCCTGATGTTCCTGTGTGCCTGTGGGGCGGCTGCGGGGATTGCCGCTACTTTTAATGCTCCCCTGGCTGGTGCTTGTTTCGCCGTGGAACTAATTTTGGGGGTACTTAGCGCCGAGTATTTTGCTTTCATTGTTTTTTCTTCGGTGTCGGCTTCACTGGTTGCGCAACAGTTTTTCCCTAATCAAGCCAGTATTCCTTTAGGTCAGTCTTTGGATCTTTTTTCCCATAGCGACTATATTTTGGTGACTATAGGGGCAGTGGTTGCTGCTTTAGCCGGGATTGCTTTTAGCAAACTGTTATACCTGGTTTGGGACGGCATCAACTTGCTTTACCACGGGAAAGACTGGTTTCGTCCGGTCGTTTGTTCTTTACTGCTCGGTATTTTCCTTTATTTTTTCCCGCTTCTTTACGGCACAGGTGAGAGTGTCCAGTTGCGAGTATTATCTGGCGATTTCCCAGTCTGGATGGTTTTGGCTCTATTGGGAGGACGGGCTTTGGGGGCTTCGTTCACGATTAGCATGGGAGGTGCTGGCGGGGTATTTGGCCCTACCCTGTTTGTGGGGGCGTGTGCGGGAGCAGCTTTCGGACAGGTGGTTCAACCTTGGTCGGCTTCTTCAACTGCCATTTATGGAGTAGTTGGGATGGGGGCGGCTTTCGCGGCTGCCTCCCGCGCACCCCTAACCGCGGTGTTCATTATTATCGAGATGACCAGGCAGTATTCTCTAATTTTACCGATGATGTTGGCGGTAGGGATTGCCACCGGGATTTCCCTATTTATGACCCGCTCAACAATTTATACCCAAAAATTACACCGCCGCGGTGACCGGCTGTCAGACCCGGTGTCGGATACTTTATTGGGGCGCTCCACCGCATCGGATCTGATGCACGAACCGCCTCAGCTTCTAAGTCAAGAGCTTACCCTCGCTCAGGCGGAAAGAGCCCTGGAAAATAGCGGAGAAACCTCCTTGGCGGTGGTAAATTCTCAGGGGGAATTCCAAGGCTCGGTGAGTGCCCTGCTGCTCGGGCATGAGATCGACAAACGCGGCGAGGATACGCCTTTGAGGGACATCTCCTTAACTGCAGCTTTCTGCACCCCCACTGAGCTCCCTAGTCAAATCCTCAAAGAGCTGGTAGAGTCCTCACTTTCGAACCTGCCGGTGGTGGGACGCTCCCAAGAAGTCTTGGGTTATGTACGAGGACGCGACCTAATCGTCAAGCTTTACCGGCAGCAAACCCGCGCGCTTAACCAACGTGAGCTAGGCGACTCCCTGGGGTGTCGCATTCGTAAGCGCTGGAGGAATCATCGCCACCACCGCTAACGATGCAACTCTCAGAAATAACTCGCACAACCAAAATCCAGGGTGGCAAAAGATGCGAGAGGGGGCTTGATTCGAGCGAAGCAAGAATCACCGGGGTACCCCGAGCGCTTTTGCCGCCCCGGATACTACGCAATCGACTTAGATTCCTAGCGATTTGCACATTATTTGCTTTATTGAAATCCGCTATAGCAACGAAACTCTGGGCACGGTAAAAGATGCGAGAGGGGGCTTGATTCGAGCGAAGCAAGAATCACCGGGATCCCCCGAGCGCTTTTACCGTGCCCAGAACATTACATTTATTGCGTTATCAGGCAACTAGGTTGCGCAGTACGTATTGCAGGATGCCTCCGTTGCGGTAGTACTGGGCTTCACCGGGAGTGTCGATTCGCACGGTGGCGTCAAACTCTACGACGGAGCCATCAGTCTTAGTTGCGCTCACCTTCATAACCTGCGGAGTTACCCCTTCGTTAAGCTGGGTAATTCCGCTGATATCGAAGGTTTCAGTTCCGTCCAGGCCGAGGGAATCGGCACTTTCGCCCTCGGGGAATTGCAACGGCAAGATTCCCATCCCGATCAGGTTGGAGCGGTGAATCCGTTCGAAAGAGCTGGCGATTACGGCTTTAACCCCCAGCAGCAAGGTGCCTTTAGCTGCCCAGTCACGCGAGGATCCAGTACCGTATTCTTTGCCGCCGAGCACCACCAGGGGCACGCCGGCCTGGGCGTAGGACACCGAAGCATCATAGACCGGTACTACCGGAGCCTCGGCTTTGGTAAAGTCCTTGGTGAAACCGCCCTCGACACCATCGAGGAGCTGGTTACGGATGCGGATATTAGCGAAAGTGCCGCGCATCATTACTTCGTGGTTACCGCGCCGCGAACCATAGGAGTTAAATTCGCGCCGTTCCACTCCGTGGGAGCTTAGGTATTGACCAGCCGGAGTCTTGGACGCAAAAGCACCTGCGGGAGAAATATGGTCGGTAGTTACCGAATCTCCTAGTTTCAGCAGCACCTTAGCTCCGGAAATATCTTGTACCGGATCCGGGGTTTCCGGCATTCCTTCAAAGAAAGGCGCCCGGCGTACATAGGTGGAATCATTGTCCCAGGCAAAAGTGGGTGAATCGGGCACCTCCAGCGATTGCCAACGGTGATCCCCCTCGAATACGCTTCGGTAATCTTGCAGATACATATCGCGATCGATAGCTTGACCAATCGCTTCTTCCACTTCTTCGGCAGCGGGCCAAATATCACGCAGGTAGACGGGATTCCCGCGGTTGTCCGCTCCCAGCGCCTCGGTTTCGAAATCAAAATCCATCGTTCCCGCCAGGGCGTAGGAAATCACCAGGGGCGGAGATGCTAAGTAGTTCATTTTCACATCGGGGTTAATCCGCCCCTCAAAGTTACGGTTACCAGAGAGCACCGACACCACGGTCAGGTCGGCGTCCGCTACTGTGTTGTGTACTTCCTCGGGTAGCGGCCCGGAGTTACCGATACAGGTGGTGCAACCGTAACCGACAATATCGAATCCCAGCTGTGACAGATAGGGCATCAGACCAGCTTTTTCGTAGTAGTCGCGCACTACTTGAGAGCCGGGAGCCAGCGAGGTTTTCACCCACGGCTTAGGCGTTAGTCCCCTTTCAGCGGCGTTCTTGGCGAGCAAACCGGCCGCCATCATCACCGACGGATTTGAGGTATTAGTGCAGGAAGTAATGGAGGCAATCACCACGTTGCCATGATCCATTGCTATTTCTTCCCCACTACCCAGTTTCACCTGGGTGGGGCGGGTAGGACGCATCAAAACCGGATCAATGGTGTTATCGCCCGCCACATAGTCGGGCAGAATCTTCTTGAAGGAATCTTTGGCCATTGCCAGTTCAATGCGGTCTTGGGGACGCTTCGGACCGGCGATAGAGGGCACTACCGTGGATAAATCTAGTTCCAGATATTCACTGTAACGTGCCTCGCGTGAGGGGTCATGCCACAGTCCTTGCCGCTTTGCGTATTCGCGCACGAGGGCGCAGGATTCTTCGCTGCGACCGGTCAGGTGCAGGTAGTCAATAGTGACTTCATCAATGGGGAAGATAGCGGCAGTAGAACCGAACTCGGGAGACATATTGCCGATAGTGGCGCGGTTAGCTAGCGGAACCGCCCCTACGCCCTCGCCATAGAACTCTACGAACTTGCCGACTACCCCATGGTCACGCAGCATTTGAGTGATGGTGAGCACCACATCGGTGGCGGTAGCGCCAGGCGCGATTTCGCCGGTCAGTTTAAAGCCCACTACCCGCGGAATCAGCATTGACACTGGTTGGCCGAGCATGGCGGCCTCGGCCTCTATCCCGCCAACACCCCAGCCGAGGACGCCCAGACCATTAACCATAGTGGTGTGGGAGTCGGTACCTACCAAAGTATCGGGGTAAGCCAGCGCGCCGTCCTCGTCCTTATCGGCGAATACTACCCGCGCCAGGTATTCGATATTTACCTGGTGCACAATCCCGGTTCCCGGAGGTACTACCCGGAAGTTTTCAAACGCGCCCTGTCCCCAGCGCAGAAATTGGTAGCGTTCCTGGTTGCGTTGATATTCGATGTCCATGTTTTTTTCCACGGCATCTTTAGAGCCGAATACATCGATTTGCACCGAATGGTCAATTACCATTTCTGCTGGTACTTGCGGGTTAATCAGGTCAGGATCTTTACCTAGTTTCACGACTGCATCCCGCATTGTTGCCAAATCGACAACGCAGGGAACGCCGGTGAAGTCTTGCATTAAGACGCGCGCCGGGCTGTACTGGATTTCTTGACTGGGCTGGGCATCTGGATTCCAGTTTGCAATCTGCGCGATCTGCTCTTTGGTGATATTTTCCCCGTCCTCGTTACGCAGTAGGTTCTCTGCCAGGATTTTTAGGGAGTAGGGTAGTTTTTCAATGCCGGACACCGCTTTTAGGTCATAGATTTTATAGCTCTTATCACCGACTTTTAGCTGGGTTGCCGCGCCAAAGCTATTTAAACTCATTACTTCCTCCCGCCCGGAATCAAAATATTTTCTCTTGACATCAAGATACTTTGCGCAGCTATCGAAAGCTAGTGCGCCCTACAACAAGCACCGTCCTTGAGAACCAATGAGGGACGCCCTTTGACCGTCACCCCACTTTAAAGTGCAAGAACATGAACGGGGGTCGGGCAATAGCTACCGCCATTACCCGACCCCCGTCCTGGTAATCATTCCCCAAAAGTAAGGGATTTATAAAAGAAAATACTTATCTAATTTTTACCGCCTTTGTAGTAGGCAGAGCCAAAATCTCTCTTTTAGGATTCAATATCGGCAGCGCTCCCCCACCCGTTTTCTCCCTTGGGACGAGCCTCAGGGTGCATAATCAAATACTTCAAGGTAGCAACCACCTGCCGGGCGCTATACCCATGGAACATATTGTCTTTACCACCTTTGGCGAACTGAATAATCGTATCCAAAGTCATGTAGTGGTAGTGATCGTAATGAGGAATCACAAAGCGCTGTTTTTCATGGTCATACCGGGTGGCATGGATGACATTTCCGTAAGTAATGTACTTTAAGGGCACAATCAGTTTCGCTTCTACCTCGTCATAGGTGAAACGTTCATCTTCATCAATCGGCGAAGTATCTTTCGGTTTTTCTTCCTGATATTCCGTAATTTTAATATCGGGATATAACGCGGAGGGATCCGTATAACTAATCCCCTCGTGTCCATCGGCGAAGTGCAGATGCCAATGGTCACCGTGGCGTTCAATTCTTACGACCCGTTCCGGATCATTGGGGTCTTGTTTTCCACTTCCCGGTTTAGGCTTTGGCTTTGGCTCTGCTTCCGGCTTTGGGGTCTGCTCCTTATCGGGCTTGCTTGCATTTGCGCTACCGGAGTGCGATCCGCTGTATTGCCCTATCTTGATTCGCGGGAACACCTTGGCGGGATTATCGTAAGTAATAAATTCCTGCCCGTCCTTGGTGTAGGCATGATAGTGATCTCCATGTTGCAAAATCTTCACGATTGGCAGTTTCGCCAGCTGCTGCAAGGAAACGACCGACACAAAAGGCAGTTTGCCTCCCGGAGCCGGTTTAGTATGGCTACCGGTCGTTCCTTTGTTTCCTTTTGAGCTAACTGCTGGGTTAAAGGGGGAGGACGGGCCTGCTGGACGCGGTGACCAGACGCTAGGTACGGTTACTCTCCCGCTCCCATGGCTGCCGTTATAAGTTCCGACTGCAACCCCAGGATATAAAGAGCGCGGATCACTATAGGTAATGAACTCTCGACCATCAGCAGTGTAAACATGGTAGTGATCGCCGTGTTTCAATATCTTTACTACCGCATTTGACGCGAGAGAGGACAGTTGAGAAGTGGAAACTACTTTGGCAGCTCCTTTTAAGTGACCAGCATTCTTTGCTTTTGAAGGGTCAGTGTAGGTAATGATTTCCCGGCCGTCCTTAGTGTAGACGTGCCAGTGATCTCCATGCTTCCTGACTCTTACGATCTCATTGTTAGCAACTTCCGCATCTACTAACACTTCCGTGGTTTCATCTTGCTTATATTTGGGCTCTTTTGGTTGCGCAGTCGTTCTTCCCGCAGCAGAGATAGCGCTCCCTCGGGATTGAAGTTCATTGCCACCTCTAAAAGCCAGCCCCAGCGCAAATGCGCTTGAGGTAAGCACCAGGGTTAATGCCACTGCAACCCCAATTATTACTTTATTAATTTTCATTTTTCTCCTTACTTTTTGCGAAACACCAAGGCTGCTAACAGCCCGAATACGGATATGAGGACGATTACCGCGCCGGGGCGCAGGTTTTGGTAGTACGAGATAATTAGCCCCGCGTACACGAACACGAGGGAGGCTCCTATCGAAACTAGGAGCGTACCGCGATAGGTTTTAGCCAATTGCATGGCGCAAATTGAGGGGATGACCAGGATAGAGGAGACTATTAGCGAGCCAATGGTTTTGGCAGCTACCGAGACTGACAGTGCCACCAGCAGGGAGAACACAAAGTTCAGCTTTCGAGAGTTAATCCCCAGCAATCTGGCAACTTCAGTATCAAATAGCGTGAGATAAAGGTGGCGGTACAGGAGTTTGTAAATAACTAAAACTACCACTCCCACCCCCAGTACCAGATATAACTCGAGGTCACCGAGGGTTACTATCGACCCAAATAGATAGGTGGTGATAGCGCTAGAGCCACCGGAGAAACTGGTGAAAATCCCCGCCAGACCGATTGAGGCAGCCAAAATAATGACGGTAGATATTTCTTGATAGGCACGCAAACGAGCCCTAAGCGCCTCCACCCCTAAAGCAGCAATTACGCAGGCTACAACCGAGCCTACTAGGGGATTAAATCCGAAGGCTAACCCAGCGGCCACTCCCGCGAGGGAGGAATGAGAGAGCGTATCGCCCATCATTGACAGGCGTTTGAGCACAATCGGTAATCCGATTAGGGGTAAAAGTACTGCCAGGATGGTTCCTACCAGAAAAGCGCGCTGCATGAAGTCATAGGCAAGCAGATTCACCGGCACTCCTTTTATATTCTTCCAGCTGGAGGCGAGTTAGGACTCCTCTTTCAAGGCGGTAGGCTTCATCTAGGAAAGAGACGGCTTCCGTTAGATGATGGGTAATCATTAGGACGGAGTTGCCGGCTAGGCATTGCCGGCGCAATATCTGATACAACTCTAGGGAGAACTGCTGGTCTACCCCACCGGTTGGCTCGTCAAGAAGAATTAGGCGCGCCTGTTTCAGCAGTGCCACTAGCAGACCTACCCGCTGCAATTGCCCGCCAGATAGTTCACTTAGCCGATGATTTTGCACCGCCGTTAGCCCCACGTTTTCCAGTAATGCTTCCGGGGCTGTTTTCTGTTTGAGCTGCGCTAAATACATCTTGAGTAGTTCTTTAACCGTGGTGGGAAAATTTCGGTATCTGCTGACAGCTTCTTGGGATAGGTAGGCGAGGTCGCGATAGTGATTATCGGCGCTGAGCGAATCTTCAAACAGCCGGATTTGTCCTGTTTCTGCTTTGAGTTTTCCGAGGATTAGGTTCATCAAGGTGGTTTTTCCGGCGCCGTTTCCCCCTACTATCGCTGCAAATTTTCCGGCTGCCAGCGAGAGATTAACTCCTTGTAAGAGCGGATATTCTCCGTAGGTAAAGTGGAGTTTTTCTATTTCCAGTACGTTACTCATCGGAAGGATTCCATCAGGTTAGTGAGGTTTTTTTGCATTAGCCCGAGGTATCCCAGGTTTTCTTCCTCTTTAGTTAGGTGCTCCATGGTGTAGAGGGTTCCGGTTTTCGCTCCGGTAGTGCGCGCTAGAGTTTCTGCGACTTTCGGAGTGGCTTTCCCTTCAAAGAAAATGGTGCTGATTTGATGCTTTTTAACGAATTCAGCAATCGTAGCCAATTGGTTAGCTGAGGGTTCGTCCTCGGGAGAGATTCCGGTGACCGCTACCTGTTTTAGTCCATAGTCGTCCGCCAGATAGTTAAAGGCGGCATGGGAGGCAACAAAGTAGCGTTTTTCGGCAGGGATTTTAGCTATTTCCTGTTGGAACTTTTTATCTAGCGCCTGGAACTTTTCTTGAGCTTTCTTTAGATTATCCCGGTAGTAGCGGGCATTGTCCGGGTCGATAGCACTTACTGTTTCGCAAATAGTTTGCAACTCGATTTGCGCATTTTTTACGCTCAGCCAAGTATGAGGGTTGATTGCGGTGTTGTCAGTGCGCGCGGCATCTTTGTTTTTTAGCAGCGTTAGCCCTTGCGATAAATCAAGGAATTTTTCGTCTTTCCCTATCGCTTCGCGTAAATCTGAAATAAAGCTTTCCATGCCGGCTCCGTTGTAAACAATCAAGTCGGCTTTAGATAGTTCTGCCCGCTGGGCAGTTTGCAGTTCAAAATCGTGAGGTTCCTGAGAACCCGAAATCACGGATTTTACCTCCATTTTGTCACCCACGATTTGTTTACTCAGGTCGGCCACTGGGAAAAACGTGGCATACAGGAGGGGTTTTTTCGACTCAGATTTGTTGCCCACATTCGCGCTTTGAGAGTTGGTTGCACATCCGGCCGTAGACAGCAGAAAAACGGCGGCAATGACGGAAGACACCAGCGCCTTTAGTCTATTTTTTTGCACGATATTCCTAACGGTTCTCTAGTTTGATTTTCACTGACTTTTACTTACCCACTAATCTTAACGGTAATGAGAATGGTTATCAATTTAGGAGAGTTGAGGATACTCACAAACCCGAGAACGAGATTGCGCCACTTCCTCACTACCGCCAATCGTCGGCACAGAATACCGCCAATCGTCGGTGTGAATTACGGCCAATCGTCGGAACGGATCACCGCCAATCGTCGGAAAGCAATGGTAGAATCAATAATTAGATAGGCAGTGAAAGTAGAAATGGGGCGACTGAATTGAGGAAGTACAGAGAGAGAATTGCTGACGATATTTTAAAGAGGAAGCTGGAGGGCAAAGGTGCGGTAGTGATTGAAGGTCCAAAGTGGAGCGGGAAGACCACCACCGCAGAACAGATTGCTGCAAGCGTTCTATATATGGACGACCCGGAACGCAAAGAACAAAATATTGCCATGTCAGAGCTAAATGCGAAGAGATTACTACAGGGAAATACCCCTAGATTGATTGACGAATGGCAACTTGCTCCAAAACTTTGGGACACAATCCGTTTCGAGGTTGACCACCGTAACGAACTTGGACAGTTCATTCTCACTGGTTCTGCTGTTCCAGCGGACACCCAGGAAATTACCCATTCCGGTACTGGACGCTTTACTTGGCTAACAATGAGACCTATGAGCTTGTATGAATCAGGGGATTCCACAGGTGAAGTCAGCTTGGGAGACTTATTTGCGGGAATGTCAGAAATTGATGGCGGCACTACTCTAAGTATTGACCGTCTGGCTTTCCTTGCGTGCCGTGGAGGATGGCCACAAGCGGCTGATATGCGCGATGAGATAGCTTTAGATCAAGCTATTGATTACTACGACGCTGTTGTTCACTCCGACATTAACCGCGCTGATAACGTACAAAAGGATGCCGAGAGAGTTAAACGCCTTATGCGTTCCTATGCAAGAAATCAAGGAGGTCAAGTACCAAATACCGTACTTGCACAGGATATTTCTATAAACGAAGCAGCTGCTATCAACGAGGAAACTGTTGCCTCTTATGTTAATGCACTTCGCAAAATCTTTGTCGTAGAGGATTTACCTGCTTGGAATCCTAATTTGAGATCAAAAACCGCTATTCGTTCTGCCGACACGCGCTACTTTGTAGACCCTTCTATTGCGACAGCAGCTTTGGGAATAGGGCCAAACGACTTATTAAATGATTTAAAGACTTTCGGATTTGTATTTGAGACACTCTGCATCAGAGACTTGCGCGTTTTTGCTGATAGCCTCGGAGGGAAGGCTTATCACTACCGAGATAAAAATGAACAGGAATGCGACGTAGTTATTCACTTAAGGAACGGCAAATACGGTCTCATTGAAATTAAACTTGGTGGCGACAAGCTAATTGAATACGGTGCAGAGACTTTAAAGTCAATGGAAGCAAAAATCGATACCGGGAAAATGAATACTCCATCTTTTCTTATGGTTTTGACAGGAACCGGCGACTGGGCTTATCGGCGCAAAGATGGCGTTTATGTAGTTCCTATTGGTTGCCTAAAAAACTGAGAACAAAATATGAATCCTGTTTTTAGCCTTTTTCGTTTCCTGGGATTAAATATATTTTTTATCAAAACATAGCTATTACGTTTGCAAACTACACTCACCCGTAAGATTAAAAGCCAAATCGCACTCAAAAATCGCAGGAAACAGCTTAATCCTTCTAACCATAGAACCGCGCCCCCTGCTATACAAAGACAAAAATACCCATATCTAATAAACCCTTGACAGCAAAGCAACACACTCGAAATGGTGGGTGTGGGGGAAGAGGTCGTAGGACTGTAAGGACGTAATCTGGTAGCCGTGGGATACGGCGACTTTTAGGTCGCGGGCTAACGATGCCGGATCGCAGGCTACGTAGATAATCCGCTCTGGCTCTAGGTTTGTCAGCGCCGCCATCACTTTTTGTCCCGCACCGTTGCGCGGCGGATCCATTACCACCAGGGGCGGCGTCCTCATATTGCCCGCATAATCCGCGAGCGCCCGGGCATCTACCCGCCCAGCTCGAACATCAATACGTCCAGGAACTCCCGAAAGATTCTTGCGCGCCATTTTCACTGCCGTCTTTGAACCCTCCAAAGTAGAAAGCCGTCCTCCCCTGTCCAAAATTTTAGCCAGAGGACGCGAAAACAGCCCCGCGCCCGAATATAGTTCCAGGATTTCTTTCCACTGCCGGTTTCCGGGCGTCAGCAGAGGCTCACTATTCTCGCTCGCCGCGGCGCTCCCACTCTCCTGGGCGGTGTCGGCACCCTCGCCGCTTACCGCATTTCCTCTCCCCTCTCCTGGAGCAGAAAGCGCCGCGCTACCTGGCTCGCAGTCACTACTAGCCGCCGCGATTACCTGTTCACACAAAACCCGTGCTGCTTCGCGGTGTGCTTGCCAAAACCCATCTGGGGCAACCTGATATTCCCCGAAGCCAGAAACTGTTAAACGGATACTTTTCTCATTAAGGGCGTACCCGTCCTCGTCAAATAGAGTACGCCCATCCCATACCCGCAGCCCTCTCGCACTCGCCCAAGCCCGGATGCGCCCGGAGGGCACAAGCACCTTGCCCCATAAATCCGGGTGTCTAAATAGGGACGAGTCACTAATAACTGAATCGGCTAGGGGGAAACTGGTAATCTCTTGTAGCTCTTCCCCGCGGAATTTAGTCATCGCCAACCGCCCGGCACCACTAACCTCAAAATCGGCGCGCAAACGGTATCTCAGACCGTCTTCGCCACTAGCCTCCTTGTCGCCGCTAGCGTTATCCACTCTCTCACCGCCCGCGGCTTCTGCTACTGAATCACCGGCCTGAGTACCCGCGCCCACGCAGCCACTACTCACGCCTTGGCAGCTCAGCTCTCCCCCACTGGCAGCCGCCGCTTGCGCGTAAACTTCCTCGCCCCCTAAGCGCCGCAAGCAATCCGCCAGCACCTCAGCCTTCCAGGTGCGTTGGTAAGACAGTTTTACGTGACATAAATCTGCCCCTCCAACCCCGCCAGGGCCTGCCGATGCCCAAATAGGTTCACGGCGGTGCGGGGAACTTTCCAGTACCGCGCCCACCTCAGCAAAAATAACTTTGCCTTTTTTAGCGACCGGAACGGCTTTTACCTGCTCGCCCGGCAGTCCGAAACGCACCATATAGGTTTGACCGTCCTGGTATGCCAGGCAGTAACCGCCATGCACGGGGCGTAATAACCGCAGAGTAAGTTCATTCATAGTTAAAGCTCAGCAGAAAAATCGGGTTGAGTGTTCTGGTGATAGCGATCTTTTCGGTCATTGCGACTCTGTTCTATCCCCCAACCCCCGTGGACACTATCGAGCCAGGGCAAATGCCCATCGTCGCCCATGAAAGCTCCTTTAGTTAAATCTTGCGGACGACCTCTAAACACCGGGGATGAGTGACGGTATTCTTCGGGAGGACGCAAAGGCTCAACTCCAGCCCGCAGCGCTGCCCGTTCTAAGCTATCAGACAGGTTCCAAGGAACCAGCACCACCAGCACCCCTGGTATATCCCGTAGCTGGCGGCGAATATGCTTGGCAGAGCGATTATGTAAATACTTTTGCCAAGGATATTTCACCAAGTAGAAGGGGATATAAACCGTCACTAGGTCGCGCGGACAGCGCCGACGCAGCGATCGGATATGTTGCACTAAAGGACCATTTATGTCGCGGAAAGGCGAGGCCAAAACGGTAAGCGGGATTTCCAGCCCACTGGCAAGCCAGTTTTCTTTAAGGCTGTTGAACTCTGCGGAATCAATATCTACGTGTACTAACGATAATGAGGACGGGTGTGCGGCACGGGCATACGCAATCGCACGCATCGTGGGTTTATCCAGTTTAGAAACCAGTACCAGGCTTTGAACCCGCGAGGGCATCGCCCGACCGGCTTCGTAATCAGTAACGGTTATTTGCTTACCGGAGTGCCGATAGTAGCTACCAATCGACCATAACAGCAAAAACACCACTGCCATCAGCGCTAACGCCACCCAGGAGCCGTAGGTAAAACGAGAAAGAGTTACCACCGCAAGTACGGTTGCAGTGCAGTTAAACCCAATTGCGTTTACTATCCAACGGCGACGCAAAACTTTTCTACTCTCCTTAAAGGTGCGAATCCTGAGTTTAACTTTCCAATATCTAAGCATTCCCAGCTGCGAAACAGTCAAAGAAATAAACACACCCACTATATACATGTGGATTAACTTGGTGGCGTGGGCATTGGTTACACAAATCAATACTGCTGCCAACAGGGCAGGTAGGAAAACCGAAAGCGAGATGGAACGCCTATCTCCCCGTCGAAAAAACTGCGGAGGCAAGAATCTGTCGCGTGAAAGTACCTGAGTCAGCTGGGAGAACCAGTTAAAAGCACTGTGAGCCGCAAAAGCTAATATCAAGGCGGTAGTGGCAGTAACCAAAAAAGCGATGAGCGGGACAGAAGTAAATACTGTGTCGGCTAACTGTGAAATTACCGGGGGAATCTCCCTGGTAGTTAGGTGATTATCAGGGGGAAGAATCTGAGAATCAAAAGCAGGAACCTTAACTCCCGTAACTTTCGCTAGGTGCAGGACGCAAAGCATCATAGTGGCACTAATCAGCCCGAACAGCACCAGGGTGATTCGCGCGTTTTTAGGACGCGGTCGATTAAAAGCCGGAACTGCGTTACTAATCCCTTCAACTCCGCTCAAGGCGACGCACCCTCCGGAAAATGCGCGCAGGAACAGCAGCACTCCTCCTAATCCCGTAAGTCCTGCCTGATAAGGCTCAAGTGGCATGATCTTTAGTGACGCGCTGGCAGCTTGCCCTAGCGTTCCCATCCCCTCTTGCACTAGCCCGAAAACCGCGAGCAGACCGATAGCCCCCATAAACAGATAGGCGGGGATAGCGAATAGCCGCCCAGACTCGCGCACCCCCAACAGGTTAAGTACAGTCAATAGCGCGACCATGCTTAAAGCTACCCCTATTTGATGGTCGCTAAACGCGGGAACCAACGCCGAAAGATAGTGCGCACCTACCGTTGTTGAAACCGCGATAGTTAAACAGTAATCAACGAGCAAGGCGCTAACCGTAACCAAGGCAGCTGAAAGTCCCAAATTTTCCCGCGAGACTTCATAGTCTCCCCCTCCGCTAGGGTAGGCACGTACCACTTGCCGATAAGAAATAATTATTATCGCCATCACCGCAAATACCGCTAACCCCACCCATAGCGAAATACCGGATGCAAAGATTCCTCCCAACCCTAAGGTGAGAAGAATCTGGTCGGGGGCATAGGAGACAGAAGAAAGCGCGTTAGTAGTGAAAACCGGCAGCGCGTAGCGTTTTGGTAATCCGCTATCAGCAGCGGACTGCCCAGTATCTGCCTGAGATTTGAAACGGTTTTGCATACCTTTCACCTCCCGATCATCCCACTATCTACAGAAATCTTACAGTTGCTAACCAGGTGGAAGCTGAAAATACTGGAAAAAAGGTTTACGCTACTTCCATGCACTTCGTTGTTTTAGGTTCGGGCAGAGTAGGAGCCCGGATTGCACAGACCCTGGACGAACAGGGGCACTCGGTAGCTATTATCGACTCCAACACCGAGGCTTTCCGTAAACTTCCCACCGATTTTTCGGGTCAAAAAGTTAGCGGAATCGGTTTCGATCGGGAAGTGCTAGAAAGAGCCAATATCGAGGAAGCCTACGCTTTTGCGGCTATCTCGAACGGGGACAACACCAATATTTTGGCGGCCCGTATTGCCCGTGAGACCTTTGGGATAGAACGCGTGGTTGCCCGGATTTACGATATTCGCCGCGCCGAGATTTATCGCAAACTTGGAATCAACACTACTTCTCCGGTGTCGTGGACAGCCTCGGAAATGTTGCGACAAATGCTGCCCGATGATTCCCAAGTTGTCTATTGCGACTCGGTTTACCAGGTGAAAATCCTGCGAGTTATCCCCAGTAACCACTGGCTAGGGCTTAGTTTGCAGCAAATCCAGAAACTACTAGATATTAAAATCGCCTATATAGGGCGAGACGGCGAAGCCTATTTCAACCTATCTACCCTGGTTGTTCAACAAGGTGACGAACTGATTTGTACCGTCCCCGCCGAAAGGGCAGCCGAAATCGAGCGGGCTTTCAAACGTCCCCCACAGCAGGAGGATTAAAATGCGGATTGTGATTGCCGGAGCCGGCTCTGTGGGACGTTCCATAGCTAGAGAACTGGTAGCTAACGGCTATGAAGTTACTATGTTGGACAACCATCCTTCCCGGATGGAGGTTGCCTCGATTCCGCAAGCGGATTGGGTTTTAGGGGACGCCTGCTCCCTGGATGCTCTCTCGAAAGCCGAAATCAGGCAAGCCGATGTAGTGGTGTGCGCTACCGGGAACGACAAAGTGAATCTGGTTGCCTGTCTGCTAGCTAAAACTGAGTTTGGGGTGCCGAAAACGGTGGCGCGGGTAAACAACCCGAAAAACGAGTGGCTTTTTGATGACGCCTGGGGCGTAGATGTTGCCGTCTCCACCCCGCGAGTTATGACTTCCCTGGTAGAGGAAGTGGTGTCGGTGGGGATTCCGGTACATTTGTTCCGTTTCCACACTTCCGACACGAATATGTATTCATTGACGGTTCCGGAAGATTCACCGCTAATCGGCAGTCCTCTATCTACCTTAGATTTACCTCCCTCGGTGGTGTTAGCAGCGGTTTTGCGGGATTCTCGTCCTCTGTCACCTCGCCCGGATACGCTACTGCAAGGTCTAGATGAGTTGTTGATTCTTTTCAGTTCCGAAACCGAAGCTGATTTAGAGCAGATTAGTACCCTATTTGCTCCCCCTCCCGAAGAAATCACCGACCCCGCACAAGAGGATTAGTTAGTTTCTAAGTTAGCTAATCGCTAGCCCGTAATTTAGCGGTTTCCTCGCGCAGTAGGGCCCAGTTAAAATAACCGACGAGGACGAATGCGGGCAGACCTAGAATAAGGCGGGCTACTCCCAGCGGAACCAACAAATTCGCGTAATACAGGGGTAGTTCTACCGCTAATCTCACCGTGAACAGTGCCACCCACATCCAGGTGCAAGTCCGGGCAAGGTTATAGAACCTACGGGAACTGGGTTTGCGCCAACTGCTCAGTTTTCCGCTTATCCCCGCAACTAGCCATCCAATAGCTGGTCGCCGACAAAGAATAGTGACGACTAATACCGCTGCGTAAACCCCGTTTATCCAAAAACCGAAAGCGAAAAAATTCTCGACTTGCCCGCTACGCCAGGCCCAAAACACACTGATTAAAGTACCGGCAAGACCGGCAAATACTTGCCTTAAGCTTTGACGGCGTAGCAGACGAATAGACGCAAAAATAAACGTGGCAGCCAGCGCTAAGATTACCGGCAGACGCAGGGAATGCACGAAAAGATAGACTGCTACCACCAAGAGGGTGGGCAGGGTGGCTTCTAAAGCTCCCCAAGGACCTCCGATTGCTGCACTCACCGAGAACTGATTAGCCCCCAGTTGCGCCCCAATTCCCCCTATCTGTCCCCTGAGCGGTTTTTCTGCAGTTTCCTTTCGTGAAGAGGACGAATCAAGGGGACAGTCCTCCTGCCCTCTAGATGGGTAGGAAGGTTCATTGACTTTATCGTTCATTGTCTACCATTGGGGATATTTGGAAACTGGGGTTTATTACGCATAACCCGTTAGCACGAGAAATCACCATTCCCTGTACGGCCAGCCGAATGCCCGGTTTGATTCCCGGAACATTTTTCCGACCAAGCCAAACCACTTCTATCGAACCGGTACCGTCAAACAAGGTGGCTGCAAAAGAGCCGGATGCGGCAGAGGCAGGGTAGGTAACTGACCGCAACACTCCATACAGGCAGGCCTGTTGGCGTTCGCGAACATCACTAACTTTAGAGGAGACCTCCCAGTCAGCGTTTTCCCGAGCGTTTTCCATTTCCCCCACACTCACTGTTGCTCTGCTTCCTCACCGGAATTTAACTGGTCAGCTACTTCCGGAGGGAGTTCAATTGGCAACAGTTCGCCGGGTACTTTGGCCTGGTCACCCCTTACTACTTCCATGCCGTGCAGGACTTCTAGGAGGCCTGCACGAGCATTTTCGTCCTCCGCCGCCTGTCCGCGCACAATCACCCGCAAAAACCAGCGCTCGCCCTCAATCCCCCACAGCAGCAGTGGGAATGCGCCCTCGCCGCTAGATTTTCCACCCGGGATTGGCCGAGCCAATATCGCTTCCCCGAAAGGACCGGGCAGCGGAAAAATCTGGTATTCCTGCGTTTTCAGCTGCTCGGCAAGCTCTTCACGAATCTCTTCCCAAAGACCCCCGGAGCGTTGCATCGCGAATGGAGAAAGCTGCATTTGGGCGGCAGCGGACACTATCTCTATCGCCAAGATATTGCCGTGCGCATCTTGCACCGGAAATACTTGCAATCCCGTAATTAGCGGAATTCTGAGAGCTCCCAAGTCTAGGAACTGGCTTCCTTTGGGAGATTCACCGTCAGAATAAGGACCTAAAGCCTGGGTAGCCTCCGGCGCTAAGTCGCCGGACGTTTCTAAGCTAGGAGCCCCTCCCTCAGCTGCGAGAGTTTCCGGCAACTGTTCCTCAGCTATCGTCTGATTGGCGCTGTCTATGGTAGCAGCGCCCTCAGTACCCTCAGTTTCCTGAGTGACCCGCTGGCGGCGAGAAGAAAAGAATCTCATCAGCACAGTTTATTCGGCGCAGTCACGGCAAACCGGTTTGCCATCTTCAGCCCCCGCCAGGCGGGAACGGTGCTGAACTAGGAAGCAGACCGAGCAGGTGAACTCGTCATCTTGTGCCGGAATAACCTGGACAGATAACTCTTCACCAGACAAATCCGCGCCGGGCAGCTCAAAATCTTCTGCCGCCGCATTTTCGTCCTCATCAACCTCAGAAGAACCAGAGGCTTCCGCGCGGCGAGCCTTCAGTTCTTCCAGGGAATCTTGTTCCTCTTCTTCTTCATTTTTACGGGGGGCGTCATAATCTGTTGCCATGGCTCTTCCCTTCTAAAAGCAGTATTTAAATCTAGAGTTAAGAAAACAATAGACGCGGGGATATTAACACTTCAAATCATAAAATGCTAGATACGACAGACACACCGCGTGTAATAGGCAATTTTTCCCGCATACATGGCAATCTCTAAGCAGGGGAATGGGAGGAACATGAAAGACCTAGAGCTGCTCGGGCTACACCCAGACGGGAACCAGCTAATTCTTAATGATGGTGACGGTGAGCGTTATGCCATTGCGATTACCCAACAGCTACGTGACGCGGTACGAGTCACGAGACCCAATTTAGAGGCGGTGCCCCAAAACCCACAAAAAGCGGTTTCACCTCGAAAAATCCAGTCTTTAATCCGGGCGGGAAGCACCATTAACGAAGTAGCAGCCAAGTTTGATATTCCCGAAGAAAAAGTTCGTCGCTACGCCACCGCGATTTTAGCCGAGCGTTCTCACGCGGCGAGCCTAGCTCGCTCCTGTCAGGTAGGTGGGGAATCAGATTCCCCACAGCTAGGAGAACTGGTGATTGATCGCCTAGCTGCCCGCGGGGTAGCTGCAGATTCTTTACGCTGGGACGCGGTACGGGACGGGAAAGGGCCTTGGGAAATTATTTTAACTTTCACCCAAGAAGCGAGAGAGCTGTCTGCACGCTGGCATATGGAAGCTGGTTCTTCTAGCGTTAATGCTATCGACCAGGAAGCAATTTGGCTCACTGAGACTTCCCGACCGGCATCGAAAGTTTCCAGTTTTGAAGAATTCTTCCCGGTTTCATCCCCCCAACCCGCTCCCCCTAGCGAACCTGACACCGGCACAGACGCCCTCTTAGATGCGCTTTCGGCCGCGCGAGGAAAACGAGACGCTTCCCCTAACCTCCCGATAGAGGACGAGGACGATTTTGAAGATGTTTCTATCGCAGAACCAACCGGGGCAGATGGTAGCGCCGACCCTAAAGAAGCCGCAGAAATAGTCTCCTTACATGGAATGCGACCCGGCAGCGGGCAAATCGACAAACAGAATCCTCAAACCGGAACAAACAGCTCCCGCAGTATTTTCAGCCCGCCAGATTCTTCGGAAGCAGCCCCAGAGCCACTAAAGGGGCAAGGCTCCCCTGCCTCTACCCCCAACCCTATAGACCGCCGTGAACAGGTATGGGATCGAGAAGAACCAACCTTTGTAGGCACGCTTTCCGAAACGGAAGCTTTGAACCTGGATTTGACCAGACGTAGCCCGGCAGGTTTATCCGGGGGCGAAAGCGGCACGCCCTCCCGCCCGGCTCCCCCTCCCCCCAGCCTCGGAGAGGTCGCGCCGGTTTTGCCCGGAATGGAAAATGTAGAGGAAAACGACAAAACTATCCTTGCCAGCACCGAAAAAAGCGCTAAAAGCAAACATCGGCGCTCTCATCGAAAGTCTATCCCCAGCTGGGACGACATAGTTTTTGGTACGAAACCACGTTAAAGACCGATTCGCTTTGTCAGGAAGCTCTGATTGCATAATCTTTTACCTAAGATGCTCAAGTAGGGCAAACTAGGCGATAATCAGGGGAATCTCCATTTCTTGTGGGGTGAGCGCCCCATGTACCCCCACCATTTGTAATACTGACGGATTATGGAAACGGGTATCTACAAATTGATAGTTTCCCTTGGCGAAAATAGTAAAGTCCCCAATCCGCTCCGGAAGCAAAATATCGCCATAAACGGGTCGATAGTCACTTACAACTTGACCGCGCTTGCCCACATATTCCTGCCACTTAGCGGTTACCGATGTTCTAGGGGCGCTGCGAGTATGATTGCCTTTGGTTTGAGCCTCTAGATATTCTTCTCTAAGGCGAATATGGAGGGCGCGTGGCTCCCCCGAAACTGCCTCCACCTGGGAAGCAAGTCCAGATTCCGCTATATCCACCGTGGTATCTGCACTAACATTTACCATGCCGTGATCTGCGGTGACCACTAGGGCAACATCACTGGGTAAGCAAGAATACAAATCGGACAAAAATCGGTCAATGCTCTCGAGTTCTTGAATCCATCTAGGATGTGACCACCCCAAATTATGTCCCCAATGATCTAATCCTGACCAGTACAAATAAACATAATCAACCCCTTGTTTAAACGCCTGAAGCGCATCGCTAGCCCGCTTTGAAAGCTCGGTCGAGACCTTAAAATCTGCGTCCCGCAAAGTAATTTCACTCAAAGTTGAGCCCACAAAATCGGGGGGAACTAACGCCCGCGATTGCAGCCCAGCTTCGGTGGCGTAAGTGAAAAAAGTAGGGTAATCACACCAAGATTGAGCGGGGCGCTTAAAGCCTTCAAAAGTAATCAGATTCAGGACACGCCCAGCGTCCTCGTCCCAACACTGATACCCCAACATACCGGTTTTTGCTGGTGAAAGCCCGGTATGCAAGCTGGTTAGCGCCGCCACGGTAGTTGAAGGTACACAGGTTTTTAACGCTTGCCCCAGCACCTCGGGAAGTTGAGAAAGATAGGGACGCATAAAGGGGATATGTCCGCGCCGAGCTGAAAGTAGCTGCTGCCCCATACCATCTATTACCACTAAACATAGGCGACGTTTACCCATCCCTAACAACTGTTTTAACGCAGGAGAATAGCAAGTTTCCTCTCGCCAGTTAAACGCCCCAAAAAGTCCGGGTAATATATCCCATATTCGCATTCCAACTGACTTTTCCTCACGGTGACCCATACCTCTTATGCTCTCATATCCGCGAGCCTAAGCTGACTACTAAGCAGTTTTTTGCTTTGATAGAACGGTGAGTGAAAAGTCGAATGATTCCCTTCAGCCTGACCTGTTTTCTGCAGCCATGTCTGGGAGCAGTTCTCTCGACCAATCCTCCCCTCAGCCAGAAAAACCGGCAGCGCCCGCAACCCCGGCGGTAACCAGCAAGCCCAAAAGCCAAACTAACAAAAAGCCCGGCGCGTCCTTTCTAACTGAAACCTCTGAGGAACACATCACTCATATTGACGTCTCCGAGGAAATGCGCACTTCTTTCCTGGAATACGCCTATTCAGTGATTTATGCGCGCGCCCTGCCAGATGCGCGGGACGGTCTAAAACCGGTGCAGCGGCGTATCGTCTATATGCTTAGCGAAATGGGTCTCTGGCCCAGTAAAGGGCACGTGAAGAGCTCGCGCGTAGTAGGTGAAGTCATGGGTAAACTCCACCCGCATGGCGATAGCGCTATCTATGATGCCCTGGTACGTCTGGCGCAAGACTTTAACCTGCGGATGCCGCTAGTGGATGGGCACGGAAACTTTGGCTCCTTAGATGATGGTCCGGCGGCGGCGCGCTATACGGAAGTTCGGATGGCTCCCGCTACGCAAGATATGGTGGGCAATCTCGACGAGGATGTCGTCGATTTTGTACCCAACTACGATAACCAGTTCCTGCAACCAGCGGTTTTGCCCGCAGCATTCCCGAATTTATTAGTTAATGGGGCTAACGGAATTGCGGTGGGGATGGCCACCTATATTCCTCCTCATAACTTGGGGGAAACCGTGGCAGGAGCGATTCATCTGCTAGAAAATCCCGATGCCTCCACCGAAGATTTGATGCGTTTTATTCCCGGCCCCGATTTGCCAGGCGGGGGCATTATTGTGGGGCTGGACGGGATTCGCCAAGCCTATGAAACCGGCAGGGGGATTTTCCGCACCCGCGCCAAGACCACTATTGAGCGGGTTAGCGCCCGAAAGATGGGAATAGTGGTGAGCGAACTACCCTATATGATTGGTCCGGAAAAAGTAATTGAAAAAATCAAAGATGGGGTACAAAAAGGCAGGATAAAAGGGATTTCGGCGGTCACTAACCTAACTGATCGCGAACACGATATGCGGTTGGTAATAGAGGTTAAATCCGGTTTTAACCCCGAGGCAGTGCGCGCTAGCCTATTCAAACACACCCCTATGGAGGATTCTTTCGGGGTAAATGCGGTGGCTCTGGTAGATGGACAACCGCGCACCCTGGGGCTAAAAGAAATGCTACAGGTGTTCTTAAATCACCGTATGGAAATCGTGATGCGTCGCTGCCAGTATCGCCTGCGTAAACGGCAAGAGCGCCTACATTTGGTACGCGGGTTGTTAATTGCCGTCCTCGACATTGATGATGTTATCCAGATTATTCGCGCCTCCGAGGACTCTGCCCAGGCAAAAACCCGTTTGATGGAGGCATTTGATTTAGATGAGGTGCAGTCGGAACATATTTTATCCCTGCAACTGCGCCGTTTAACTAAGTTTTCTCGCTTGGAACTAGAGGCGGAACGTGACCGCTTAACCACCGAAATCGCCGAGCTAGAAGCGCTTATTGCTTCGCGGGAGAAACGCCAGGAACTGGTGGCCAGCGAGCTGCGGGAAGTGGCAGAAAAACGCGCAGACCCCAGGCGTACGGTCTTACTAGCCGAAGAGGGCGCAGCGCAGCTAGAAGCAGAAAAAGATACCCCCTTAGAGATTCCCGATGAACCCGCCACGGTAGTGTTGGGAGCTGGGGGAATGGTGGCACGTTTCCCCGGTCATGAAGCTTTATCCAATGCTGAGGGACGCGAACCTTGGGACGCGATTATTTCCGCGGCAAAAACTACTGCCCGCGGTCAGGTGGGGGCAATTACTTCCCGCGGGATTTTATATAAGCTCGCGGCGCTGGAAGTTCCGGCATTGGTACGCTCGGCCACGGCGCCCTCTCTGCGGGGCACTCCCCCAATCTCTCGGCTACTGAGCCTAGAGGACGGCGAGGAAGTAGTAGGGTTGGTTCCCCTCGATGAGGACGGACCTACCTGGTGGGCTGCCACCAGTGGCGGCACTATTAAACGGATACGTCCCGAAGTGCTATCTACTCAGGATTCTTATTCGGTAATTGGTCTTGATGATGCCGATCAGGTGGTAGCTGCTGGTTTTGGGGGCGACGATGGTACTTTCGTACTGATTTCTTCGGCTGCGCAATTGCTGCGTACCCCAGCCAATAAAGTACGTCCTCAGGGACGCTCGGGTCAAGGTATTTCCGGGATGAAACTTTCCGAGGGCGATCAAGTAATCACCGCCGCTTTGGTTAGCGCCGATGCCCTAGAGTCTTCCCTGGTGGTAACGGTAGCGGGGATTGCTACTTCTACGCCTGGTAGCGGACAAACCAGCGCTAAAGTCACTGCCTTATTGCAGTATCCGCAAAAAGGACGCGCCGGACAAGGGGTACGCTGTCAGCGTTTCCTAAAGGGAGAGAGTCGCTTGTCGCTGGCAGCGGTTACCGCTACCCCGCCACGCGCCCTCACAAAAGATGGTTCCCCCGTACCTTTGCCAGAAGCAACTGAAAAACGAGACGCTTCCGGTAGCGCCTTAAAACGCCAAATCTATTACCTCGGGTAAATAGAAAGGCAATAATCACTGATGCCCTAACCTGAGTAGCAGGGAAAACAATCTCGGCAGGTTAAAGGGTTAAGAATCGCTAGTGGCGGCAGTATCAATTGCATATTGGGTTGAAGTTCCGACAGTCCTAAAACCAGCCTCTACAAAAAGCTTCCGGGTTAATGCATCAACGGTAGCCGGTAACAGCGCCCCCGCAGTGGCGAATCCGCGTTCCCTAAATGCTTGGAGTACGCCAGCGATTAAAGCCCGCAAAATCGCTGCATTTTCCCAGCCCGGTAGCAAACCCAGCAAATCAATATATCCTTGACGATTCCCAACCGCCGTCCAATCTTGGCGATAAACAGAAGAAAGCGCGAATCCTGCAATCTGGGAACGGTCAGTAGTTTTATCAAGTGCCACAAAAGAACAATCGGGAGTAAAAGCTGCTCGCCGGGTAGCCCAATCTTCAACACTATAGCCAGATTCAGGATTATTATCATTCAAAACCCGATTCAAAGCGTGACGCAGCATTTCATCAAGTTCCTCATCCCAGGGAACTACCTCGAAAGGGTAAGGAACTGGCGCTGGCTTAATCGGATTCGTCAAGTCCCGGCAGACATCCACGAAAGAATCGGTTTGCGTATAACCGGCATCTAGCAGCAAACTAGACAAATCGGGGGAAACGTCTTCTACATAGAAAAGGACACGACCGGGGCGAGAAGCATCTAAGAGGATACTTGCCTGGTCACGTTGCCAAGTAATCGCGGCTCTGCCCAAACCTTGACCGCGGTAGCGCGGATCTACTCCCCCATCACAAACCACTTCATTTACCAATAAACGCGGACGTACCTGTGCATAGGCAACCAGGTTATTATCTGCACCGAAAGCCCCAATCGTGCGCCATTTAGTAGGGGCTGAAAAGAATGCTTCTATCTCGCAGACAGCGGTGCGGAAAGGAGGGTTGTCAAAATCTTCAATTCGGCGAATCAGGTTACCCATTTCTGGCACGTTTTTAGGACCTAAACGACGCCAACAGTATTTATCTTCCCCTTCGGGCAGCTGCCATTCTTGCTGATCCATTACAGTTCCACCGTGTAAATCATGCGTGCTCCGGCAAGCTGAAAACCACAGGCAGCACACACCCGGGACAAATCACCAAGGGTTGGATAGTTATCTTCAGCGAACACCTGTTTATACCCTAAGCGCTGACAGGCGGTTAGAACCTGACTAAGCACCTGTTTTAGCACCGAAAAATCTGTGCCATGACTATCGGCATTTTGGCGGTCATCACCGAAAATATCGACCGCCACGGTCGGAATAATTTGTTCAGATGTACCCTCGCTGTCCAGGCAGCTACTTTGGCAAATATCGCGATAAACCACCAGGCAATAGGCAAGCACTCGCCCCGAATTCATTGATACAGCCGCAAATGACAAATCGGGAGCGAGATTACCTAAAACCCGACCCCACCAGCGAGAAGCATCTCCTTTATCGGCATACAGGCGGGCAGAGTTAGTTACGTGGAGAGCTTTGATTTCTTCCCACTGATCAGGCGAGAGACGGCGGGCAGAGACTATCCGTACATCTTTAGTAGGGAATTGTCCCGATAAATCAGCGAGAACGTCTGGAGCTAGATGGTGGGAAAAAACTTTAATCGTGCGTTGGGCTGAAAAACCGGCAGCCGCATAGAGCATCCGTCTGTCCCCGGCTCGTTCATCTACTACGTTACGGATTTGCGCGGGACGGTCATAGTCGCTTCCGTAATATCCCAGCATTAGTTCCCGGGCGCGCACATCTTGCCAAGCCAGCAGGGCTTTACCTATTCCGCGTCCTCGCCAATGCTCGGCAGTGACCGCGAATAAATCGGCGCGAGCGTAACTTTTTTCATCTGGCTGCAAGGTGACTGACCCAAAAGCCGCCAGGTTACCGCGCGAATCCAGACCAATCAGGCAGTCTTGCAGTTCCGGGTGGGTTAGAGCTCGGGTTAGGCGTGAGATTTCCCCCTCGGAAGTTGGGCGTGCCGGATTAGAGTTCTGTTCCGTCAAATGGATTAATTCCCGGATTCGCCAAGAATCGGTCTCACGCGAAGGACGCCAATATAACCCCAGGTGTGCGGGAGGTACTGGGGCTGAGGGGAGGCAACCTAACCTTTCGCGCAGACTTCGTGACATACCTCTATTCTATGTGGGGTGGACGAGCAAACTAAAAAAGCCTTTAAGCATCAATCTGTTCTGCCGCTAACTGGTCTGCTCCAGCCACGATGAACTCCCGCCGGGGAGCTACTGTGGAGCCCATGAGTAGTTCAAAAACATTTTCTGCCTCTGCCAGGGCTTCCTCGTCTGCGAAAGTTATTTGTCTCAAGGTTCGTTTTTCGCGCTGCATCGTGGTTTCCGCTAGCTGGGAAGCATCCATCTCACCCAGACCTTTATAGCGCTGGATGGGTTCTTTATATTTGCGTCCGCTTTTGGCGAGGGCGCGCAGCCGCTGATGCAGCTCGTCCTCGGAATAGGTGTAAATGATTTCTTTCTTTTTCCGCCCTTGAGCTGGCACTTCGATCCGGTGCAAGGGAGGGACTGCCGCATAGACTCTCCCGGCGGCAATCAGGGGGCGCATATAACGGAAGAATAGGGTGAGCAAGAGGGTGCGAATATGTGCGCCATCCACATCGGCATCGGTCATCATAATGACTTTGCCGTATCTGGCCGAGTCTAGGTCGAAACTGCGTCCCGAACCTGCTCCGATTACTTGAATAATCGCTGCACATTCCGCATTGGAAAGCATATCGGAGGTAGAGGCTTTTTGCGTATTGAGAATTTTTCCACGTATGGGCAGCAATGCTTGAAAATCGGAGGAGCGCGCCTGTTTCGCAGTTCCTAGCGCCGAGTCGCCCTCCACAATAAACAGTTCGCAATCTTCCACTTTATTAGAGCGACAATCCGCGAGTTTTGCGGGCAGAGAGGAAGTTTCCAGAGCATTTTTACGCCGGGAAATCTCTTTTTGATGCCGCGCGCTCACTCGCGCCCGCATCTCCCCCACTACCTTTTCCATCAGGGAAAATACTTGCTGTTTATCGTCGCGCTTTGAGGAAGTAAACTTCTTTTCCAGCCAGGAACTAACCGCACTTAAGACCGCCTGGCGCACCTGGGGAGTACCGAGGACTTCCTTGGTTTGCCCCTCGAACTGGGGTTCGGGTAGCCGCACGGTCACCACCGCAGTCAGCCCCGCCATCACGTCCTCTTTTTCGATTCGGATCTTGGCTTCTTTTTGGGTCAGTTTCAGGCGTTTCGATTTCTTATTTTTCTCAATCTGGCTACGAAGTACCCGCAACAGGGCGTTTTCAAATCCCATCACATGAGTGCCCCCCATGGGGGTGGCTACGATATTTACAAAGGAGCGCTCTACCGTGTCATAGCCGTTTCCCCAGCGCAGGGCAATATCAATATCGCAGGTGCGTTCTACTTCTACCGGGCGTAAATGCCCACTTTCTTGGTCTAACTGTTGCACAGTTTCGCTGTATTTACGCTGGTCACGAATACACCAGGTGTCTACAATCGCCTGATCGGGGGCAAGGAATTCGACAAAATCTTTGGTTCCCCCCTCGGCTTTGAAAGATTCTTCTAAGGGTTCTTCCGGGCGTTCATCTCGACAGTTAATAGTTAGTCCCGGCACTAAAAACGCGGTTTGTCGCGCCCTCTCTAACAGGTGTTCCCAGGAGAAACCGGTGGAGGCGCTTTTCGGGAAGATTTGGAAATCTGCCCAGAAACGTACCCGGGTTCCAGTCTTTTTCTTGGGGGTTTTCCCTACTATTTTCAGTTTAGATTCGTCGGTAAAGGCTTTGAACGGCGAGGTAGGCGTGCGGGATTTAGTGTCATCGAACTCTCCGGGTTCTCCGCGCAGGAAAGACATTTGATAGGTTTTCCCGTCCCTATCTACCTGCACATCTAGGCGAGCCGAGAGGGCGTTTACAACTGATGCCCCTACCCCGTGCAGACCGCCGGCTGCCCCATAAGAGCCGGTTCCGAACTTTCCGCCGGCATGTAGCTTGGTATAGACCACCTCTACCCCGGATAGTCCCACCCCCGGCACTTCATCTACCGGGATGCCGCGGCCATTGTCTGAAACCGAAACTGAATGATCATCGCCGATAGTCACGTCAATCTGCGTACAGTAGCCTTCCAGGGCTTCGTCTACCGAGTTGTCGATGATTTCCCAAAGGCAATGCATTAGCCCGCGGTGATCGGTGGAGCCGATATACATACCGGGACGCTTGCGAACTGCGTCCAGTCCTTCTAGTACCGACAGGTGCCGGGCGGTGTAATCCGATTTCGTATTGAGTGCCACCCCCCTAGTTTAAGGGTTGGCGCTTTTAGGATGGCGATTGGCTTTCCGAGGACGAGTGATTGTGAGACACTCCCTGCCGGATTCAGCGAGGTTGATTGCAATATTGGCACTATCAACAATCTGAAACCGAATTTTAGGTGTACGTTCATATTTGCGACCGGACGCAATAAAACGGATTTATGGAAGACATATGAATACTACCGAGATTTTAGCTATAAAACCTGCTGATACCAGATGAGAGGAATTATAATCGGGGATAATTCTTCTCTGAATCCAGCTCTGTACTTATGGTAAGGAATCCTGATGAAACGCATCAATGCTGTCCAACGGTTACCTCGGGTTTTATTTGGTATTACGCTAGCTAGCCTGGTAGCGCTTTCCTGGTTAGTTTTGCCGGTCTCTTCGGCTCAAGCAGCAACTAGATACCATTTTGATTGGTCATTGTCCGAAAATTTACATTTTAATAACACAAGCTACCAAGGTGAAAACTAGAACTCACCAAGAAATATAACACTGAGGATTCCCAGGAGATTTGCGAAGCACTGACAGCTGAGCGAAAACAGGAAATTAAAAATCTGCACCCCGAGGAGGACGGCTATAACTTACAACTGGATGGCTGCCACTTTGAGGGAAATCGGTTCTTCCTCAGACATAGCGGTTATTACGATGAAGAAACCCTAAAGCAATCCAGCTCCGATAAGTCTTTAAAACTAACCGGAGACGATACATTAGTCTTAACTATTGACAATCCGACCTGGGACTCTCACAACTTAGACACCTCGTTAGGGATTGCCCACTACACTTTTCCCAGGAAAATAAAAAGCGTTACCCCAGATATTGGGGAAATATCCGGAAACACCTGGATCTTAGAAAAACCTTTAACCGCTGACCAGAAAAAACAAATAAAAGATAACAAAGGAGTGGTTTTCACCGCTGCTCGCCATCCCTTAGAACCGGGAGTAAGTCTGGGATTCGCGATTCCGGCCGTGCTGTTTATTGTGGCATCAGTCGGGATACTCGTATTGGCGACGGCCCCCAAGAAGAAACTGCAGAATCCCGGAAACTATCTGCCTGGCTATGGCGGGTACTACCCGCAAGCAGCTATGCCTGGGTATTTCCCGCAAACCCCGTCGGGAGGCTATATGTCACCAAGCCCCTACTCGCCCTATAGCCCCCAACAGGTATATCCCGTCCCCAATGCAACCCAATCAGTATTCCCCTTAAATGGAGGCAACCCGCAAATGGGACAGCAATTCGGCGGTTTTACCTCCCCGCAAGCCCCCTCATTACCTCAAATCAATAATGGGCAGCCTTTGGGATACGCTTTCCCTAATACTCAACCGAGCTTCAACTCTGCCCCCGCCGAGGTCGAATCCGATTTCTCCCCTAGCGCACCCTCGTCTCAAGAACCTAGGTAGCTATGAACAACAATAATAGGCAAAAAAGAAAAAATAGCCGAAATAGGAAACCATAAAGCAGTTCCCTAATCCCGGGAGCTTAAAACTGGAAATAGACCAGATACTACCAACAGATACCGAGCATAATAGCACGATATCCTCATGCTAATAGCTTCCCCGTTTTGGTGGGTTACCTTAGCCCAATTACCTAGATAATTATTAAATCTGTTTTCCTAAAACTGCCGATACCGGGTTTTCCGGGCGTTAGTCTAACTTTTCAGAATAGCAGTTCCAGTCCCCACGAAACGAAAATATGAGTTAATAAAGGCAAATAAACTGCCGATAATAATTAGGGAAGAGGAATCGCTTTGAAACGCCTATCAATGATACTTCTTGGCACCGCATTAACTGTTTTTAGTTTACTTGTACCCGTCGCACCGGCGAACGCTGAAAGCGGCAATATCCATATCACCATAGATGAAGATCTAAGAGTAGAGGCATCTATTAGAATTGCTTTTCCTCTTGAAGATGGAATACCTTCGGCAAGTTTAACCTGTGGAATGGTGGCATCAAATAATTATCTTCCTGAAATACTCACAAGTCTTAGTGACTTCAAAATAGAAAGCTGTAGTCCAGTTGTTGTAGATTACCTCGAGATCGACGTATCTGGTCAGCTTAAAGAGGATTACCGCAGTGCTAGTGGCTGGTTAGTCACCGAAAACGAAATAATCTTGAACATTTCCCCTAGCATAGCTCAGACACTTTACGCAGCTGGTCTTGGCAGGGCTAACAATAACGATAGCGATACTGCTATCGGCTACGAAAGAGATAGCGATAATGAATCCGAACCCACTATGGACACTGCCAATAAAGAAGATACTGA